>OCTA010006287.1_pt1 | contig 10146 bp, 17 predicted proteins | sample 1538991 | NCBI WGS metagenome assembly OCTA01 (sample SAMEA3539302, study PRJEB22396) | soil metagenome | biome: tundra; feature: field; material: soil | place: USA | collected 2010-05 | depth 0.15 m | reverse complement strand
CCGTATATCTGCTCGGCGCTGTTCGACGAGCGTGCGCAGATCGCAGAAGAGTCGCCCAAGCCGGCGAGCCGGCTGCACCGCGGCATGCGGCGCTGATCGAGGCGGGGCCGGTCAAAGGTTTCCCCGATCCGGGTATTGGCGGGATTCGGCGAACCCGCTCTCCCGGTGGACCGCGGCCGCGCTGGGCCTACGCTGCCATCCGACGGAGTTGAAGAATTCCGCATTCCTCACTGGGCCGGCGGGCCGGTGTTTCCAATCTGCCTGCAGCGGTGATGGAGAGAGCGGAAGGCGGAGATCCTGCGTCCTTTTGCGATGCGGCGCGTCTTTATGGAGTGAACCCACATGAAAACACTCCTCGCCCTCCTTTTCCCCTTCGTTCTTATCACGGCCGTCATCTGGCTGGATGCGCGCCGGCTGGACGCCGGCGTCCTATTCCTGGCGCTGGCAGCCGCCGCCTTCTTCGCCGTTGCGCTCAACGATTGCACGCGGTGTCAGCGGTCGCTGGCGCCGACGCTTCCGGTCGGAACATCTCCAATTTCCTCGCACGGGAGAACGCTGCAAAAAGCCTGCGTCCTTTGCGAAGGTACTGCGTCTTAACAGGGCAAACCTACACAAACATGAAACACCTGGATCCGTCAGAGATCAGAGATTACGTCCGCGAGCGCTATGGCGCGATCGCGGAACAGGACGGTGCGGACAAAGAAGCTGGAGGTTGCTGCCAGCCCGCCGAAGCGCCGGCCAAGGCGTGCGGCTGTGGCAGCGGCGACAGCGGCTGCTGTGGTGGCGCGGCGATGGAAACCTACAGCGAAAAACTCGGCTACTCCGCCGCTGATGTTGCCGGGGTGCCGGCTGGAGCCGATCTTGGCCTCGGCTGCGGCAATCCGCTCGCAATCGCCTCCATCAAGTCCGGCGAAACCGTGCTCGACCTCGGCAGCGGGGCGGGCTTCGACTGCCTCCTCGCGGCACGCCAGCTCAATGGCACCGGTCGGGTGATCGGCGTCGACATGACGGCGGCCATGATCGGCAAAGCCCGCCGCAACGCCGCCAAGGCCGGCTTCGCCAACGTGGAATTCCGCCTCGGCGAGATCGAACACCTGCCGGTGGCCGATGCGACCGTCGACCTGATCATTTCCAACTGCGTCATCAACCTCTCTCCGGAAAAGGCCCAGGTCTTCCGCGAGGCGTTTCGCGTGCTCAGGCCCGGCGGGCGGCTGGCGATTTCGGATGTCGTGGCGACGAAGCCGGTGCCGGCCGCGCTGCGGGAGAAATTGGAGGCGATCAGCGCGTGCGTCGCGGGCGCCGCCCTGGTCTCCGATCTCCAGGCGATGCTCCGCGAGGCCGGGTTCACCCGCGTCGATCTCCAGCCCCGGGAAGCGTCGCGAAAGGTGGTCGCGCAATGGACCGAGGATCCGGCGGTGGCCGATTTTGTGGTTTCCGCCTACCTCACCGCGTATAAACCATGAGGGTTGTGAACCCGCGCCCCGCCTCCCGGCTGACCATCGCGGCCGCAGCGTCCGGCGATGCCGCCGCCATCGCCGCGTTGTTGCGCGAAGCCGGATTGCCCCACGAGGATTTCGCCGATCATCTCCCGTATTTCCTGGTGGCGCGCCGCCAAGGGGAGGCCGTCGGCGCGATCGGCTTCGAGCTTCACGGGACCGCCGCCCTGTTGCGTTCGCTGGTGGTCGCGCCGGCCCACCGCGGCGCCGGTCTCGGCGACCGTCTGGTCAAGCGCCTCACCGCGTCGGCCCGGCGGCAGGGAGTCAGGCGGTTCTATCTCCTCACGGCCACCGCGGAGGCATTTTTCTCGAAGCGCGGCTTCGAAAAGATTGACCGCCGGTCCGCGCCGGCGGCGATCGTCGGGACGAAAGAATTCAACAGCCTCTGTCCGGTCAGTGCGGTCTGCCTGACGCGACCGGTGGAGGCCGCAATCATCCCATGACCGTGCCAGTCTTCGACGCCCAGGTATTGCAGATGGCGCCGCGGTTGCGGGCGTTTCTGCGCCGACGGGTGCGCGACGACGCGACCGCCGACGATCTGACGCAGGAGACGCTGCTGAAGGTCTATCGTTCGCGCGCGTCGCTCCGCGATGGCACGCGGCTGGAGGCGTGGCTTTATCGCGTCGCCCGGACGACCCTGATCGACCATTACCGCCGGCAGAAGCCAACCGAGGAGCTGCCGGCCGCCCTGGCCGCCGAGAACCGCGACGATTTCGAATCGATGCGAACGGCGATCGCGGCAGCGATGCGCCGCTTCCTGGAAGAATTGCCGGAGATCTACCGCGAACCGGTGCGGCTCGCCGAGTTGGAGGGGTTGCCGCTGGCCAAGATCGCGCTGCGCCTGGACCTGTCGCTCACGGCCGTGAAGTCGCGGGTGCGGCGGGGCCGGCAGATGCTGAAGGCCCGGCTGCAGGCCTGCTGCCGCTTTGAGTTCGACCGGCTGGGCCAGGTGATCGGCTGGGAGCGCCGACAATTGCTCTGCTGCGAATAACGCCGGAGTCGGCGCGGCCGAGGAAAATTTCCTTGCCTATTACGCCTAACAGCGAAATACTCTCGTCATGAACACGCCTAAGAACCGGCGTTACCGGCAGCGTGCCGCCGTCTTCAAGGCGCTCGGGCATCCGGCGCGCCTGCAGATCGTCGAGCGGCTGGCCGGGGGCGAACGCTGCGTCTGCGAGCTGGTCGAGGCGGTCGGCTCCGGGTGGTCGACAGTGTCGCGACATCTTTCGGTGCTCAAGGCGGCGGGCGTGCTCGAGGATGAGAAGCGCGGCCTGCAGGTTTACTACCGGCTGGCGTTGCCGTGCGTCACCTCGTTCACCGCGTGCCTCGACGCCGCGCGGAGGGGCGAGCCGGTGGAGGTGCGCCGGTGCTGCAACCCATAGGCCGGTACCGCAAAAGATATTACGCGAATCCGCCAAATCGCGGACCAAATCCGTGCCTTCCTCCTCCTTTCACCGGTATTCCCGCCTGGCGCGGCTCGTCGCTGCCTTGGTCGCGTGGGTTCTGCTGTACCGCCATTTGGCCCCGCTGGCCGACTGGTTGACCTACCGGCTGGCCGGGCTCGCCCGCGGCCGGCCCCTCGGGGCGGCGGTGGAATTCTTCGTCTTCGAGACGCCGAAGGTCCTGCTGCTTCTGGTGCTCGTCGTCTTTGGAGTCGGAATCGTGCGGTCATATTTCACGCCGGAGCGGACGCGCCTGCTGCTGGCCGGCCGGCGCGAGTCGGCTGGAAACGTGCTGGCCGCGCTGTTGGGCGTTGTAACGCCGTTCTGCTCCTGCTCCGCCGTGCCGCTCTTCATCGGCTTCGTCACGACTGGTGTGCCGCTGGGTGTGACCTTCTCATTCCTCATCTCCGCGCCGATGGTCAACGAGGTTGCGCTGGTGCTGCTCTTCGGTCTCTTCGGGTGGAAGGTCGCAGCGCTCTATCTCGGCACCGGGTTGTTCATCGCAATCATCGCCGGCTGGGTGCTGGGCCGGTTGAAACTGGAGCGTTACATCGAGGAATGGGTTTATGCGACCAAGACCGGAATAGCCGCCCCGGAGGCGGCGCTCGACTGGCCGGCCCGCCTGCGACTGGGCGTCGAGGCGGTGCGCGACATCGTGGGCCACGTCTGGCTCTACGTGCTGCTCGGAATTGCCGTGGGCGCGGGGATTCACGGTTACGTGCCGGAGAACTTCATGGCGTCGATCATGGGCAAGGGCGCGTGGTGGTCGGTGCCGCTGGCCGTCTTGATCGGCGTGCCGATGTATTCGAACGCCGCCGGGATCATCCCCATCGTGCAGGCGTTGCTCGACAAGGGAGCGGCGCTCGGCACGGTGCTGGCGTTCATGATGTCGGTCATCGGCCTGTCGCTGCCGGAGGCAATCATCCTCCGCAAAGTACTCAAGCCGCGCCTGATCGCCGCGTTTTTCGGCATCGTGGCGTTCGGCATCCTGATCGTCGGTTACCTGTTCAACGTGGTTCTCTGACCGCTGCTCCCGTTCCGGCACCATCGCCACCCTTGCTTCTTCCTCCCATGAAAAAGATCCAGATCCTCGGCACGGGTTGTGCCAAATGCCAGAAACTTGCCGCCGTGGCCGATGAGGCCGCCAGGGCCCTCGGTGTGCCCTACGATCTCCAGAAGGTTACCGACCTGAAGCAGATCATGAGTTTCCAGGTGATGAGCACTCCGGCGCTCGTCGTGGACGGGAAGGTGAAACTCTCGGGCCGCGTGCCCACGGTCGAGGAGGCCAAACAGCTGATCAGCTGAATCCTGTTATCGCCACGAACCATGAACAATCCCTCCATCGGCTTCCTTGGCGGCAGACGTGTTGCCCGGATCTTCCTCGAGGGCTGGACGGGCGCGCAAAAGCTGTCCGCCCGCATCGTGATTGCCGATCCCAACACTGACACAAAGGCGCCGCCCGCACGCTTCCAGAAGATCAAGCCATGAAATCGCTCTCTCTGCTTCTTCTCCTCCTTGCTATTGGCATCGGTCGCGCGGCCGACGCGCCGCCGGCCGCGCCCAAGCCCGCTCTACCGCGTCTCGTCGATTTGGGCGCGGACAAATGCATTCCCTGTAAAATGATGGCCCCCATTCTCGTCGAACTGGCCGGGGAGTATGCTGGCCAGCTCGACATCGTGTTCATCGACGTGTGGAAGAATCGTGAAGAAGGCCCGCGTTACGGCATCCGGATCATACCGACGCAGATCTTCTACGGGGCCGACGGCAAGGAACTATTCCGCCACGAGGGGTTTTTCGCCAAGAAGGACATCCTCGCGAAGTGGAAGAAACTGGGCCTCGAGTTAAAGGAGCCTGCGGCCCCGAAAGGGAACTGAGACGATGGACACGCTCTTCACCTGGCTGTCCGATGCGATGACCGGCTCACCCTGGCTGGCCGTGCTGGCCGCCGCGGGCTGGGGCATGGCAAGCCTCGTGCTCAGCCCGTGTCACCTCGCCAGCATTCCTCTGGTAGTCGGCTTCATCGCCGGGCGCAAGGACACGACGCCCCGCCAAGCCTTCGGCTACGCGCTGCTCTTCGCTCTCGGTATTCTCGGTTCCATCGCCGCAGTCGGTGGTGCGACCGCGGCCGCCGGGCGCATGCTGGGCGACGTTGGCCCCTGGGCCAATTACGTCGTGGCCGCTGTGCTGCTGGCCGTGGGTCTCCATCTGCTCGGCGTTCTGCCCCTTCCGTGGGAACGCGGCGTGTCGCTGCCGCGCTACCACGGCAAGGCGGCTGCCCTGCTGCTCGGCCTGATCTTCGGCCTCGCGCTCGGACCGTGTACGTTCGCGTATCTGGCGCCTGTGCTCGGGGTGATCTTCGGCGTGGCGCGCACCCAGCCCGGCTTCGCGGTGCTGTTGCTCCTGGCCTACGGCATCGGGCATTGCACGTTGATCGTGGTCGCCGGTGCGTCTGCCGAGAAAGTGCAGCGGGTGCTCGATTGGCATGGGAACTCCCGAGGAGCGGTCTGGATGCGCCGCGCCTGCGGCTTGTTCGTGCTCGCTGGCGCGGCGTGGCTGGTGGTCACGGCGGCGGGCTGATTGGGGTCGTTGCGAAATGAAACAAATACTGATTACGAACCATCTTGGCGGACATCGAGGTCTGCTGAATCGCATGAAAACGTGCCATCTATTGTTCTGCGGGTTTGCAGGAGTATTGGCCAGTGGGCGCAGCCTCAAGGTGGCGAGCCCGCCGGAAACGACTGCAAACATTACCCCGTTGACTGAATCGACGGAGCTGACCGTTCCCCTTCCGGCGCAGACCCCGTTTGATGGTAATCCCAAGGCAAAAGCCGCCTATCTCGAGTACTACGCCATGGGTTACCGCCTCGCCGGCGCGGACTATGCCTCACCCGGCTGCTTGTGCACTTCCGAAGGCGATGCTGAACGCTATGAGGCAACCGTGAGTGGATTCTATGCCGGCAAAGAGGCCGGTTCCGCAGACCTGGCCAAAAAACGGCGGCAGAATCAGGCGCCGCCCGCGGCCACTTCCGGTATTCCTCCTGCAACGCCGCCGTCCCGTCAACGATGACGGCGTCTCATTTCGGACCTTCGCAAAGGACATGCCTACGCGAACACCGGTTTGTTCAATCGCGCTCTCGACACTGGTCTCTGTCGCAGATGCCGGCATCGTCAGCTGCTTGAGAATCGTTTTGGGGGGCGCGCGACCAGCTTGTGGGGGGTGGCACCAGCGGTGTGATCATCTAGTCCAGATGAACAAATTCCATCCGCGCCGCCTGCCCGACTTCGCCCGGATGTTTTCCGAACGACGAGGTAACGTCCGCCGTCAGCTCGGCCGCATGGTCTGCGGCGGCGCCCGCCCGCTTGTCGACTCCGGGCTGTCCCCCGCCGACGTGATGGATCTCGTGCCGGTGAAGCCCCTCGCCGAGATGGAATCACAGGTCCCCGACTTCTATCGCACGCGCCTCCCGGCGCTCCACCAGAAGGTCAAGCCGTGACAGTCATCATCGTCCATGCCGCCAACAACGAGGCGCTGGCTGCTCACCGCGGCGGCAGCGATTGGACGTAGAGGGCTTCGACCTTTTTTCGCGCCCACGGAGTCTTGCGCAAAAAGGTCAGGCTCGATTTCACGCTCGGGTCATGGAGGAAACAGCGGATCGGGATGCGCCGGCCCAGCTCCGCCCAGCCCTGCTCTTCCGCCAGCCGGGTGACAATCTTCTCCAGGGTGATGCCGTGCAACGGATCGTTGGATTTGGGCGTGGGCATACCCGTCATGAAGGCCCGTCACCGCCCGTTGGGCAATCGCCGGGTTTGCCCGAGTGGGATGATGCATTTGAGGCGGGTTTCTTCCGGAGAAATTGGAACAGCCAAAGGCGGAGCCCGCCATCCCGGTGGGCTGCAGGCTTGGCTGGCGAAGAACCCGCCGGGGACGGCGGGTTCCACCTGCTGCCGCGGAATCGGTCGGACAAAGTCGCGTCGGTCGCGCCGCACATTTGTCACAATATACCTCTTGCGGAATATGTTAAAGGCGGCATGTTGGCGGCATGGATCTGGTCCGCATTTACGAATGCCTTTGCGACCGCACCCGGCTGCGCATCCTCAACCTGCTGGCGGCGGGGTCGCTGTGCGTCTGCCACTTGAAGACCGTGCTCAATGAGTCGCAGGTGAAGATCTCGAAGCATCTCGCCTACCTGAAAGCTCGCGGGCTGGTCACGGTGCGGCGCGAGGGCAGTTGGATGGTTTATCGGCTGCCGGCGAAGGTTTCGCGGGAGCTGCAGGCCAACCTCGCCTGCCTGCAGGACTGTGCAGCCGAGGATGCGGTCTTCCGGCGCGATCGGGCGCGGCTCGCGCGACTCGCGCCGGCCGTGCCGAAGGCGGGCGCGCGCGCCGGTCTGCGCACGACGTCGCGGCCGCGTTGAATCTGGATTTCCCTGGAGAAAACACCATGAGCACACTCAAGCCCTTCAAGGTGCTGATCCTTTGCACGGGCAACTCCGCCCGTTCGATCTTCGGCGAATACCTGCTGCGCGCGCTGGGGCGCGGGCGGTTCGAGACGTTCAGCGCCGGCTCGCATCCCACGGGTCGCGTGAACCCGCTCGCGCTGCGCGTGCTCAAGGAGCGGTACGGACTCGACGCCAACGACGCCTGCTCGAAATCATGGGACGAGTTTAGGGACGTGAAGTTCGATTTCGTGATCACCGTGTGTGACCGCGCCCGGGAATCCTGTCCGCTCTGGCCGGGCCAGCCGGTGGTGGGGCATTGGGGTTCGCCCGATCCGGCGGCCGTGGCGGGTTCGGACGAAGTGAAGTACCGCGCCTTTGTCACCGTCGCCTCGGAGATCGCCCGTCGCGTCGAGTTGTTCTGCGCATTCTCCGACGAGCAGCTCGCCGCATTCCGCCCGGCGGACCTCAACGCGGTCGCCGTGCAAAGCCAGCCCGCGCCCGCGGAGGAGCCGGCGCGATGACTGCCGAACGTCACCCGCTCCTGGGCCGGCTCTCGTTTCTCGACCGCTACCTGACGCTCTGGATTTTCCTGGCGATGGCGGCGGGGCTGCTGGCCGGTCGATATCTGCCGGGAATTCCGGCGGCATTGACGGCGTGGAGCGTGGGCACGACGTCGGTACCGATCGCGATCGGATTGATCCTGATGATGTACCCGCCGCTCGCCAAAGTGCACTACGAGGAGCTGGGCGATGTGTTCCGCGATCGTCGCGTGCTCGGGCTTTCCCTGGTGCAGAACTGGCTCGTGGGTCCGGTCCTGATGTTCGCGCTGGCGGTGGTGTTCTTACGGGGCCACCCGGACTATTTCGCCGGCCTCGTGCTCATCGGTCTAGCGCGGTGCATCGCGATGGTGATCGTCTGGAACGATCTGGCGCAGGGGAGTCGCGAGTATTGCGCGGGACTCGTGGCGTTCAACGCCCTGTTCCAGGTTTTCTGCTACGCGCCGCTGGCCTGGTTCTTTCTCAAGGTGCTGCCGCCGGCGATCGGCGTGCACTTGGGGGCGCTCGATCTTTCCAGCATTACGATCGTCGCGATCGCCAAGAGCGTGTTTATCTATCTCGGCATTCCTTTTCTGGCGGGATGGCTGGGCCGGCGGGCGCTCCGGCGGGGTCCGGCGGGCATCGCGTGGTACGATGGCAAATTCCTGCCGCTGATCAGTCCGCTGACGCTAACGGCGCTGCTCTTCACGATCTTCGTGATGTTCAGTCTGAAAGGCGACATGGTGCTGCGGATTCCCCTCGACGTACTCCGCATCGCGGTGCCGCTGCTCATCTACTTCGCCGTGATGTTTGCGTTTACGTTTTGGATGAGCGTGCGGGCCGGCGCCGATTATCCGCGCACCGCGACGCTGGCGTTCACGGCCTCGGGCAACAATTTCGAGCTGGCGATCGCTGTCGCGGTGGGCGTTTTCGGCATCCACTCCGGCGCCGCGTTTGCGGCCGTGGTCGGACCGCTGGTGGAGGTGCCGGCCTTGATCGGACTGGTCACCGTGGCGCTGCGCTGGCGCAAAGCATTTTTCGAGTGAAGCCGGAACCACTCGCCGGCGCTCGCGGCGCCGGCGAACTGAGGCGGCGCCCTGCTGGATTCAGTTGCAAGCGGGCGCGGGGTTTGCTCTCTTGCGCGGCTTCATGAAGCTCGACATTCCTCAGGGCGATTTCGCCGGTTACCTTTTCGATCTCGACGGCACGCTCGTCGACACGATGCCGCTGCACTTCGTGGCGTGGCGCGAAGCGCTGTGGCAGTGCGGCTTGGGGCGGGACCTGGACGAGGATTTTTTCTACTCGCTCGGCGGCGTGCCGACGCTGTTGGTAGCGCAACGCATCGGCGAGCGCTACGGCGTCAAACTCGATGCGGCGCACGTCGAGCAGGTGAAGGAAAAGATCTATCTCGAGCGTCTCCGGGAGGCGAAACTCATCCTGCCGGTGGTGAGATTTGCGCGTCGCGTGGCGAAGACGCATCCCGTCGCGATTGTCACGGGCGGCATGCCGCACGTGGCGCGGGCCGCGCTCGAATCCGCCGGCTTGAGCGCGTTGTTTCCCATCGTCGTGACCCCGGCGGACGTGCCGGCGGGCCGCGGCAAGCCGGCGCCGGACATGTTCCTGGTCGCGGCCCGGCGGATGGGCGTGGCGCCGGAGCGGTGTCTGGTGTTTGAAGACGCCGAACCCGGCATCGTGGGCGCGCGCGCCGCGGGCATGCAGGTGGTGCGGGTGCCGAGTCGCGCCCTCAATCTGTCTCGGGCGACGAGATCAGGCGGTGGATGATGACGGGAGCGCCCGCCCCGAGCCCGGCGGTGGCGGCCGCGTCGGCGTTGTTGCGCGCCAGGTAGAAGAAACCATCGGCATTCGGGAACGCGACCCACAGCCCGCGCTTCACGCTCGCGAAATCGCGGCCGTAGAAAACGCGGTAGGATTGGCCTCGGGCGACGAGTTCAAACCACGTGCCCGGGGCGATGTCGGCAGCCGCGAAATCGGAGGGCTGCGCATTGAGGGCCAGATTGCCGTAAATCGCCGTCACTTCGGTTACCCGTGCCGCGAAGCCACCCTCATTGAGAAACCGGACTTGCGAGGGGCCGGGCGCAGGTTCCTGGGTGGCGTCAAAGAACTTTGGGGCGCCGTCAACGGTTGGGAGCGCGAGGGGCTGATGATCGATCAGGTCGACCAGGGTGCGCAGCGCCAGCAGACGCTCGCGCTGGTTGATGTTCACATGGCCGTC
>OCTA010006285.1_pt1 | contig 10149 bp, 9 predicted proteins | sample 1538991 | NCBI WGS metagenome assembly OCTA01 (sample SAMEA3539302, study PRJEB22396) | soil metagenome | biome: tundra; feature: field; material: soil | place: USA | collected 2010-05 | depth 0.15 m | reverse complement strand
TCCACGAGTAGCCAAAGCCAAACCAGCCCGCAACAACCGAATCCCGCACCACCACGCGGGATTCAACATCTCAACCACGAAAACTTCCGGCTAGACATTCGGTCGGCATGCCCACGATCTACGGGTCCGCGACCGGCCTCTCGGCGCCGACCGAGCTCGCCAGATGATCGCCCTTGGCAGCTTGACGGTGACCACCGACAGCGGCAGCGCGACCGGCGTGGCCTTCCGGACAGTTTCCGGTTGGGGTGCAGACGCAATCCGGGTGCCAGGCCATCGCGGCACAGCGCTCCTGCACGACAACTTGGGCACGACCCCTACCGCGGGGCGAGCTGCTGGTCGTGGGCGCCGGCGGCCGTGGTCGCGATCGCGATCGCGGAGATGATCAGAAGGCACGACCGCGCGAGGGCTCGTCAACGGAGGTGTGGGACGGGCTACTTCTTGGCCTGCTCGAAGTACGGGTTGGTGCCGGAGGCGTGGTCGGTGACGTCGACGACGCGGTTGATCTCGGAGACCGCCTGGGTGATCGCCACTTCGATGCCCTGGCTGAGGGTGACTGTGGCCATGCCGCAGCCCTGACACCCCCCGCCCAGGCGCAGATAGGCGGTGGCGCCTTCGATGCCCGCGAGCTCGGCGTGTCCGCCGTGGCTGGCGATGCTCGGGTTGACCTCGCGGTCGAGCACGGCCGTGACGCGACGGGCGGTGTCGGTGTCCAGCCCGGCCCCGGGCGTTATAGGCGGACCCGGACGGCGGACGGCGGGACCGGCTCCCGGGCTCATCGGGAGGGTGGGAAGGGCGAGGGGCGGGGGAGGCGGCTTGTTCGGGTTGAGGACCACGAAGCCGCTGTGCAGCGGGTCCTCGCTCCAGTCGACCGTGGCCCCGCGCAGCTTCGCGACGCTGTCGTCGGCCACTACGATCGCGAGATCCCCCTGGTGCTGCACGGTGTCGCTGGCGCGGACCTTGGCCAGCGGCTCGAGCGACAGCGCGCAGACGTACTCGCCGTCGGCCTCGCCGGTGACCCGCACGGACAGCACGCGATCGCTGGGGTCGGGCGCGGCGGCGAGGAAGTCGCGCACGCGCTCGAGGGCCGATGCCGTGATGGCGAGGAGGGCGGAGGCTGGGTCGGCCACCGATCTACGATAGCGCCGTGGACCGCCTTCTCCTGATCCTGCCGTCGGCCACTTACCGGGCGCCGGACTTCTTGGCGGCGGCGCGGGAGCTCGGCGTCGCGGTCACGGTGGCGTCCGAGCGCCGGGCGGCGATGTCGGCGGCGATGGGCGAACGTGCGCTCACGCTGCGCCTGTCAGATCCAGCATTGGCGGCCGAGCAGATCGCCGAGCGTGCCCGGGAGACCCCGTTCGCCGCGGTCGTGGGCGTCGATGACCAGGGCGTGATGGCCGCCGCGCTGGGCGCCGAGCGCCTCGGGCTGCCCCACAACCCGCCCGCGGCCGTCGCCCACACGCGCGATAAGGCGGCGATGCGCCGGGCGTTCGCGGAGGCCGGCGTCCCGCAGCCGCGCTTCGCCCTGCTGCCCTCCGGAGCCGACGTCGCAGCCGTGGCGCGCGATGTGGGCCTTCCCTGCGTCGTCAAGCCGCTGGGGCTGTCGGGCAGCCGCGGCGTGATCCGGGCGGACGACGCCGAGCAGGCGCGCTTGACCGCCGAGCGCGTCCGGGGCATTCTGGCCGCCGCTCAGGAGCCGCCCGGGGCGCCGCTGCTGCTGGAGAGCTACCTGCCGGGCGCGGAGGTGGCGATCGAGGGGCTGCTGCGCGGAGGCCGTCTGGAGGTGCTGGCGGTCTTCGACAAGCCCGACCCGCTCGAGGGGCCGTACTTCGAGGAGACGCTGTACGTGACGCCGTCGCGGCTGCCGACCGCCGTCCTGGCCGAGGTCGAGGCGGTTACTGCGCGGGCGGCGCGTGCGCTTGGGCTGCGGGAGGGGCCGATCCACGCCGAGCTGCGCGTGGACGGCGAGCGGGTGAGCGTCCTCGAGCTAGCGGCCCGGTCGATCGGCGGCCTGTGCTCGCGCGCGCTGCGCTTCGGCGCCGGCGTCAGCCTGGAGCAGGTGATCCTGCGCCACGCGCTGGGCCTCGGGCTCGAGGACCTGGCGCGGGAGCCGACGGCGTCTGGCGTGATGATGATCCCGATCCCCCGGGCTGGCGTGCTGCGCGCGGTCGATCGGCAGGAGGAGGCGCGGGCGGTGGAGGGCATCGGCGGACTGGAGATCACGATCGCCCGCGGCCGCCCCGTGGTGCCGCTGCCCGACGGCGACCGCTACCTGGGCTTCATGTTCGCGCGCGCGGCGAGCGCCGACGCGGTCGAGCGCTCCCTGCGCGCCGCGCACGCCCGCCTGCGGATCCGGATCGAGCCGCACGCGCCCGAGCCAGTCGGCGCGCGCTAGCGTGGGTCACCCGTGCGTGTCCTTTTGATCTCGACCTACGAGCTGGGCCACCAGCCGTTGCACGTCGCCTCGCCGGCGGCCTCGCTGCGCCGCGCCGGGCACGAGGTCCGCTGCCTGGATCTCAGCGTGCAGCCGTGGGACCCCGGCGCCCTGGAGTGGACACAGGCGGTCGGCTTCTCGGTGCCCATGCACACCGCCATGCGCCTGGCGCTCAGCGCCGGCCGCCGAGTGCGCCGCGAGCACCCCGGGCTGCCGATCTGCTTCTACGGGCTCTATGCCACGGTCAGCCGCGAGCTGGTGGAGCGTGAGCTCGCCGCGCGCGTGATCGCCGGCGAGTACGAGCCGGCGCTCACGGCCTGGGTGGACGAGCTGGTAGCCCCAGGCTTGCCCGCCCCGGCCGCCGAACGGCCGATCATCCACCTGCAGCGCGGCACCTTCGAGGCGCCGGCGCGCGAGCTGCTGCCCGGACTCGAGCGCTACGCCCGCCTGGCGGTGGGCGGGGAGGAGCGGCTGGTCGGGTACGTGGAGGCCAGCCACGGGTGCGTGCATCGCTGCCGGCACTGCCCGGTCCCCACCGTCTACGACGGGCGCATCCGCGTCGTGCCGGCCGAGACCGTCCTGCGCGACGTCGAGCGCCTGGCGGCCATGGGCGCGCGCCACATCACGTTCGGCGACCCCGACTTCCTTAACGGCTGGCGCCACTCTCTGGCGATCGTGCGCGCGCTGCACGAGCGCCGCCCGGAGCTGACCTTTGACTGCACGACGAAGGTCGAGCACGTGCTCGAGCACGCCGGGGTGTGGGAGGAGATGGCCGCCTCGGGCTGCCTGTTCGTCGTCTGCGCGCTGGAGAGCGTCAACGACGAGATCCTCGTCCGCCTCGAGAAGGGCCACACGACCGCCGAGGCGGTGCTCGCCCTCGACCTGCTGCGCGAGCACGGAATCGAGACCCGGCCCTCGTTTATGCCCTTCACCCCGTGGACGACCCCGCGTGACGTGCTGGAGATCATCGACTTCGTCGCCGCGCACGACCTGGTAGCCAACGTCGACCCGGTGCAGTACACGATCCGGCTGCTCGTGCCCGAGGGCTCGCTGCTGCTGGAGCGCAAGGACCTGCGCGAGCACCTCGGCCCCTACGACGCCGAGCGCCTCAGCTACCCGTGGCGGTCAGCGGACCCGGCAGCCGACCGGCTGCAGGGCCGCCTCAACGCGCTAGTCCAGCAGAGCGCCGCCGCGCAGGAGCCGACGGGCCTGACGTTCGCGCGCATCCGCGCGGCGGTGCGCGAGGCGACCGGCGAGGCGGGCGTCCCGGAGCCGGAGGCCATCCCCATGGGATCGAGTGAGGGGAGGCCACGGCTCACCGAGCCGTGGTTCTGTTGTGCGGAGCCGACCGAGGGCCAGTTCGGTCCTCTCACAGCGTGATGACGTGATCCGGCGGGTCGCCCGCCAGCGCCGCGTACAGGTCGGGGAAGCAGCCGACCCGCACGCCCGCGACCGTTCCCGCCGGCCGCGCCGCGCCGATCTCCCCCTCGGCCAGACAGCGCTCCAGCGCGCACTGGTCACAGAGCATCAGCAGCATTCCGTGCTCGGCGGCCACCCGCCCAAGGCGCTCGCCCACCGGATCGCCCGCTCGCAGCAGGTAGGTGTTGTCGTCAAAGAAGAACATTCCGACGACCTCGACGCCATGCGTTCCCTGCTCCAGCTGCGGAAGGATCATCTTCCCGAGCTTGTAGCTGGCCGTGTGGCCGGAGGTAGAGAACACGTAGGCGACCTTCATCCCGGCGGGAGAGTAGTCGGAACCCGCGCGCACCGGTTGCCGCGGTGGTGCCATGGCGATACGGCGGCGGAAGCCCGGAGAAGGACGCAGCGCCGGCTCGAGCCGCCGGCCGTTGCCGTACACGCGTTAGCCAGCTCATAAGAGCAGCGCACACGAACGAGCAGGACGGCAGGCGGTACTTCCTCATCGACGGGCACGTCCATTTCTGGAACGTCCACCCGGGCAGCCCGGGAAGCCAAGTCGAACCTCGCGGCGTCCCGCCGACCGGGCCGGCGCCGCACAAGGCTCTCCGTGCGGCTGGACGAAGCGGAACAGTCGCCTCTCACTGCCGCTCGTGAGGAATCTCAGCAGCCTTCGATTTCGCGCTGGCCAGGCGAGACGCCGGCCGGGGCCCGGCGAATGCTTCCGGCGAACGCACGCGTCCGGCGTCGAGCCGGCGCTAGCCGCTCATGGGGTGGAAGTCGTCATCAACGGCAGCGCGGCGACGCCGATGTCACGGCTGACCTCACGGATCTCGTCTGGGAGTGCGGCGAGGTTGACGTTGGTCGAGAACCCCATCGGAGCTGACAGCGGTCGGAAGAAATCGTCGTAGTGGTTGGCGACGACGATCTGGGGGTCCAGGCGCCGCAGGATCCGTGCCCAGTAGTTCTCAGTGAAGCTGCGTCCCGCGATCCCGGCGAGGAAGATGTCGACGCCGCCGGTGGGAACCTGATCGTCGATGAGGTTCGCGCTGCCCTGGTGATACAGCGTCGTTCCGGCGACTTCGATGTGCAGGCCGTAAACGGCTCCGCAGCGGTAGGCGCGTGGGCTGAGGTGGCCGAGGTGATCGCAGGTCAGCGCCCCATCCATGGGGACCTTGTAGCCCAGCAGCAGCTTTGAGTGAAGGCTGGGGATGAACCGGACAGTGAACGGTCCAAGCTCGTACGGGTGGTGAGGCTGGATCTCGACCGCTCGGTCGCCGAGCCCGTAGAGGCCCATCAGGCGCATCAGCGAGTCTGACCCGTACGCCATCGTGTCGTAGGAGCGCGCGAGCTCGGGGACATCGATTGCGTGATCGAAGTGCGTGTGGCCGACGAGGATCCCGACGACGTCCCAGCTGTCACGCAGGTAACGACTATGGAGAGCGGGGTCCGCGAGTGCGGGCTCGCGCCGTGGCAACGCTTTGAGCGGAACGCGGGTGAGGTAGGGGTCGATCAGGAGGGTCTGGCCGCTGTAGATCAGCCCCGGTGCCCAGCCACTCGATCTCCAGACCGGGCGGCAGCGGCAGACGGGCTTTGGCCAGATCGTGCTGAGCAGCGGTATCAGTCCGCTCGCGCGCATCGCGCCGCGCCAGAAAGCGAGCGAAACTAGCGAGATGTTCTGCCGTGTGGTGGGCACTCATGAGTCGGTGATCCGATCCGGTTCCAGGAGAACGATCCGTGGGCGTGCCCACCCAAGTCAGCGTACTTGCCCAACTCAAATCAATGCGGCGCCGGCTGGCTTCTGAATCGTCACGAAGCAGGTCTCCGGCTACCGCTGAAGCCACGGTCTTCGCATTCGCTAAACCCGGCTTGCCGGGCGCTCGGTTCTGGGCGATAGCGCTCGCTCGGCCGCTGTGCGCTCACCGAGAGCCGGATGCTCAAATCGAGCGTTAGCCGGCCCGGTGTCCGCATGGCGAATCTCGCAAGTCCGGTCCGCGGATCATCGGTCGCTGGCCGGCGCCGGCGAGGCACTCGCTCCCCGCCGAGAGGAGCGGTTCGCCGCTCGAGGATCGCGCGGTGGTCCGCCGAGAAGAACGGCGGGTCAAAACGATGACTCGTCGACGGCGAGCCTGGCCGCGAGCGGTGCCGGGTTGGCTACGGCTGCAGCTCCGAACGATCGACGCGACGGCAGTTGAGGGGGCAGGCAGAGGCGTTTCACGCTAAGGGGGGGCGGGCGTCCAGCGCCCGTTGAGACCGAGCCCCGGAAGGTTGAGGCTTTGGGCCCCAGGGCCGATTACCAGCGGGTAGCGCTCGGCAACCTGGTCAGCCGATCGAGTCCAGCCGACCCATGCGACTCGCCCGCGCGCCTGACGAAAGTGGCGAAGTCGAAGATCGCGCGCAGCCGGTGCGCTCGCGGGACGAGCCATTAGACGACCGTGAACCTCTCTCCCGGGAAATGCAGAAGCCTTCTCCGGCGCAGCCGTCACTGCTGCCCCGGACGAAAAGCACCCACTTTCGCGGTCGACGCCGACGCTGCCGCAACGGGCTACTTGCGGAAGCACGTCCGGTTGCGGAGCCATCGTCGAACGCTCCGGACGCCTCCGACGACGTCGCGCTTGAGGTGTAGCGCGGGATCGGCCACCGACGCACACACCAACGGTGAGCGGACGGTGGTCGTCAGCTGTTTGGAGCCGGCGCTTCGCTCTCGAGCACGTCAAACGACCAAATCTCGCTTGCCGTCCCAACTGGCCCGCTCTGGCGGTGCTGCGCATGGTCAGCGGCGAAATCCGGGCTTGACGCCCACGCCTGGAAGTCCTCCTCTGAGCGCCACCTAGTAAGGACGAGGCAGACCTCGCGGTCGTCGTTAGGTCGCAATAACTCAAACCCCTCGAAACCCGCCCCGCTCGAGAACCAAAGCGACGCTCGAACTCTTCGAAGCGGTCCCGCGGGACCGTGATCGCGTTGATCTTGACGATGCTCACAGCCAAATCCTAGGGCCGGATGATCAGGTAGGCAGCGGCGAGCAGCGTCTCACAGACGAACCTCATTTGCGCGGATGGCAGGTCCTTCTTCCAGAAACCCATCCGCTACGGCGCAGGCCTGAGCCTCCAGCGGTCGGTCAGTACGGGCAACGGGTCCACCTCTGGAAGCCGGATCTCTGTCAAGAGAATCCGGGCACGAGGAACTCGAACCTCTGGCGCCGATGGTCGCAGCGGTAGTACCGTGGCTTTGAGCCTGGCGGCGGTGGACCCACCGGTCCACCGCAGCTGAACCCTGGTGACGTGAACAGCGGGCCGGCTGGAGTCGCCTCGTAGCTGCTGGCGCGCAGAGCGGCAGCAGCTCGTGAGCACGACATCCGGATCACGCGAAGGTTTGTGACGGTCAGCGAACCTGCCGGTGTGCCGCGGACACTCATGCCGCGGACACTCAGGTGCTCCCGTTTGCAGCGGCGGTAGGTGCCGTGCCGCGTAAGCGCGAAGCCGCCGGTTGCGCTGACTAGGAGCAGCGTCGCGGTCGCCACTGACAGCGTGACCGCACCTGCGGGCGAGAACTTGAGATACATCCTGAACACCATACGCGCCGCAAGCCAAGTCGTCACACGCCGCGACTGGGCGGCCGAGCCGAGCTTCCCACCATGGGCGGCATCGGAACGACGGGCGGCCGGTCGTGGGTCGGGGTCCCGCCGTGAGGCGTCTCATCGCCCATCCACAACCGCACGCCGCGGCCGGCACGCTGCAGGCCCATGCTCAGCGCCGACGGGCCGACTCGGCGGTTCGCAGATAGGGTGTTCGCACGTTTCTCGCAGTAGCGCGGGCGATACATACACTGCGGTCGTGTCGCCGAGGCTCGCGATGACGCCGGCGTCAACACCAACGCTGGGCCGAGCTGCTGGTCGGCTCGCGACCCCTCATAGCCACATGCGCAACCGGCCGAAGTCGCTTGCCGCGACCCCCTCAGCCGCAAGCGCATCGCGGAACCGGCGGGTCCGCGTCGGACTACCGATGTTCGACCGAAGCGGCCACCGCCGCCGCATGGCCGGTGCAGGCGTGGAGGAGCCACACTCGGCCGGCTCTCGACGGCCGACGCAGACCTGCCTTCGTTGTCGTACGGGCATCTCGTCGGCGACTCCACGGGCCCTGCTCAGCGCGGACACCAGGTGATGTCGTCTTGGCGCAACTCGGTCGCCGCCCATGGGGCAGGCTCCCTACCGCTATTGCTTGAGGGTGGCCTCGATCTCGGAAGTGAGCAGATACAGATCCAACGGATCGGGCTCGTGGGGCTCGAAGGGATGGAAGCCAAGCCGCTCCCACCAAGCGCGGGCGGCGGCATTCAGCGCGGTGACAACCACTGCGCGGCAGGCTGCCTTCTCGTTTAGCTCGACTGCCGTGGCAAGGACGTGTGCGGCCAAGGCGGTACCGATACCGCGGTTGGCGTATCGGCGGTCGACGGCCAGTCGGCCAAGCAGGAGGGCAGGGACCGGATCTGGAGCTCCCTTGGCGACGATTTCGGGGGCGGCCGACCGATCGATGCCTGTCATCGCGACGCTCGCGTACGCGACGACGACGTTGTCGGCATCGGCGATGACCCAGGTCGCGGCGGTGTCGCGGCGTCGGTTCTGGCCGGCGTACCGGCGCAGCCATTCGTCGAGGACCGGTTCGCCGCTGTCGAATTGCGCGCGGTCGTGTCGGCGCTGGTCGAGCAGTGTCGGCCGGCGAAGCTCAGTCAAGCCAACTGAACTTCCGCTTGCGTCGCATCGCCCTGCGGAGCCGGTCGTTGACGTCCGCTGGGCGCTCGAGCGCTTCAGTGAACGCGACCGACGCCTCAGGAGAAAGGCGAATGCTCGAGCGTTCGGCCAGGACCTCCTCGGCCTTGGACGCCGCGGCCTGGACAACGAACGCCGAGACGTTCAGGTGCGACGCCGCAGCCGCGCGTTCGAGCAGAGCCTTGTCGGCAGGGCCGACTCGGATCTGAAGCCGTTCTTCCTTGATCGTTGACATGTACTCACAATGGCAGTACAGCATCGGATTGTCAAGCCATCTCCCAAAGGAGGAGACCATGGAATCCGTCCTGCTCGGGTTAGGAGCGACGGGGTCCGCCCGGGCGGCGCGGGCGGCTAGAGGACGAACGGAACGAGCATCTTCGTGCTGGTTCGGTACGCCGGATACGTCGTGGGGAATGTTGCGGTGAGGTTCTTCTCCTCCACCGATGCGCAGTAGTAGAAGTACCCACCCAGGATCGCGACGATGGTCAGGCCGATCAGGTTGGTCACGAGTGCGGTCCCGAGCAGCCCGGCCAGGAGTCCGGAGTAGATCGGGTGGCGGACGAATCGGTAGGGGCCGGAGGTAACGAGCGCCGGCTTGGCCTTCTGGGTCATAGGCATCCCCCAGTTGCGCCCGAGATGGACGCGAGCCCAGATCGCGAGCGCGATCCCGGACGCGAATACGACGGCTCCGATCGCTCCGAGGACCGGGCTTTGGACGGCCAGGCTCCCGCCGCGGAAGACGCGGACGAGGAGGAGGACCGACAGGGCGGTCACGCCATTCAGGGGGATCCCACGCCTGCTACCTCTGCCCTCCTTCACGCCCAAGGCGGACGCGAACCAGCAGACCCAGAAGATGATCCAGGCGATGGCGATGGCGGTTTTGAGCGCGTGCATGTCGTTCGACGAGCGTGGGGTGGTGGGCGATGCCCACCAGCCTACGGCTCCAACTAAACGCTGTCAGCGACTCTGGGATGGTTCTGCGCCGTCCACCCACAGGTGTACGGGAGCGGCACCGCCTGTCCACAACTCTCTTCTTGTCATCGCGAAAGATGCGCACGAGCGATACTCCCATGAGGTGGACCGGGTTTGACAGTCGGCGATCAGCTCGGTTTGTAGGAATCCACGAAGCTTTCGGCGAGCGCGTTGTCCAGCGCATCGCCGACGGTGCCGATCGAGGCGAGCACCAGGTGATCGTCCAGGGTCTGGGTGTAGTTGATGCTGGTGCTGCGAGCCGGCGTCTGAGTGATGCACCAGCTCAACGTCAGCGCCGGGGGGTGATCACGCGGCGCGGCGGTCGGCGGTGGCGGGCTGTGGGACGGCGTTGAGCTTCCCGACGAGGATCAGCTTGCCGGTGTCGAGGATGAGCGCGCCGCCGTAGCGCTCGAGCGCGGCGCGGCCGGCGAGCGGCCCGCTGAGCAGCGCCACCTTGGCGAGCGTCTCGGCCTCGAGCGCGGTCGGCGCTAGCGCGGTGGCTTGGATCACGCCGGTCCGCGCCGGCGCTCCGCGGGCACGCGCGGCGGCGCTCCGCGGGCACGCGCGG
>OCTA010006283.1_pt1 | contig 10152 bp, 7 predicted proteins | sample 1538991 | NCBI WGS metagenome assembly OCTA01 (sample SAMEA3539302, study PRJEB22396) | soil metagenome | biome: tundra; feature: field; material: soil | place: USA | collected 2010-05 | depth 0.15 m | reverse complement strand
GGACGAGCGGGACCGCCGGGACGACGGCCGCGGCGGCGCAAGCGGGACGACCGGCGCCGCTGGGCGCGGCGGCTCGGGCGGCGGTATGCCACCGAGCGTGATCTTCTCCGACAATTTCGAGGGCGACGCGCTCGGCGCCACCGTCACGAATTGGACGCGCAGCGGCGGGAGCTCGGGCGACTGGGCGATCGTCTCCGACACCACCCAGGTCTTGGAACAGAACGGCTCGCTCAGCTCGACGCCGCGGGCCGAGTACGCCAGCGGCGCGACCGGCGCCCCCTGGAGCGGCGCCACCAGCTTGGCGGCGCGCGTGAAGCTCCTCGCCACAGGAAGCAGCAATCAGGCGGCGATGGTTTGCCTCCGGTACACGAACAGCAGCAACTACTACTGTGCGGCCCTAGTCCCGACGGGCGTACAGATTCAGACGGTCGCCGGCGGAACCGCGGCGGCAAGCGCGATCTGGCCGGCCACCGTCGCCATCGCCACCTGGTACGATCTCAAGATCAGCGTCGACGGGGCGGGCGTCGTCGGCGCCACCTTCGGGGGAACCCTGGTCGGGACGTTTATGCCCGCCGCGCTCGCCAGCGGTTACGCCGCCCTCGGCACGACCAGCATGGAGGCCGCGTTCGACAACGTCGTCGTCACGCAGCCCTAGTCGCGCGAGCCGTCGACTTTTAGCCCGCAGCTCGACTGATGCTAGATTGGCGGGCATGAGCAATCCGAGGCGCGTGGTGCTGGCCATCCTCGATGGTTTCGGGGAGAGTCCCGACCAGAAGGGAAACGCCGTCCGCCTGGCGCGCATGCCGAACTTCGCGCGCCTTTATGAGACTTCCCCCTGGACCCTAATCGGCGCGTCGGCGGGCGACGTCGGGCTTCCGGATGGGCAGATGGGGAACAGCGAGGTCGGCCACCTGAACATGGGGGCCGGGCGCATCGTCTATCAGGACATCGTGCGCATCGACAAATCGATCAAGGACGGGGACTTCTATTCGAATCCCACCCTGACCGCGGTGGTCGACGCCGCGAAGGCCAGCGGCGGGACGCTGCACCTGCTGGGTCTCACCAGCCCCGGCAACGTGCACGCGTCGCTCGAGCACGCCTACGCCGTGTGCGAGCTGGCCAAGCGGCGCGGCTTCACCAAAGTGGCCTGGCACGCCTTCCTCGACGGGCGCGACACGCCGCCCAAGTCGGCCGCCGGTTATCTGCGGCAGGTGGCCAGGCGGCTCGGCGAGATCGGCGTCGGCGAGCTCTGTTCGGCGGTCGGGCGCTACTACGCGATGGATCGCGACAAGCGCTGGGATCGGCTGGAAATCGCCTGGAAGATGCTCACCCGCGGAGAAGGGCAGCTGGTCGACGATCTCGCGGCGGCCGTCGAGAGCCGCTACACGGCGGGTGCCGGCGCAGCAGGGCAGCCAGACGGCCAGCCAGACGGACAGAAGGAGCTGACCGACGAGTTCGTGACGCCGCTGCTTCGCAAGGGGAGCGACGGCAAGCCGCGCGCGATTATCAAGGATGGGGACGCCTGCTTCTTCTACAACTTCCGCGCCGACCGGGCGCGCCAGCTCACGCTCGCGCTCAGCGCGGGCGACGACAGCTTTCCCTATTTCGATCGCGGTCGTCGCCCCAATCTCGCGGCGTTCGCGACCATGACCAAGTACGACGCCAAGGTCGACGTGCCGCCTGCGTTTCCGCCGCAGAGCCTGCACATGATCCTGGGCGAGGTGCTGTCGAGGCACGGCGTCTCGCAGCTCCGCACGGCCGAGACCGAGAAGTACGCGCACGTCACCTACTTCTTCAACGGCGGCAACGAGCAGGCCTTCCCCGGGGAAGAGCGCAAGCTGGTGCCTTCGAACCGCGAGGTGGCGACTTACGATCTGGCGCCCGAGATGTCGGCGGCGCCGGTGACCGACGGCGTCGTGGAGGCGCTCAAACCGGGCGGCCCCACGTTCATCCTCGTGAACTACGCCAACCCCGACATGGTGGGCCACACCGGCAAGCTCGCCCCGGCGGTGAGCGCGATGGAGACCATCGATGGATGTATCGGCCGCGTCGTGGCGGCCGCGGCGGCGGTGGATGCCACGGTCTTCATCACGGCCGACCACGGCAACTGCGAGGCCATGATCGATCCGGTGACCGGCCAACCGCACACCGCGCACACCATGAACCCGGTGCCCTTCATCGTCGTGGGCGGCAAGCCGGTGCACGCGCTGCGCAGCGGTGGCCGGCTGGCGGACGTGGCGCCGACCCTGCTCGCCGAGATGGGGATCGCGCCGCCGCCCGAGATGGACGGCGTGAGCCTCTTCGCGGAAGGTGGGACCGGGACCGGCAAGAAATGAGCATCGGCAAGCGGCTCATCGATCTGGCGCGATCCGAGCTGAATTCGCTGCTCGACAAGGCCGCCCATGTCGACGACGACGAAAGCGACCTGCGCGACTACGGCGGCGATGTGTCGTCGCTCTCCGACGCCGAGCTGAGCGCCGAGATCGAACGCCGGCGCCAGGCGCGCGAGGAGGTGGAGCAGGCCACCCACGGCCGGCGCAGCCCGCCACCGCGCCCGTCGCCACCGCGGCGGACGGCGGCCGGTGACGAGGCGATTCGCAAGGCGTATGCGGCGCTGGAGATCCGGCCCGGTTCCGATTTCGAGACCGTTCGCCACTCGTACCTGCGGCTCATGCGCAAATATCACCCCGATCTTCACGCCGACACGCCGGACAAGCAGCGGGCCGCCACCGACCTCACCCAGCGCCTCACCGAGGCGTACAAGACGCTCGAACGTCACCTGCGCCGCTGACCCGAGACAACTCCCCCGGCGAGATGCCGAAGAGGGGGCATGTCTCGCAGCGCAGCGTTCGAGGACCTGGCCGGGGTGGTGGTCGCCGCTCTCGTCTTCGGTGGCGCGTGCGTCCCCGGTGCGATCGCGCCGCGACGGGGGGCGGCGGGCGGCGACGCGGGGAACGCGACCGGTGGCGAGGTCACGGTCGCCCGTGACGGCGCCGTCGCGACCGACGGCGCCGCCTCGGAGCTGCGGTTCGTCGGTTCGGGCTCGGGCGGCGTCGCCGGGCGGCCGGTGGACGCCGCTGGGTCGGTCGACCGGGGTCTGCCGGAGGTTCCCAAGCTGCCCGCACCCGACGCGGCCCGCGGGACGCCCCGAGACGCAGCGGGCGATGCACCACCCGGGGACGCGGCATCCCGGCCAGATTCCCGGTCGGACGCGCCCGCCGCGCGCGCACCCCGGATCGGCGAGCTGGTCGTCGACGAGGTGCTGGTCAACCCCACCGGCGACGATCTCGGGCGCGAATGGATCGAGCTCGCGAACCGGGGCGCGGATTGGCTCGATCTCTCCGGGCTTCATCTGGCGAGCGCCTCCGTCGACGTGGCGGTGGCCGGCGGGTTGATCGCGCCCGGCGGCCTGCGCCTCCTCGGTCAGTCGGCGGATTCCACCAAGAACGGCGGGGCGCCCGTCGACGTCGCCTACGGGACGAAGCTCATCTTGAACAACGCCGACGGTCAGGTCTCGATCTGCGTCGGGGTCTGCGCGTCGGGCGTCGTGCTGGATACGGTTTCGTGGGGGACGCTGGGCGATGCGTACACCGGGCACGCGCTGGTCGTCGATCCGGTGACCAACGCGATCTGCGCCGCCGGCGCGCCGTTCGGGACAGGGGCCAGCTTCGGGACGCCCGGGGAACCCAATCCGCCCTGCGCCCAAAACGTCGATGCGGCCTCCACGTCGGCCCTTTCTGTTGCAGACTGAGCGCCGGCGCGCGGCGCCGCGCGATGACTTCGACCGCAGACGTGATCCCACCGCCGCCGCTGGCCGCGCTCCTTCCCGGTCCCGGCGCGGGCGCGGACGAGATCCTGGCGCAGTTCGTGTCGTTCGTGGCCGCCTCGGGGATCGAGCTCTATCCCGCGCAGGAAGAGGCGCTGCTGGAGCTGCTGGCCGGCAAGCACGTGGTGCTCAACACGCCGACCGGGTCGGGTAAATCGCTGGTCGCGGCGGCGCTCCACTTCAAGGGGCTCACCGAGGGGAAGCGGTCGTTCTACACCTCGCCGGTCAAGGCGCTCGTGAGCGAGAAGTTCTTCGATCTCTGCCGGCTGTTCGGGCCCGAGCGGGTCGGGATGCTCACCGGCGACGCCAGCATCAACCGCGACGCGCCCATCATCTGCTGCACCGCCGAGATCCTGGCGAACATGGCGCTGCGGGACGCCGCGACCCAGGCCGACTACGTGATCATGGACGAGTTTCACTACTACGCCGACCGCGAGCGCGGCATGGCCTGGCAACTGCCGCTGCTCTGTCTGCCGCAGACTACGTTCCTGCTCATGTCGGCCACGCTCGGCGATCTGCGGGTCATCACGGAGGGCCTCGGCGCCTTCACCCGCCGCGAGGTGGCCGTCGTGCGCGGGCGAGAGCGTCCGGTCCCGCTCGAGTTCGAGTACCGCGAGACGCCGCTGCACGAGACGATCGCCGATCTGGTGACCACCGGGCGGGCGCCGATCTACCTGGTCAACTTCACGCAGCGGGGCGCCGCCGACGAGGCCCAGAACCTGATGAGCGTCGACTTGTCGACGAAGGCGGACAAGGAGGCGCTGCGGGCCGCGCTGGCCGACGCGGCGTTCGACTCGCCCTACGGCAAGGACTTCCAGCGGTTTTTGCGGCATGGCATCGGCATCCACCACGCGGGCCTGCTGCCGAAATACCGCCTCTTGGTGGAACGGCTGGCGCAGCAGGGACTCCTCAAGGTGGTGAGTGGCACCGACACGCTGGGCGTCGGCGTCAACATCCCGATCCGGACCGTGCTGTTCACGCAGCTGTGCAAGTACGACGGCGAGAAGACCGGTATCCTGGGCGTGCGCGATCTGCATCAGATCGCCGGCCGCGCCGGTCGCAAGGGCTTCGACGATCGCGGCTACGTAGTGGCGCAGGCGCCCGCGCACGCGATCGAGAACAAGCGCCTCGCCGCCAAGAAGGCCGGCGGCAAGAAGGTGGTTCCCCACAAGCCACCCACGCGCGGTTACGTCCACTGGGATCGTGGGACGTTCGAACGCCTCATCGGCGGGACGCCGGAGCCGCTGGCCTCACGCTTCGAGATCACCCACGGCGTTCTGCTGAACTGTCTCCAGGCGCAGACGGCGGGCGGCGGCTACCGGCGCCTCGTCTCGATCATCGGGCGCTCGCACGGCGGGCCGCGCGACAAGCGCTCGGAGCGTCGGCGGGCGGCGGCGGCCTTTCGCACCTTGCGGCGGGCGCACCTCATCGACGTGGTTCCGACGGAGAAGGTGCGCGGCCGGATCGTCGAGGTGAGCGCCGAGCTGCAGCGCGACTTCTCGCTCAACCAGACCTTGTCGCTGTATCTGCTGGAGGCGCTCGCGGTGCTCGATCGCGAGGCGCCGACCTACGCACTGGATGTCCTGTCGTTGGTCGAAGCGATCGTGGAGAACCCGGATGCGGTCCTGCGCAAGCAGCTCGACCAGGTCAAGACCCAGAAGATGGCGGAGATGAAGGCCGCCGGTGTCGAGTACGAGCAGCGCATCGCCGAGCTCGAGACGCTGGAATGGCCCAAGCCGAACCGCGACTTCATCTACGCCACCTTCAACGACTTCGCGGCGCGGCACCCCTGGGTGGGCGAAGCGAACGTGCACCCCAAGTCGATCGCGCGCGAGATGTACGAGCGGTTCACCAGTTTCGACGATTACGTGCGCGATCTCGGACTCGAACGCAGCGAGGGGGTGTTGCTGCGCCACCTCTCGCAGGTCTTCCGGGTGCTGGAGCAGACCGTTCCGGTGGCGGCGCGCACCGAGTCCCTGCTGGAGGTGCTGGCGTACTTTCGCTCGCTGTTGCGCGACGTGGATTCGAGCCTGCTCGAGGAGTGGGAAGGCCTCAGCGATCCGACGCGACGGACGAAGAAGGCCGCGGCGCGCCCGGCGGTCGATCCGGTCGCCGAGCGGCGCGCGCTGCTGGCCGCGATCCGCGTCGAGCTGCACAAGCTGGTGCGCGCGCTCGCGAGGCGCGACTACCCGGCCGCCGCGCGCCTGGTCGCGCCGGGCGCCGCCGAGCCCTGGACCGCCGAGCGCTTCGCCACGGAGATGGCGCCCTTCTGGGCCGAGCACCAGGCGCTCCTCACCACCCCCGAGGCGCGGCGTCCCGACCGGACCCGCATCGACGAGACGGCTCCCCGCCGTTTCCGGGCCCAGCAGGCTCTCGTCGACGCCGAGGGAGACGAGGACTGGTCGCTCGACTGCGTCGTCGATCTGACCACCGCGCGCGGCGACGGCGCCCCGATCCTCGACCTTCAGCGGATCGGGGTTTAGGGGGTCGCGACGACGAGGGCGCCCGGTTGCAAGCCGGGTGGGGGGTCGACGATCACCTGGTCGCCCACGCGGAGACCATCGCTGACCAGAGCCTCGTCCCCGAGATCGGCGACCGCGATCACGCGCGGTTCAGCCCGGCCGTCGCGCGCCGCGATCCAGATGGACTTTTGATCGCCGCCGACCAGCGCCGTGGCGGGCACCGGGAAGACCGCGTCGTAGCGCCGGCGCGCGAGGCGCAGGGGCTGTCCGGAGACCAGCCCCAGATCGCCGGGCAACGCCACCTCGACCTTGTCTCCGGTGGGCGCGTCGCCGGCGGGCAGCTTGCAGTCGACGAAGCGCGGGCCCGCCTGGGCGTCGAGCGGGCTCGAATCCGCGACCGCGGAGGCCGTCTTCTCGCGCCGTGGTGCCGTGTTGTCGGCCCGCGGGCCCAGGCCCACCACCTCGACGCGACAGAAATCGAGCTTGGCCAAGACCGCCCGCTCTTCGGCATCCAGATCGAAGGCCCCGTGCAGGAGCCGCCCTTTGATGCGGGCGACGGGGGCGCCGGCCAGGACCGGCGTGCCGATCTTGGCGAGCGTCTCGACCACCTCGCCGGGCTCGGTGGCGGCGACGGTGAACCGGGCCAGGTCGGCGGTGGTCTCGTCGACCAGGCGCTGCTTTTCGGCCAGTCGCAGCTCGGTCAGTCGCAGCTCGGGGAGGTTGCCGGCGGCCTGCATGCTCTCGCGCATCTGTCGGTAAAAGGCGACCCGCGATCGATCGTGCGCCAGCACCGTCTCCACCGCGGTCGCTCCCTGCAGCTTGCCGATGACGTCGCCCGCGCCGAGCTCGGTCCCCGCGGGGAGCAAGTCGCTGAGGCGTCCGGGCGTCGCGAAGGCGACCGTCGAGGTTTCGTAGTCGGTGACCGCGCCGCGTCCGGAGAACCAGCGATAGACGGCGCTGGGCTTGGGGCTCATGACCCGTACCCGGAGGGCTTGCGGCGCCGGGGCACGCTGGTGGGTCCAGAGGTAGTACCCGACGGTCGCGGCGGCGATGCCGCCCAGCAGGACCAAGACCAGGACCATGCGCCCCGGACCGCTCGACCGAGCGGCGGCGCGCTTGGCCGCGCCGTCGGAGAATCCCGACATCACCACCGCGTCGGGCGGGGGGGGCTGGCGCCGCTCGGGGATCCCGGCGGGAGTCGGCGTTGCGACGGGGCGGGGGGGCAGCGCGATTTCCTTGGCCGCCGGCGGCGAGGTCGCCGCGGCCGCCGTGACCACGGCCGGTGAGTCGGGCGCCTGCAGCGCGCCGTCGAGATCCAGGGCCCAGCGGGATTTGCCCGATTCGGACGCGCTGGCGGGGCCGGTCGGTGCGGCCGGACCCGCCTGCGCCGCGACCGCGACCGGCGGCGCGACCGCAACCGGCGCCGCCACGGGCGGTGCGCGATCGATGGCGACCGCCGGAAGAGCCGGCTCGGTCTTCGTTCCCAGAGCGAGATCCAGGTCGAGAAGGTCGAGCGACGCGACCGGCGTGCGGTCGGGCGTGGCCTCGGGCGATCCGGCGAGCATGGCCGGATCGGGTTCGAACTGGGCCGTCTTGGCCCCCTGCGGAGACATCCATTCGTCTTCGGCGCTATCGGTGTCGGAGGTCGCCGGTCCGGCGCCGGCCTCGAGGAACCCCAGCTCGGAGAGACGCCCGGAAAATTCGCCGATTCCCTCGGCCGTCAGGTCGACCCCGAAGGTCATCGAGGCCCAGGCGATCACGGCCGCCAGGGGCTGACCATTGAGCTGCAGAGCCAGCTTGTATTCGAAATCGTAGAAACGGAAGGTGGCACCCGTCTTGGCGTCGCGCACGTCGACGCACGGGACGCCGTCCGCTTCGGTGTTGGACACGGCCAGATCCTGGCGGAATCGAGGGCTGGCGGGATCCATCTGCAGGCGCAGCTTACAGGTCCGGTTCGGCCCCGAGCAACATATAGTGGCGGCCCGCCAGCGCTCGAAGCTGCAGCCGATGGACGCCTCCAGGAAAAATAGCCGCACCTTCGCCTACCGGGCCGGCGTCCGGATCGCCGGGAGCGTCGTCGCCTGCGACGCGTCGGCCGGCAGCGATCTGGTTTTTCTCTCGCACGCGCCGGTGCTGGGGGCGCGGGGTCGGCGCGGGCTGCCGCGGGTCGGTGGCGGCCGGCGACAGATCCTGTCGACCGACACGACCTTGACGCTGCTGGGCCCCGTCGGTGACCGGCTGCGCGCGCAGGCCCTGATCGCCGCCTACGGGCGTCCGTTCGCGCTCGGCGACATGCGACTCGAGATCTTTCCGTCCGGGTATCTGCCCGGGGCGGCGTCGCTGCTCTGTGAACGGGGCGGCCGGCGGATCGTCTATGCGGGTCCGATCGGTGAGGGGGCCGAGGTGCGGGCCGCGGATGCCCTCTGTCTGGACGCGCGCCTGGCCGTGCCGGGGGTGGTGTTTCCGGCGCGCGCGGCCGCGGAGGCCGGCCTGCGCCAGACGGTGCGCGAGCTGCTGGCCGCCGGCGGCGCGCCGGTCCTGGCGGTGGAGTCGCCGGCGCTGGCGCTGACGGCGGGTCTGAGCCTCGACGCCGACGGAATTCCGCTGCGGGCCCATCGTGCGATCATGGACGCGGCGGCAATCTTCAAGCGGGCCAAGCTGCCGGCACCGGCGCTCCAGCGATTCGCGGGTCGCCTGGCGTCGAACGAGGTCCTGCTCTGGCCCGCGGGGGCCGCTCGGCCGCACATCGTCGGATCGCGTTCACCCAGTCTCGTGCTGGTGTCGCCCCAGGCCGGCGATCCGGGCAGGCGCGCGCGCCTCGGTGTCTCGGGCGGCCTCACCTTTCCGCTCGGCGCCGATTTCGCCGGGCTCCTGCGCTACGTCGAGGCGACCGGCGCCGCGGAGGTGGCGCTGGTCGGCGCGACCGGGGACGATCTGGCCGAGCAGCTGCGCGGGCGTGGTCTCGACGTGTACAACCTGGGGCCGCCGAGCCAGATCGATCTGTTCCGGGCCGTCTAAATCGGGTCTGTTTTCGCCACGCGCATTGTTTCTTCGTCATCTATGGAGTTAAATTTCAGACGTGTTCAATCTCGGAATGGGCGAGATCACCGTGATCCTGCTGCTCGCCCTGATCTTCCTGGGTCCCGCGAAGCTTCCCGACCTGGCGACCGGTCTCGGGAAGCTCATCCGCGAAATTCGTAAGGCGACCTCCGACATCAAGAGCGAGATCACCCTCGACGACTCGTTTCGCAAACCGTTCGAGGAGCTGCGCGACGCCGTGACGCTACACCCGGATGAGCTCAAGCGTCGCGACCAGATGAAGAAGGTGGTCGACGAGGCGCGCCTGCGCGACGAGGCCGAGGCACGGGAAGCGGCCGCCGCGCTCGCCGCCGCGCCCGGCCCGGTCGACGCGCCGCCGACCACGACTGCCCGGGCGCCGGTATCGACCGCTCCCGAGGCGCCGTTCGACGGGCAGCCGCTGCCTCCGATCCCGCCTTCGATCTTGCCGCCGGTCGCGCCGCCCGCCGGAACGGTGGCGCGCGCCCGGGCGGTATCGGCCGCGGTGGTCGGGCAGGGCGAAGTGGTCGAGCCGGCCGAGGCCACATCGTCCGCCGCGATCATGACCTCCGCGCCGTCGCCGTCCCCTCTGCCGGGTCCCCCGGGGGTGACGCCGCCGATCTCCAGCCTGGCGGGTGACCGGGCGAACATCACGCAGAGCCTCAGCGAGGTGGATCTCCTCCCGAGCGCGCAGCCGCGCCAGAAGCGGCCGACCCCCCCGCCGCTGCCGGGTCTGGACAAACGTCCGGCGGCGCCTTCGCCAGATCGGAAGAGCACACGTCTGAACCCCAGTCACTGACCAATCTC
>OCTA010006282.1_pt1 | contig 10152 bp, 9 predicted proteins | sample 1538991 | NCBI WGS metagenome assembly OCTA01 (sample SAMEA3539302, study PRJEB22396) | soil metagenome | biome: tundra; feature: field; material: soil | place: USA | collected 2010-05 | depth 0.15 m | reverse complement strand
CTGGCCGGCTGGTCGGCCTGCCGGTGACCGTGGCCAAGCCGCTCACTTTCATGAACGATTCCGGCGGCCCCGTGGCCGCACTCCGTGACTATTACCGGCTGCCGGTCGGCCGAATCGTCGTACTCCACGATGAGCTGGATCTTCCGTTCGGAACGATCAGGCTGAAGCTGGGCGGCGGAGACAATGGGCATAACGGACTTCGTTCGGTGACTGCCGCGCTTCGCACTCCCGACTATCATCGGCTGCGCTTCGGAATCGGCCGTCCGCCGGGGCGGATGGACCCGGCGGCGTTCGTGCTGCGGGACTTCACGGCGGCGGAACGCAAGGAACTCCCGTATCTGATCGACCGCAGCGCCGACGCGGTCGAAGCGCTCCTTACCGACGGACTCGCCGCGGCGCAGAATGCCTTCCACTCCGGCGGCGCCCCCTGATCCCGGCCGCCCCCTGATCCCGGCCGCCCCCGATCCCAGGCCGCCCCTGATCCCGGCCGCCCCCTGATCTGCCGCCCCGATCCCAGGGCGCCCCTGATCCCGGCCAGATCTAACTCCCTGTCGCTGCGGATGGGGGCTTCGGGGCGCTAGTTTCGGGTACATGAAAGCCCTGGTGCTGGCGGGGGGCGCGGGTACCCGGCTCCGGCCGATCACGCACACCTCAGCCAAGCAACTCCTGCCTGTCGCCAACAAGCCTGTCCTCTTCTACGGCCTCGAGGCCATCCGGGATGCTGGGATCACCGACGTTGGGCTGGTGGTAGGAGATACCGCGGCGGCGATCCGGGCGGCCGTGGGAGACGGCTCATCGTTCGGCCTTGACGCCAGTTACGTCAGGCAGGAGGCCCCGCTCGGCCTGGCGCACGCTGTGCTCGTGGCCCGTGACTTCCTCGGTGACGACGACTTCGTCATGTACCTGGGTGACAACTTCATCGTGGGCGGTATTGCGCAGCTGGTCGAAGAGTTCCGCACCACGCGCCCGGACGCGCAGATCCTGCTCACCAGGGTGCCTGACCCGACCGAGTTCGGTGTCGCCGAACTCAACGACGCCGGGCAGGTTGTCGGCCTGGAGGAAAAGCCCCAGCAACCCAAGAGTGATCTCGCGCTGGTGGGCGTCTACATGTTCACGTCCGCCGTCCATGAAGCTGTCCAGCACCTCAAGCCTTCTGGACGCGGCGAGCTGGAGATCACCGAAGCCATCCAGTGGCTCATCGACAACGGCCGCAAGGTGACGTCCACGACCATCTCGGGATACTGGAAAGACACGGGCAATGTCGCCGACATGCTCGAGGTCAACCGCATGGTGCTGGAGACAGTGGAGCCCCGGCAGGGCGGTATGGTCGATGCCGGATGCGATCTTATCGGCCGGGTGGTGATCGAGGACGGTGCGCAGGTGAGCGGCTCCCGCATTGTGGGGCCCGTCATCATCGGCGCGGGCAGCCGGGTGACTGACTCCTACGTCGGCCCCTTCACCTCAGTAGCGCCGGACTGCGTCATCGCGGACAGCGAGATCGAGTACTCCATCGTGCTGCGCGGAGCTTCCATTCGCGGGGTCCGGCGGATCGAGGCCTCCTTCATCGGACACGATGTGCAGGTCACTCCGGCACCGAGGGTGCCGAAGGCTCACCGGCTGATCCTGGGAGACCACAGCCGGGTGCAGATCAGCTCGTAGCCGCCGACCTCGGGTTCGCGATCAGGGTAAGGAGGAAGGCGGTGCTTCCCCTGGAGCAGGGCGAGGCGCCGTTGCCGCAATGAGAATTCTGGTAACCGGCGGAGCCGGGTTCATCGGCTCGCACTATGTCCGCACGCTCCTGGGCGGTGGCTACCCTGGCTTCGAAGACGCCCGGGTGACCGTGCTGGACGAGCTGTCCTATGCGGGAAACCTGGCGTGATGAGCCAGTGGCTGGTGACCGGTGCGGCCGGAATGCTTGGCCGGGATCTGGTGACCGTACTTGAGCGCAGTGGTGAGGCGGTGACCGGTCTTACGCGCAGGGATCTTGACATTACGGACGGCGAAGCCGTTCGAGCCGCGCTCGAGCACTGGCGGCCGGCCATCGTCGTCAACTGCGCGGCCTGGACCGCGGTGGATGCCGCCGAGACGGCCGAGGGCGCCGCGCTCCGGCTGAACGGCCAGGCGGTGGCCGACCTAGCCGCGGCGTGCGCCGTAGCCGGCGTCTCGCTGATCCAGCCATCGACCGATTACGTGTTCGACGGGCGTGCCCGGCGGCCATATGCCGAGGACGATATTCCGTCACCAGGCACTGCCTACGGGCGGAGCAAGCTGGCCGGGGAGCAGGCCGTGCTGGAACGGCTGGCCGGCTGTGGCTATGTGGTGCGAACGGCCTGGCTGTATGGGGAGCACGGGGCCAGCTTCGTGCGGACGATGATCAGGATGGAGCGCGAACGGCCGACCGTGGACGTTGTGGATGACCAGCGCGGGCAGCCTACCTGGACGATGGATGTCGCTGACCGGATCGTCGCGCTGGTCAGGTCCGGAGCCCGGGCCGGCGTGTACCACGCGACCAGTTCCGGTGAGACCACCTGGTTCGGGCTCGCCCGGGAGGTGTTCCGCCTGCTGGGCGCGGACCCGGACCGGGTGCGCCCGGTGGGAAGCGCCGCCTACCCGCGCCCGGCGCCCAGGCCTGCCTACAGCGTGCTTGGCCACGACGCGTGGAGCCGGGCCGGCCTCAAGCCGATCGGCGACTGGCGGCTGGCCCTGGGCCAGGCGTTCCCCGCGCTGGCCGCCGCCGCGGGAACTGGGCCCGGGCGGGCGCAAGACGTATTTCCTACCGTGCGTCACGGCACGCGGATAACCAACGAAACCCTGTGAGGACGGGCTCGATGCGAGTCATCTGCGTCGCGGGCGCGCGGCCCAATTACATGAAGGTCAAGCCGGTGATGGACGCCCTTGAGGAACGGGGGGCGGACGTCATCCTGGTGCACACCGGCCAGCACTACGACGCGGCGATGAACGACGTGTTCTTCACCGATCTGGGGATCCGCCCGCCCGACCATTACCTCGGGGCCGGCTCAGGCAGTCACGCCACCCAGACGGGCCGGGTCATGACGGCCTTCGAGCCGCTGGCCGGGCAGTTGCGGCCGGACATCGTCGTGGTCGTCGGGGACGTGAATTCCACGCTGGCCTGCGCGCTCGTGACCGCGAAGTCCGGGGCGCTGCTCGCGCACGTCGAGGCGGGCCTGCGCAGCAGGGACTGGACGATGCCGGAGGAAATCAACCGCGTCGTCACCGACCGGATCAGCGACTACCTTTTCGCCCCATCGGCCGACGCGGTGGCCAACCTGCGGGCCGAGGGGCACCGGGAGGACCAGATCCACCTGGTCGGCAACGTCATGGTGGACACGCTGCTGGCCAACCTGGACCGGGCCCGTGCTTCCGACGTCCTGCCCAGGCTCGGGCTCCAGCCCGGTGAGTACGCGCTCGTCACCTTGCACCGCCCGGCGAACGTGGACGACCCGGCCGCGTTGAGTGGCCTGCTGTCGGCTCTCGATGAGGTCGCCCGCTCGTGCCCGCTTGTCCTGCCCGCCCATCCCAGGGCGGCGCGGCAGTTGCAGAACGCGGGGATCTCCGACCGGGTACGGGTCATCCCGCCCGCCGGATACCTCGACTTCATCGCCTTGCAAGCCGCTGCCCGCCTCGTCCTGACCGACTCCGGCGGCGTGCAGGAGGAAACCACCGTCCTGGGCGTCCCCTGTCTCACCCTCAGAGACAACACCGAGCGTCCTATCACCCTCACCGAGGGTACTAATCAGCTGGTCGGCCGTGACCCGGAAAGAATCGTCAAGACCGCGCTCAGCGTGCTGCAGGCGCCGCCCCCACCGCGGTCGCCCGCGCTGTGGGACGGCCGGGCCGGGCAGCGGATAGCCGCGGCGCTGCTCTCGGGCCGCGCGCCGTCCGGGCACCCACGGCCGACCGATCGGGTTCCGCCTGCCGCCTGACCCGCCTGACCCGCCTGACCCGCCTGACCCGCCTGACCCGCCTGACCCGCCTGCCGCCAGACCGGCTGCCGCCGACCGACCTGCCCGCGAGGCTCGCGCCGGAGGGTGAACCGGCCGCAGTTCTCCCGCTCGCTCCGCCGGGCGTCAGCGGCCTACTAGCCTGTGGTCATCTGAGTCCCGCCAGGAACGGAGCCGGCCCGTTGGCTTACGACGATGACCTCGCCCGTGACCTTGCCGCCGAGGCGGGTCACCGCCTGCTCGCCCGGCGAGCCGCCGGCGGTAACACCGACGACCTGCGCAAGGCCGGCGACCGGCTGTCACACGAGTTCCTCGCCGCCGAACTCGCCCGGCTGCGCCCCGGCGACGCGGTGCTGTCCGAGGAGGGACGCGACGACCCGGCCCGGCTGACAGCTGGCCGGGTCTGGATCGTGGACCCGCTGGACGGAACGAAAGAGTTCGGGGAAGCCGGCCGGACGGACTGGGCGGTCCACGTCGCCCTGTGGGACCACGGTGCGCTGACCGCGGGGGCAGTGGCGCTGCCCGCTCAGGGCAAGGTCCTCAGTACGGCCGAGCCTCCGCGGCCATCCCCGGCCCCCCTGGACCGGCCGTCCCCCTCGGCGCGGGACCAGGGGGGGCGTGACCTGGGGGGGCGGGGCGGCATGCTGCGCCTTATGGTGAGCCGGACCAGGCCCCCGGCGTGGGTCGAGCGGCTCAGCGCGGTGGCTGGCCTGACGCCCGTGCCGCTCGGCTCGGCGGGAGCGAAGGCAGCGGCTGTGATCTGCGGGGAGGCCGACGCCTACGCGCACAGCGGGGGCCAGTACGAATGGGACTCTGCGGCACCTGTGGCCGTGGCCCTCGCCGCAGGGCTGCACGCGTCACGGCTTGATGGCTCGAAGCTGGAGTACAACCAGGCTGATCCGGCGCTGCCGGATATCCTGATCTGCCGAGCGGAACTCGCTGGCACGCTGCTGGATGACATCCGCGCGGCACGACGTTCCTGTCCTGGATAGCGTTCCCGCCCGGGAGTGCCGCCCGACCCGCCCCAGCCCGAACTAGCACAGCCCCGACGACCCGGAGTCTGCTTAATGGCCGTAACGCGCTCTGACTACTCGCTCTCCCAGCTTGAGGTGCTCGAAGCTGAGTCCATCCACATGATGCGTGAGGTCGCCGCCGAATTCGAGCGGCCCATCCTGCTGTTCTCCGGCGGCAAGGACTCGATCGTCATGCTGGCCCTCGCGGAACGAGCGTTCTGGCCAGCCAAGGTTCCCTTCCCGGTCATGCACGTGGACACCGGCCATAATTTCGCCGACGTGATCGAGTACCGCGACCGCCGGGTCGCCCAGGCCGGACTGCAGCTTGTCGTCGCCTCGGTCCAGGAGTCCATCGACGCGGGCCGGGTCGTCGAGGAGACCGGCCGCCGGGCGAGCCGCAACCGGCTGCAGACCACGACCCTGCTCGACGCGATCGAGAAGCATGAGTTTGACGCGGTGTTCGGGGGCGGCCGGCGGGACGAGGAGAAGGCCAGGGCCAAGGAGCGGGTCTTCTCGTTCCGCGACGAGTTCGGCCAATGGGATCCGAAGAACCAGCGCCCCGAGCTGTGGAATGTCTTCAACACCCGGATCCATAAGGGCGAGCACATCAGGGTGTTCCCGCTGTCCAACTGGACCGAGCTGGACATCTGGCAGTACATCGACCGGGAGAAGCTGGAGATCCCGGCCATCTACTTCGCGCACTCGCGGAGGGTGTTCGAGCGGGATGGCATCCTGCTCGCGGACAACGACTTCATCCCTCGGGGAGAGGACGAGACCGTGTTCGATGCCCGGGTCCGCTACCGCACGGTCGGCGACATGACCTGCACCGGGGCGGTGGAGTCGAGCGCCGCGACCATCGCTGAGGTGATCGCCGAGATCACCGCCGCCCGGGTCACCGAGCGCGGGCAGACCAGGGCCGACGACCGGACCAGCGAGGCCGCCATGGAAGACCGGAAGCGGGAAGGATACTTCTGATGCCTGTCTCGTCCACAGCCGGCCGGGTGGCCGGGGGGGGGAGCCGGCCCATGGACATCATGCGGCTGGCCACCGCGGGCTCGGTCGATGATGGCAAGAGCACCCTGATCGGCCGCCTGCTTTACGATTCCAAGGCGATCCTTGAGGACCAGCTCGCGGCGGTCGAACGGACCAGCCGTGCCCGGGGCGAGGAATACACGAACCTCGCCCTGCTCACCGACGGCCTGCGCGCCGAGCGGGAGCAGGGGATCACGATCGATGTGGCCTACCGGTATTTCGCCACCCCCCGGCGGAAGTTCATCATCGCCGACACCCCTGGTCATATCCAGTACACACGGAACATGGTGACCGGAGCCTCCACGGCCGACCTCGCGGTTGTCCTGGTGGATGCCCGCAACGGGCTGAACGAGCAGAGCAGGCGGCACGCCTTCCTGGCCACGCTGCTCCGCGTGCCGCACCTGGTGCTCGCGGTGAACAAGATGGACCTGGTCGACTACGACCAGGCGGTGTTCGAGCGGATCAGCGAGGAGTTCGCGGCGTTCGCGGCGAAGCTGGCCATCGGTGACCTCACCTTCGTGCCCATCTCCGCCCTGCATGGCGACAACGTGGTGCAGCGGTCGGCCAGCATGCCATGGTACGAAGGCCCGTCGCTGCTGCACCACCTGGAGCACGTGCACATCGCCTCCGACCGGAACCTGATCGATGTGCGGTTTCCCGTGCAGTACGTCATCCGGCCGCACCAGGCCACCGACCCGGAACTGCACGACTACCGCGGATATGCCGGCCAGGTGGCCGGCGGTGTGCTCAAGCCCGGCGACGAGGTAATGCACCTGCCGTCCGGGCTGACCACGAGGATCAAGCGCATCGACACGGCGCAGGGTCCGCTGCCCGAGGTGTTCCCGCCCATGTCGGTGACCCTGGTGCTCGAGGACGACCTGGACATCTCGCGCGGCGACATGATCTGCCGGCCGCACAACCAGCCGTCGGTCTCGCAGGACATCGAGGCCATGGTCTGCTGGATGTCCGACAGCAGGACCCTCGCCCGGCGCGACCGGCTGATTGTCAAGCACACCACCCGCACCGTCAAGGCCATCGTCCGTGACCTGCATTACCGGCTCGACGTGAACACGCTGCACCGGGACGAGACAGCGCCCAGCCTGGGGCTGAACGAGATCGGCCGGGTCACCCTGCGGCTGACCCAGCCGCTGTTCTGCGACCCGTACACCCGGAACAGGCAGACCGGCGGGCTGATCCTCATCGACGAGGCGACCAACGCCACGGTCGGCGCCGCAATGATCACGGAAGGACGCTGACGGCCACCCATGAACCTGCTCAGCCTGTACCACCGCCGATGAACCTGCTCAGCCTGCACCAGTGGCTTTATTCGAGGTCGGGCGGCAGGATTGGTCACCGGCTTATCGGCGTGCCGTGCCTGCTGCTGCGCAGCACCGGACGGAAGTCCGGCACGATCCGGACCAGCGCCCTCGTCTACGCCAAAGATGGGGACAGTTACCTGCTCGTGGCGTCGAACGGCGGGTCGGACCGGCCTCCTGGCTGGTTGTTCAACATCCAGGCCGAGCCGAGGGCCGAGATCCAGATCGCCGGGTGCACCACGCCGGCCGCCGCCACGGTGGTAAACGCCGCCGACCCCGGGTATCCGCGGCTGTGGAAAGCTGTCAACGACAACAACCATGGCCGGTATGACCGCTATCAGACCAAGACGTCCAGGCCCATCCCGGTCGTGGTGGTAACGCCCGCGCCGTGACGCCATTTGATGATCTTCGCGACTATGTGGCCCTGCCGCGGCTGGCCGGGCTGAGGCTCTCGCCGGACGGCAGCTGGCTGGCGGCGACCGTCCAGGCACTCTCCCCGGACGGCAAGAAATTCTCTTCCAGCATCTGGCGGATCGCCACTGGCCAGGGCGGTGCACGCCCAGGCGAGGCGGCCCAGGGCGGTGCAGCCCCTGACACAGAGGGGGGCGGTGCAGCCCCGGGCGAGGCAGCCCAGGACGGTGCATCCCCCGGCAGTGCCGGCGATCGGGCAGCGCTGCGGCTGACCCGGTCAGCGGAGGGCGAGTCCAGCCCGGAGTTCCTCCCGGACGGCGCCCTGTTGTTCCTGTCCAGGCGGCCTGGCCCGGCCACTGGCACACCGCGAGCCAGCGACGATAAGGAGAAGCCCGCGCTGTGGCTGCTGCCGCCGGGCGGCGGCGAGGCACGCCGGATCGTGGCGCCCCCCGGCGGGGTAACCGGTCTGGCCACGGCCCGTGACGCCATGCTTGTGGCCCTCGCCTCGCCGGTACTGCCCGGGGCGACGGGGCTGGCCCAGGACGCCCAGCGCCGGCAGGGCCGCAGCGACGCGGGTGTCACCGCGATCTTGCACGAGTCCGCCCCTGTCCGGTACTGGGACCATGACCTGGGTCCGGACGAATCGCGGTTGCTGCTGGCCGAGATCGGCGCCGACAGCGCCGGCCGGGGGGCCAGGGCCGGCGGGGCGGATGCCGGGCCGCAGCCGCGGGACGTGACACCCGAGCCGGGACGCGCGCTGGACGAGCAGCACTTCGAGCTGACCCCGGATGGCCGGCTCGCCGTCACCGGATGGGCCGTCTGGGACGACGCGGGCAGCAGGCGCCACGATCTGGTCGTCATCGACTGCGCGACCGGCCAGCGCGGCACGCTGCTGTCCGCTCCCGGCTTTGATTTCTTCAACCCGCGGATATCACCGGATGGCAGATCGGTGCTGTGCACCAGGGAGACGCACGGGAGCTACGAGCGCCCATGGGACGTCACCCTGGTTATCGCGCCGCTGCCCGCGAGTGCGGCCAGCAGCGGCGCGGCCAGCAACGGCGCGGCCTGCGTCGGCCGCGCGGAGGCGGAGGATCTGCTGGTCGGTCTCGACCGCTGGCCGGTCACCGCGGCATGGGGGGCTGATAATCGTTGGGTATATTTCACGGCCGACGATGGGGGCCGGTGCCTGATCTTCCGCGCCGACACCGACAGCGGTGCCATCACGAAGATCACCACCGATGACGCCGCTTACTCCTGCCTGAGCCCGTCACTGGACGGCCGGTTCCTCTATGCGCTGCGGGCGGCGGTCAACAGCCCGCCTGCCGCGGTCCGCATCGACCTCGCCGCTCCTGCCGCCGGGCCGCAGTGGCTGGCCGGGCCGGCCGGGCCGCCGGAACTGCCTGGCCGGCTGACCGAGATCGAGGCGGCGGCTGACGACGGCGTGACGATCCGCGGCTGGCTCGTGCTGCCTTCTGGCGCGTCGGCCAGCGCGCCCGCACCACTCCTGCTCTGGGTGCACGGCGGCCCGATGTCCAGCTGGAATTCCTGGTCGTGGCGGTGGAATCCGTGGTTGATGGCGGCCCGCGGCTACGCGGTGCTGCTTCCTGACCCCGCGCTGTCCACTGGGTACGGCCTCGATTTCATCGCCCGTGGCTACGGCGAATGGGGCGGCCGGCCGTACACCGATGTGATGGCGATCACCGACGCCGCGGTGGCACGACCGGATGTCGATGAATCGCGCACCGCCATGATGGGCGGTTCGTTCGGCGGCTACATGGCCAACTGGATCGCGGGCCACACCAGCCGGTTTCGCGGGATCGTCAGCCACGCGGGCCCCTGGGCGCTGGACCAGACGTTCGGGACAACCGATGAGCCCGGCGAGTGGCGCCGGAATTTCGGTAACCCCTTGACCCAGCCGGAGCGTTACATCGCCAACTCGCCGCACTTGCATGCGGCGAGCATCGACACTCCCATGCTGGTGATCCACGGCGACAAGGATTACCGGGTGCCGATCGGCGAGGCGCTGCGGCTGTGGGCTGATCTGGCCGACGTGCGGGGCGGCCTGGCTGGGGCGAAGTTCCTGTACTTCCCGGACGAGAACCACTGGGTTCTCACCCCCGGTAACTCGGTCATCTGGTACGAGACCGTGCTGGCGTTCCTCGCCCAGCACGTCCTCGGCGAGCCCTGGCGCCGCCCCGAACTCCTGTGACTTTTGTTCAGAGGCGGCTCAGAAGTTGCGCCGAGAGCCCTGAGAATACGGCGCGGCATGCTTCTTATATCGACAACGACCGGCGGAGCAGCTGCCGGCGGATTCGGCGGAGGCAACCGTGAACGCCCTGGTCCTGACCAATTTCCCAATAGCGATCCTGGTGATACTGGCGATCGTCGGCATCCCGCTGTGGATGACCTTCAAGCGCC
>OCTA010006279.1_pt1 | contig 10154 bp, 7 predicted proteins | sample 1538991 | NCBI WGS metagenome assembly OCTA01 (sample SAMEA3539302, study PRJEB22396) | soil metagenome | biome: tundra; feature: field; material: soil | place: USA | collected 2010-05 | depth 0.15 m | reverse complement strand
ACCGAGATCTACACTCTTTCCCTACACGACGCTCTTCCGATCTCTTCGGTGTGCTGAGCGCGCAGCTGTATTTCGGCCTCTGGTCGCTTGCGTTCGCGTACCCGTTCGCGGTCGAGAGCGCGCGCATCCGCAAGCTCGAAGAGGCGCGCCTGCGCAGCGAGGCAGAGCTCACGCGCCTGCGCGGCCACCTCGAACCGCACTTCCTGCTCAACACGCTCAACGCCATCGCGGGTCTCGTCACCGAGGAGCCCCGTGAGGCGCGGCGTCTGCTCGTGTGCCTCGGGGATCTCTTGCGCGAGGCCGTCCAGGAGACGAGCGAGCTGCAACCGCTCGACAAGCAAATCGCCTGGCTACGCAGGTACGGAGACATCCTCGAGGCCCGTCACCGCGGCGCGCTGCAGTTCGCCTGGGAGATCGATTCGGGCTGCGAGGCGGCGCTGCTGCCGCGGTTCCTGCTGCAGCCCCTGGTCGAGAACGCCGTGAAGCACGGCGCCCTGCGACGCGGGGATCGCGAAGGGCGCGTGGTGGTCCGCGCGCACTGCAAGGACGATGGGACGCTCGTGTGCGTGGTCGAGGACAACGGTCCCGGGATGCCCGACGCAGACGTACGCGCCGGGGCCTTCGGGCTACACGCCGTGCGCCGCCGCCTGGCGCTCGAAGCGCCGGCCGCGTCGCTGAGGCACGAGTCCTCGCCGCAGGGTACCCGTTCGATCGTCGAAATCGGGCCTCCCGCGCAGGAGGCCTGAGCGATGGCGCCCCTGCGCGTGCTGGTCGTGGAAGATGAGTGGCCCGCGCGAAACTATCTGGTCGAGCTCATCGAGTCGTCGGGGCTCGCCGAGGTGATCGGCGCCGTCGGCGGCATCGAGGAGGCGAAGCAGGCGCTCGCGGGCGAGGCGTCCGGCATGACCATCGACGTGGCGTTCGTCGACGTGCAGCTCGACGGGGGAGGTGAGACCGGGCTGTCGCTGGTCCGATCGATGGGCAGCGGCGAGCGAGGGCCCATGTTCGTGCTCGCGACGGCCTACGAGCAGCACGCCCTCGAGGCCTTCGAGCTCGGGGTGGTCGACTACCTGCTCAAACCGTTCAACGAGGAGCGGGTCGTGCAGTGCCTGCGCCGGCTGCAGCAGCGGCGTGCCGGGGGGGACGCGACCGCCAGCCCGACGCGTATCGTCGCGCGGCGCAAGCGCAGCCTGGTGTTCCTGCAGCAGCAGGAGATCTGGGCGTTCGAGGCGGCCGACCGGCTGACGTTCGTGCACACGCTGCACGGCACCTTCGACATCGACCTCTCCCTCGCGGCGGTCGAGGCGTCGTTCGGTCGCGCTTTCGTCCGGGTGCACCGCAACTGGCTGGTGAACGCCGCGCACATCAAAGAGCTCGAGCGCGACGGCCACGAGACGAAGCTCTTCGTGGGCGCGGGTGTCGCCGACGCGGGCAAGGGCGTTCGCGTCCCGGTCGCGCGCGAGCGGGCGGCCGCGGTGCGCGAGATGCTCCTCACGAACGCCACGGGCCTGCGGCGTCCCTGAGGGGAAGCACGCGCACTGCTCGCACCCGCTGAGCGACGGTTCCCTGGCTCGCCTCGAGAGCGACGAGACGAGGGCGTTCAGTTCTTGGTCCAGTGCCCGTCGGCGAGGGCCGTATGGAGCTCACGGCGCGCGTGAAACAGTCGCGAGCGAACCGTGGCGGCCGGAATGCTCAACGCGTTCGCTGCCGCTTCAGAGGTCAGGCCCTCGAGCTCGACGAGCACGAAGACGGCTCGCTTCTTCAAGCTGAGCATGGCGACCGCGTGCTCGAGGATCGCCACGTCTTCCCGGTGGATGGCGCTCCGCTCGGGGTCGCTAGAAGACCACCGGCTCGTAACGCTTGCGAGCGAAGAGACCATCCGGCGAAAGCGACCGACGCCGCGGTCACGCCGCATGGCGATGCGCACCGCGATGCCCTTGAGCCAGTCGTCGCAATGGAGACGGCCGTCGTACGACGCGGCGATCCTCGGGAGACCCAGGAACGTCGCGTGAACGACGTCTTCTACATCGGCCGCGTCCCCGAGCGTACGTCGAACCGTGCGCCAGACCCCCAACGCGTGGCGATCATAGAGATCGCCCAGGTAGGTCAGGTTGCCCTCGGCGACACCCCGGAGGAGCTCCGGGTCGGTACGCGCAACGTCCTCGTCGACGCGCGCGGGACCCGGCGGTAGCGGATGAAAGATCACGAGAGGCCTCCTGGAGCCGGCGCGTGCGCTCCGGGTAACGTCTGGATTGCGGTCGCGCCCGCCATGACGACGCCGGCAGTGCAGAGTGCATACCAGGACTTGCGGCTCCCGCGTTCGTCGGCGTTTCCCGGGTCGCGCGGAATCGACACGTTCGTGGCTGCCGGTGTCGCGGGCGGTGACGCGGCGCAAGTCGTGCGCCTCGACGCTCTTCTGGCGGCGAGAATGACGCTTGCGCCACCCCATTGACGGCCATTGCATTCCCGTAGGCCGTATACGCCGCGCTCGTTCGGTCGGGAGAGGCCGGGGTCGAGTTCACCGCGACGGAGCGCGCCGGGACGTGCGAGGCTGACGGTCGCCGACCACGGACGGAGACGAGGTGCCCGACGGGGGAGGACGCGGGGATGGTTACGCCTTCGCGAGCGTCTCGCTCCACGGCCGGCGATCGACGGACACGCGGACTTGCGTCGAGGGACACGCGCACTTGGATCCTCGGACAAGCGCATGGCGTCGTGCGACACGCGGACTTGTATCGAGGGATACGTGGGGATCGATGCATCGCTCCCCGCTTGGGCTGCATCGATCCGCGGTCTTGTATGGTCGGACGCGCGCACTTGTATCGAGGGACACGCGGGGATCGCTCCATCCAAGTGCGCACTTGTATCGAGGGACAAGCGCTTGGCGCCGATAGAAGGGCAGGGATCGATAGATCGATCCCGACACTTCCATCGATCCAAGTGCGCTCGGGACGGAGAGCCATGCGGGGATCGATCGATCCAAGTGCACGGATCGGTCGATCGATCTGCGCTTGGCCGACCACGCCAAGCGTGGAGGAAAGCCCACGAGCGCTCTCCTCACGACTCGATCGGCCTGATGTCCTCGCCCGAAAGGACGAAGAACTCCTCGCCGTAGGTCTTGAGCAGCTCGAGCGCTCGATCCATGTCTTCCTGGGTGTGGCCGCGGGTCACGTTCACGCGCAGGCGCTGCTCGCCCTCTTTTCGCGGCCGGGTAGATGATCGGGCACCATCAGGACGCCGCACTCGAAGAGCGCCGTGTGCGCTCGATTTCGCGGGCGAGAACATCGTCGCACGTCGAGGAAAGAGACGTACCCCGTGGGGCGAGGGCGGGGGGCATGACAACCCGCGTCCCCGCGTCGCGCCAAGCGTGCAGCGGAGAGCGAGGCGACCGGCGAAGTGCGGCACGCGGTGCGCGGCCCAGTGCGAAGACCGCGCGTCCTCTACGCACTGCGCGCGTGCGCCAGGGTTGGAGAGCGTGGCCCTCCTCCGACGCCTGGTCAGCGTGCTTCGAACTTCTCGGTCTCGAAGGACACGCGATACCGGTTGGCGCACGTCTCGTCCTTCTTGGGCTTCCACTTCTTGTCGATCGAGAACTTGCCGTCGGCGCATTTGACCTGCTTGCCGTCGGCCGTGCACGAGAGCGATCCGTCTTCGGTGCAGGGCTCGTTCTCGACCACGATGCTCTTGTCGCAGCGAACGCTGTAGTTGCCCGGCAGCTCGCAGCCGATGGGGCCCAGGCACTGGAGCTGCGTCTTGAAGTGGCCGCCCGTACACACGAGGACGTTCTTCTTCGCGATGTCGCACGCGCCCGTGCCCTCGGTGCGGCACTCTTCGTTTTCGAGCGCCTGCGTCCGGTCGCACCGCACGCCGCCGCCCGGAGGCGTCACGCAGCCGAGGGCCCCGTGGCACGTCCGGGTGGCGACGAGCTTGCCGTCGACGCAGTCGAGCTCGGATTGCGCGGCCGTGTCGCACACGATCGAATCGGGGCGGCACGCGTCGCCGACGGAGCCGGTGGGCGTGCACTTGGGGTTGTTGCTCGCGTCGAGCGTGCATCCGCCGCGACAGCTCCACTCGATCCCGAATTTACCGTCCCGGCAGCGGAGCTCTTTCGATCCGTCGGCGCTGCACGCCCGGGCGCCGTCGTGCCCGCAGCCGTCGCCCACGTCGGCCTTCGTGTTGTCGCAGACGAGGGACTTGTCGTCCGTACAGCCGCCCGCGCCCTTGCACGTCTCGAGCACGTACTTGCCGCGCGTGCAGACCAGGTGCGACGCCTTGTCCGCGCAGCTTCCAGGAGTATCGGAGCATGCGTCGCCGGCGTTCGAGTGGCAGCCGGGGAGGAGCCCGACGGCGAGCGTCAACGGCACCGCAATGGCGAGCACGAACGAGCGAAGCGGCGAGAGACGGCGAAGGGCGAGTCGGGTGTGCATGGATGAGAGCGGCATCCTAAACGAAGCGGCGAGGAGGGGCGTGGCGAAAGCGCCTATTGATGCCGTCGATCCCCGCGACTACACCAAGACGAAAGCCAGTCATGGCGTCCAATTCCACCCCGCAGGATGCCGACGCCGAAGTCGCCCCGGCGAAGGCGTTTCCCATCGTCGGAATCGGCGCCTCGGCCGGCGGCCTCGAAGCCCTGTCCGAGCTCGTGAGGCAGATCACGTTCGATCACGTCGCGCTCGTGATCGTGCAGCACCTGTCACCCAACCACACGAGCATGCTGCCCGAGCTGCTCCAGCGCGTCACGGCGATGAGTGTCGTCGAGATCACGGACGGCCAGGTCATCGAACCGAACCACATTTACGTGACGCCCCCGCGCACGCAGGTCCGTGTCGCGGCACGCACGCTGCGCCTCGGCCCCGCCGAGGGAACGCACACGATCGACGTCTTCCTGCGTTCGCTCGCCCACGATCATGGCCGCGACGCGATCGGCGTCGTGCTCTCGGGCATGGGCTCCGACGGGAGCCTCGGTCTCAAGGCCATCAAGGAGCGGGGCGGAATCACCTTCGTGCAGTCGCCCGCAAGCGCCAAGTTCGAGGCCATGCCGCTCAGCGCGATCGTGAGTGACGTCGCCGACCGCGTGCTGACGGCAGGCGAGATCGGCGACGAGCTCATGGCCATCAGCCGGCACCCGTACTTGACACGCGCGGAAGCGTCGCCGCCGCCCCCCACTCCGAGCAGCTACGGCAAGGTCTTCGGGCTCATTCGCGCAGCGTTTGGGAACGATCTGACGCACTACAAGCAGACGACCATCCAGCGCCGACTCGAGCGGCGCATGGCCATCCGCCACGTCGAAGACCTCGAACAATACGTCGGGATCCTGCGCTCCGACGCGGTCGAGCTGGCCGCCCTCTACCAGGACGTCCTCATCAACGTGACGGGCTTCTTCCGCGATCGCGACCCCTTCGAGATGCTCCGGAGCGAGGTCCTCCCGCGGCTCGCAGCTCAGAAGGAGGCGGGCGACACCATCCGCATCTGGGTGCCGGCGTGCGCGACGGGTGAAGAGGCGTACTCGATCGGCATGTGCCTGCTCGAAGCGCTCGACACGCGCGCCAGCGAGCTTCGCATCCAGATCTTCGGGACCGACGTCGACGTCGAGGCCATCGAGCAAGCGCGCCGCGCCATCTACAAGCCGAACATCGATCTCGACGTCTCGCGCGAGCGTCTCGCGCGCTTCTTCCAGAAGGTCGACGACCACTACCAAGTGCATCGCCGGCTCCGCGATCTCCTGGTCTTCTCGACCCAGAGCGTCACCACCGACGCGCCGTTCTCGAAGCTCGATCTCATCAGCTGCCGCAACCTGCTCATCTACATGCAGCCGGTCCTCCAGAAGCGGGTGCTCCGGATCTTCCACTACGCGCTCAGGCACGACGCGCTGCTCCTCCTCGGCACCTCGGAGACCGTCGGTGAGAGCGCGGAGCTCTTCACGCTCGTCGATCGCAAGAACAAGCTCTACGCGAAGAAGAACCTGCCGACGGCCGTTCCCCTCGAGCTCGGGCGCATGACGCCGAGCGACGGGAACGCGGTGCCTCGCGTCGATCGCCGCACGGCGTTGACGGTGCAGCACCTGGCCGATCGCAAGGTCCTCGATCGCTACGCCCCCCCGAGCGTCCTTCTCGACGACGCGCTCGACGTCCTTCACTTTCGGGGCGACACCGGGCCGTACCTCGCGCCGTCATCGGGCGTCGCATCGCTTCATATCCTCAGGCTCGTGCGACCCGAGCTCAGCGTCGACCTCGGACGCGCGCTCGAAGAGGCCCGGCGGACCCACCAGGTCGTGGGCATGCCGGCGGCGCGAATCCAGGTGCGACACGCGGGGGACTTCGACCACCAGGTCGCGCTCGAGATCGTGCCACTCGAAGATCCGCAAACGCAGGCCCGGTGTCTCCTGGTGCTCTTCCACGAGCTCGGGGGGCAGCCCGCGGGGAAGCTCGAGCTGGTCGGCTCGACACCGCCCGCCAGCGATGACCGTCGCTCGCGCGAAAGGGAGCTCGAAGAAGAGCTCGCCTCTAGCAAGGAGTACCTGCAGACGGCCATCGAAGAGCTGCAGTCGGCGAACGAGGAGCTGAAGTCGACCAACGAAGAGCTCCAGAGCTCGAACGAAGAGCTCCAGAGCTCGAACGAAGAGCTCGAGACGTCGAAAGAAGAGGTGCGCGCGACGAACGAAGAGCTCACGACGGTCAACAGCGAGATGCAGCATCGCGTCGCGGGTCTCGCCGAGGGTGCGAACGATCTCGCGAACTGGCTCCGCACGGCGCGCGAGCCGACGCTCTTCGTGAGCGAAGACGGCCGCGTTCGACGGTTCACGAGCTCGGCCGCGGACCTCTTCGGGCTCGGCGCGAGCGACGTGGGCAGGCCCGTCACGGCGCTCCGGGACGTGCTTCCCGAGCTCGAGCTCGGGCAGATCGTGGATCGTGCGCTCGCGCGTGTCACCGCGGCGCGGGTCGATACGCGAGCGGCAAGCGGCCGGTGGTACGCGTTGACGGCGACCCCGTACATGACCGCGACGTCCACGATCTCGGGCGCGCTCGTGTCGTTCGAGGACATTCATGACCGAAAGCGCGAGGCCACGCTGGCGATCGACGTCAAGGCGTACGCCGAGAAGCTCTTGTCCGCCATTCCCAACCCGCTTGTCGTGGTCGACAAGGATCTCCGCGTCCTCTGGGTCAACGCGTCGTTCCTCGACTACTTCCGGGTGGCGAGCCAGGACACCATCGACAACTTGCTCACCAACCTGGGCAACGGGCAATGGGCGCACCCGAAGCTGCGCGAGACGATCCAGCTCGCGCTCGACGAAGGGGTTCGGTTCCGGGGCTTCCGGATCGAGCACGACTTCGCGGGGCTCGGGACGCGAGCGCTGGCCGTGAGCGGCAATCGCATCCTCGGCGTCGGCGCCGACAAGGTCGTGCTGCTCTCGATGGAGGAGCTCACGACAAAGGATCCGAAGAAGGGGGAGGGGTGACCCGTGACGGTACTCGAAGACTTATCGTGGCACGAGCTCGTCGAGCAGCTCGAGATGGCGCGCGCGGCGCGCGGCGACTCGGGCGAACCGAAGGGCACGGCGTCGCTGGTTCACGAGCTCCTCTTTCATCAACTCGAGCTCGAGATGCAGAATCGAGAGCTCAGAGAAGCGCAAGGGCGCCTCGAAGCCTCCCGCGCGCGCTACCAGGAGCTCTACGATCACGCGCCCATCGCGTACGCGACGCTCGACGCGCGCGCCTGCATCGCCGAGATCAACGTCACGGGGGCGTCGCTGCTCGGTCGCGAGCGGGAGACCCTCATCGGCGCGCCCTTCATCACGGCGGCGCACATGCAGGACGCGGGGGCCTTCTTCGCGCACCTTCAAAGCGCCTTCCGCAAGGGCCGAGGGGGACAGTTCGACGTCGAGATCATCCCGGGGTCGGGCCCCACGACCCTGCAGGTGACGACGCGTCCGCGTGTCGACGCGAGCGGGAAGGTCTCGGACTGCCTCGTCACGATGGTCGATGTCTCCGTGCGCAAACGCATCGAGGACGAGAAGCAGGCGCTGCTCGAGCGCGAGCAGCAGGTGCGCGAGTCGGCCGAGAAGGCCAACCGGATGAAAGACCAGTTCCTCGGGATCGTCTCGCACGAGCTCCGTACACCGCTCACCGCCTTCCTCGGGTGGACACGCATTCTCGCGCAGCGCCCCGGGGAGCCAGCGCTCGTAGCGCGCGCGCTCGAAGTCATGCAGCGGAACGGCGAGTCGCTCGCCCGCATCGTCGACGATCTGCTCGACGTGTCGCGCATCGTGAACGGAAAGCTCAGCATCGAGATGCACAAGGTCGAGCTCGAGCCTGCCGTGCGCGCCTCGGTCGAGCTCGTTCGCGGGGCCGCCTCCGCAAAGCGCATCACGCTCACCGAGTCGATCACCGCCGGCTGCGTCCTAACCGGCGACCCGCAGCGCCTTCAACAGGTGATCTGGAACCTGCTCGCGAACGCCATCAAGTTCACCCCCGAGGGCGGACGCATCGAGGTCGTCCTCGAACGCGGGGAGAACGACGGGCGGCTCACCATCCGCGACAACGGCCGCGGCATCGACAGGACGACCCTCCCGTTCGTCTTCGATCACTTCCGCCAGGCCGACAGCTCCTCGACCCGTAGGCACGGCGGCCTCGGGCTCGGGCTGGCCATCGCGAAGCACATCGTCGAGGCGCACGGCGGGCGGATCGTCGTCGAGAGCGACGGGCTCGATCGGGGCTCGACCTTCACGGTCGAACTGCCGTTGCGACCGGTCTCCGTTCGGCCGCCGCCCTTTCACGTCGTTCCCAGCGCGACCGAGATGGTTCCTTCACGCCTCGCGAATACGAGGATCTTGCTGGTAGACGACGACCGCGACGCCCTCGAGATGCTGGCCGAGGTGCTCGCCTTGTGGGGGGCCAAGGTCAAGACGGTGCAGTCGGCGAGCGAAGCGCTCCGAGTCATCGCCTCGTTCCTCCCCCATGCTCTCGTGAGCGATCTGGCCATGCCCGGCGAGAGCGGCCTCGAGCTCATCGAGCGCGTGCGCGCGCTCGATGAGCCCCTGTCGAAGGTCCCCGCCATCGTACTTTCCGCGCACACGCGGGACGACGACGTCCGCGAGGCGCTCGACCGGGGCTTCACGCGCTATCTCGCGAAACCGATCGATCTCGAGCAACTCGCCAAGACCCTCGCCGAGGTCGTCTCCACTGACGCGGCTCGTCATGAGTCACACACGGGCGAGGGCTGAGCGGGCGCGTCCGGCGACGGCCGGCGATGGTAGTCTGGGACCTCAATCGAACGGAGGCTTCGCATGACTCCCGGCCGGATGATGGACTTTCCGCTGACGCTCACGCATCTCCTCGATCGCGCGCGCCGGATCTTCCCGCGGACGGAGATCGTGAGCCGGCAACCCGACGGGCGCCTGCACCGGCAGACGTGGAAAGACACTTACGAGCGCTCGTGCAAGCTCGCGCACGCGCTGAAGCGCCTCGGCGTCAAGGACGGCGAGTGCGTGGCGACGCTGGCCTGGAATCACAACCGCCACCTCGAGGCGTACTACGCCGTGCCGAGCATGGGCGCGATCGTGCACACGCTGAACTTGCGACTGCACCCCACCGAGATCGGGTACATCGCCAATCACGCGAAGGACGCCGTCGTCTTGGTCGATCGGTCGCTCTTGCCGCTCTTGAACCAGTTCGTGAAGACCGTTCCGTCGGTGCGGCACGTGATCGTGATGGCCGACGACGGGCTCACCCCCGAGGGCATGCTCGATTACGAGCGCCTGATCGAGCCCGAGTCGATCGAATACGACTGGCCGCGGCTCGACGAGAACGCCGCTGCGACCATCTGTTACACGTCGGGCACGACGGGGAATCCCAAGGGCGTCGTCTACAGCCATCGATCGAACGTGCTGCACGCGCTCGTCTCGTGCCTGCCTGATCAGACGGCGCTGTCGCACCGCGACGCGATCCTGCCCGTCGTGCCCATGTTCCACGCGAACTGCTGGGGCTTCGCGCACATGGCCGCGGCCGTCGGCGCGAAGCTGGTCTTTCCCGGACCCAAGCTCGACCCCGAGAGCCTGCTCGACCTCATGGCGGCCGAGGGGGTCACCGTGGCGGCCTGAGTGCCCACGATCTCGATCGGAATCCTGGCGCAGCTCGATGCCCATCCGAAGAAGTGGG
>OCTA010006278.1_pt1 | contig 10154 bp, 10 predicted proteins | sample 1538991 | NCBI WGS metagenome assembly OCTA01 (sample SAMEA3539302, study PRJEB22396) | soil metagenome | biome: tundra; feature: field; material: soil | place: USA | collected 2010-05 | depth 0.15 m | reverse complement strand
AACTTTCTGCAGCCGGGAGGAAAGCGCGAAGGCGAACAGCCAGGTTCCCGCTAGAATTGCCGTTACGATTTGGCCGAAGCGCCGCAGCCGCGCATCCAGCTGCTCGAGGTCCGATTCAAGATAGATGGCGCCGATCTTCGCTCCGCCTAATCGGACGCTCTTGAAGAGAACAAGCCGATTCGATTCAAACCACGCGCCGTCTTCCCGAAAATCGGGCATGGCGGATGCCGGGCTCGCGGGCCGCCGGTAACTCGCCAGCGATTTTCCCTTCGCGGCAAGAATCTTCGCGGCCACGATCTCGCGTTTCGCGCGCAGCGTGGCCAGGAGTTCCCGACCCGCTCCCGGATCGTCGAAGCTGAGCGCCGCCGTGCTGTTGGCGCCCAGCATTTCCGCCATTACGTCCAACTCGTTCAGCATGGAGGCGCGCGCCGCTATACGATCCCAGACCAGCACCGCCGCGCACGCGCAGAGCAGCGCCGCCGTGACGGTAACCATGATCACCAGCCGGAGCTTATGTCTCAACGGAAGGTTCCGATATTTGCTTCCCACTCTCATCGCTGGCCGGCGACTCTCTCCAGCAGCTCCACGAGCGTCATACCGCCAAACCTGCGCAATTCATCCTTAGTCACAACCGACATCACGCCGGGCGCATCGGAAAGCTTTTCGCTGAATTTCGATGCCGTCGTCACCTTCGTGCTAAACAAAGAGTCGAGATCCATTGAAAATGGATCGGTTGCGCTGGCCGCCGAATTCGCGGAAGTTGGAGGCGCCGGCTGCTGCGACAGACCAACCGTGGCCGTCAGCCATGACAAGGTAAGCCCCAGAGCCAGCAGTTGAAATCGCCGCATGCACTCCCCTCTCAGTGCCTTATCGGCCAAAAGAGATCCAGGTTGGGACCTTTTACGCCTTTTACGCTAAGACTGTGTGCGTCGAGAAGTTAAAGTTGAGGTTCAAGCGCTGCGAAGAGGCTTGAGTTTATAAAATTATCCCTCTTCCTCGGGCCACCGATGGAATCCCCCCGAGGGCAAGCCGTGAAATCGGGTTCCCTCACGAGAATCGGAGTGTCGGAACGTACAGCGACGCAGTCGCTCACTGAGCAGTATCTCAAAGGGATGTACGTTTCGAATCCTCAAAAGAAGCCGGGACCACGTTTGTCTTGACAGAGTTGGGTTAGGCGGCTAAGCGATTCGCTCACCAGCGCCCCACGGGAAGCGCTCGACCAGGCACGAAACAAGAAAAAACTACCGAGAAAGTTCGAGAAAGTAAAAACTGCCGATAAGGTAGCGATGCAGCATCTGCCGAAAGAAGAACTGGCCGGGGAACTCGGCGGAACGCGCATCGGGATCGTCGGTTTCCCGACCGTCCAGGCGAACGAGATGGCCGCCTTGGTTCAAAGCGCCGGGTGTGTCTCGACTCACCTTTCGAGCGAAACGGCCGCGGGCATTTGAAACCTTCGACGCTCTTCTGGTCTGCCCGGTAGACGATGCTCGACCCACGTGGATCATGGGACTGCTGGCAACTCCGCAGCCCTGGCTATTTATAGGCGACGTGGATGTCATTCACCGGAATGTCATCCTGCACCTGCGCGCCGACGAGGTTGTGTTTCAACCCTACTCGTTGGACGAAGTGCTTTTTCGGCTTTATCGGGCCATTCGCCGCCGCGCCCTCAAAGTGCTGCAACCGCCCCGGCAGCATACATGTAAAGTTCTAGTGGCCGACGACGATCCGAACATCCTGGCTCTCCTCAAATCCACGTTGGTCAGCCAAGGTGTGGAGAGCCATTTCGCGAACAACGGACGCGAGGCTCTGGCCATGGTTCGCGATTTGCTCCCCGATGTGCTGGTGCTGGATATCGAAATGCCTTCGATGAACGGGCTGGAGGTCCTGCGCGCCATACGGCAGGATCCGGCCACCAAGAACATCAAAGTCGTGCTCCTGACAGGCTCGCGCGATCTCCACGCCATTGAAGCCGGGTCATCTCTCGGGGCCGACGCTTATTTTGGCAAGCCGTTCAGTCATCTTCTATTAACGGGCCGGATTAAACAGTTTTTTAGCGAAAGCAATCGAGCGCTCCAGGGCGCCGCGGAAGGAGACCACGGCAGGGTTGCCGCGAGGGATCGAACTTGAGCGGGCTGGCTATTGAACGGCTGGACTCGAATCCGGCTGGAGAAAGCGCAGGCCACTATGGACCGCAAAGGGAGCGGCTGCGCGCCGTCAAACAACGGAGGAACTCGCTAGCTTTTCGGGCGACGCGCTTGCTGCCGCGACCGTTTTGCGCGCGCTCCTTAGAAGTCCGAGACGCGGATCATCCCTTGGTGGAAGCAGTGCATGGACGAACAATCGAATACCAAACTCCCTGAGATTCGTTACCGGATAATGCTGGTGGACCAAAACCCAGTGAACATCGGATTCCTCCGCAAGACTCTGGGATGCGATGAGTTCGATTTCCAGGACGCTCCCACTGCCAAGATTGCCTTGTGCATGCTGCAGTGGTTCCAGCCGGACCTCGTTCTGATGAACACCGACTTTCCTGGATTCGACGGCTTGCAGTTTACGGGCGGGGTTCGACAGGCCACGCAGTACTCGCAGTTGCCGCTCTTAGCGCTGACTGGAAAAGCGACGCCTTCCGATAGAGGCAGGGCTCTCGCCGCGGGCTTCACGGACTGCATCCTCAAGCCGACCGACGCCGCGGCATTTCTTCTTTGCCTGCGCGCTTTCCTAGAAAAGCGCCAGGCTCCCGGTATCGAAGCATCCTCCAAAGGCCCCTACCTTCGAAGGGCCCTGGATGAGTTCCGCTCATTGGCGAACTCCCAGTTGCAAAGCATTCAGGATAATTCTCCGGAGGGGCCCGTCACAATCCGGACAATTCTGAAACAGCTTTCGGCAACCGCCGCTTTTCTCAACTGGCGCCTGCTGGTCGAGGAATTGGGCGCGGCCGAGTGTCTGGCGGTCAAAGCCGGCCAAGCCAACTTCACCCGGCAAATTGAGCGCTGCCGCCGGATCTTGGCAGACGAAGATAGCCATACATCCCCTGCCGCGGAGGTGAAGTGCGAAGCGCAGCCGCTAACTGGAGCAAACGGTTTTCTCAGTTGAAGGCCAACTACCTTGCCCGTCTGTCGTCAGCCGTGATTGTGCTGCGCGAGGCAGTCTCGAAAAGCGATTTCAGGCAAATCCATATCATCGGCCATAACCTGAAAGGCAGCGGGGCAGCCTACGAATTCCCTCAGATCACTGAATATGGGCGGGATCTTGAAGGGAAGGCGGATGCTTGCGACTCGGAAGGGCTTCGCGCCACGGTGGGGAATCTGAGCGCTTACCTCGGCGCCCTCAAGATTCCCTGACGTTTTCATCTTTTCCATCCACGCCAAAAGACGCCTGATGGCCAGCGTCCAGGTACCCGCGAACGACAGCTGGAAAGGTACGGGTATCGATCGGTTTAGCGATGTAACCGTTGCAACCGGCGTCCCGGGCGGCGTCCTCATCGCTTTTCATGGCATAGGCGGTCAGCGCCACAATGATCGCGTCGCTCCGGGACGGATACTGCCGCAGCCGGCGTGTCAATTCCAGGCCATCCATGCCCGGGAGTTGAACGTCCATGAGAATCAGCCTGGGGTGATAGGTTTCGAGGATCCGCAGCGCCTCGCGGGCATTTTCGGCGGTGCGCACTTCCCAGCCTTCATACTCCAGCAGTATCCTCGTCAGATCCAGATTGTCCAAATTGTCGTCAACCACCAAAATCGATTCGGGGCTCATGCCACACCTTCACGTTTTCCGACGCCGCAACGCTCCAGCAAAGTGATCAATTCTTTCGCATAAACGGGTTTGGTCAGGAAGCCCTGGACGTGATGCGAAGCCCCGGTCTCTTCTTGTGGGAGCATGGTGATCACGATAATGGGTGTATCCTGGTTTTCTTTCATCGACCGAATACTGGCAAGCGCCTGCGAGCCTAAGCCATCCGGCAGCATCATGTCCAAGGTAATCGCATCGAAGCGCCGTTCCCGGCATTTGGCAACGGCCTCCGCGCAAGTGGCCGCAGTCTCGACCGCGTAGCCGCTGTTCTGAAGCATATTGGTCAAGACGAACCTTTGTATTCTTTCGTCTTCAATCACCAGGATGGTTGCCAGGCCGCCGAACACTCCGCTTCTCCTCGGCAGCACCGCGTAGAAGGTGCTCCCTACCCCAAGCCTGCTCCGCACGCCGACCCGGCCCCCCTGGGCTTCTACGATGCGTTTCGTGACTGCCAAGCCCAGCCCAGTTCCCTGATATCGCTTGGCGGCAGTGGAATCGAGCTGTTGAAACTCGGTGAAGAGCCGGGGAATGTCCTGCTCGTGAATTCCTACGCCGGTGTCGGATACTTCCAGCCGGAAGTCCGCCTGGCCTTCCGGCTTAAGACGCACTGTCACGTTGCCTCCCTCGGGGGTAAACTTCAGCGCATTCGACAAATAGTTGTACAGAATCTGCTTGAATCGCCCTGGATCGGTGGTCACGCGGTCCACTTCGGAGTCGAGTTCGATGGCGATGCGGATCCTTCGTTCGGCAGCCATCGCGCCCAGAACGCCAGCCACCTCCTGGACCAGTTCCGGCAACCGAACGCGCTCCAGCCGCAGGTCTAACCGTCCGGCTTCGATCTTACTCAGATCCAATACGCCGTTGATGAGCTGAAGCAGGTGTTTGGCGCTCTTGTGTATGCGATTCAAGAACTCCCTCGGTTTCTCGGCGATAGCTCCGAGCTTGCCATCGTAAAGAAGCTCAGTGAACCCGATAATGCCGTTCAAGGGAGAGCGCAACTCGTGAGACATGTTCGCCAGGAACTCGCTTTTCATGCGGTTGGCCTCTTCCACTTTCCGGTTTTGCCTCTCCAACTCCAAATTTTGGCTGCGCAGTTGCCCCTCTAAACGTTTTTTCTCATCGATGTCGGTGCAGGTGCCAAACCACTTGCTGATATGTCCCGCGGCATCGTGTGCGGGGATGCCCCTGATGAGAAACCAGCGATAGCTGCCATCGACCGCCCGCAGGCGGCTTTCGACGGTGTACGGTCCGCCTTTCTCGGTGGCATGTTTCCAGGCGTTCCGCGCAATTGGTCGGTCGTCGGGGTGAAACGGGAGTTTCGAGCCTCTTCCCTGGCTCTCTGCCACAGTCAGTCCCGTGTAGTCCACCCACTGTTGGCTGAAGTAGACGTTCAAGCCGTCGGGCGTTGTTATCCAGACCATATGCGGCATGGCGTCCGTCAGCGTGCGAAAAGCCGTTTCACTCTCTTGCCGTGCTATCGCTGCCTGCTTGCGCTCGGTTACGTCGTGCTTGATCGCGATGTAGGAGACAACTTCGCCCTGCGCGTCCCGCACGGGGCTGATTCGCATCTCCTCGTCATACAAGCTCCCGTCCTTGCGCCGGTTGACGAGCGCCCCGGACCAGACGCGTCCGGACCGGATGGTGTTCCATAGCTCTTCGTAACACGCCGGGGTCTCAAGTCCCGATTTGAGGAGGCGGGTGTGCTGCCCCACCACCTCCTCGCTGCTATATCCCGTCAGCGCCGTGAAGGCGGGATTGACGTATTGAATCTTTGCGGTGAGGTCGGTGATGATGATGCCATCCGCCGCCTGCTCTACCGCCGTCACCAGACCGGCGCGCCCGATCGGGCCAAGCTCTAGGAACAAGTTCACCTCAATGAGATCTTTAAAACCTCGTTTCTACTTATCGGCCTGTTTTGGCAAGGAGCAGGGGCGAACTTCTCGGAAAGGACTGTGGCCCAGGATTGAATTCATGGCCAATGCCACAGGCGGTGGGTGGGAGGCCCACAGCGGGATTGGTGCGGTTGCTGTCGCGCAATGGGTACGATACCCACCGTGGGTAAACAGGGACTCGCAACGGGCCGGGTCATGCGTTGGCGCGGGATCAAGTCCCAGACGTTTGCGTTTCAGGTTGTCTCGATTCCTTCCCCAGGACTGCCGATCGGAAGATGCGACGTGTATACAGGTCGGCGCCGGAGCCAGCTGCGACGCCGTTACAGCTTGTGCTTGTAAACGTGATACGTGGTCTCCGGCAGCCGCTCGTTGACGACGTGGCTGGTGCCTCCGGAGAGTGTTGAGGACATTGCGTTACCGCTGGCGGTCGTTGCGGTAGTGACAGGCGATCACTTTGCCGCTTTTGCCCTTGCGGGTCAGCGTGACCCGGCAGCTCTCCTCCATCCGCAGTACGCTGGCGAGCGAATGCGGACGCATCTCGGCGACGCCCTCTGCGCCGAAGGTGCGGATCGTGGGTGTGTCGGGCAATGGGGACCTCAGCTCTGAATGGCCGCTGAGTGGGCTCTACTTGGGGGGGACTGGCCGCTTTAGTATGTCGAGCCGAACATGAATCACGCAGAAAAGTGATATTTATTTGCGACGCCTGTGCTCCCATAGAAATATGTCAGCCGCGACGACTCTCCTCACGATCGAGCAGTATCGGGAGCAGTACGCCGGAGAACCCGGCTGGGAATACTGGTTCGGAGAGGCGGTTCGCAAACCTGTGCCCACTTGGCTGCATGGAATCCTGCAGGTCATTTTGAGCGATCTGCTCTACAAAGCGGGGTATTATAGCGCTTCGGAGCTCGATCTGCGCATCGATCCGAACTGGGAGCCGCGTCCGGACGTCGCCGGCGCATTAGAACTGGAGCAACCCTACCCGACCAAGCCCATTGATGTAGCCATAGAAATCCTTTCCGATGACAAGATGGGGCAACTATTCAGAAAATGCCGCCATTACGTCAGAATCGGCATTCCTCAGATCTTCGTGTTCGACCCGGAGGCACGAGACGCCTGGGAGTGGAGTAGAGAGACGGACAGCATCGAGCGGATACAGGAATTGAGGCTGGGAAACGGGTCCGTCATCACCTTGGCCGGTGTATGGGCGGAGCTGGATCGCCGCATCGCCAAGAAACCGAATGGTTAAGAAAATCAGACTCTCGCTGGACCTGAGCCAGTCGGCGTAGCCTGTATCACTACGGAAGCGGAACTGGCTTCCGAGTCTTGAGAAACGCAACCACTATCGATAAGACCGTGCCGCCGGTAATAATGCCGCCAGTCACCGGCTGCTGTTCCGATCCTGCCAGCCAGAGTCCGCCCCCGATGGCCGTCATTGAAACAAGAAAAGCGAACAGTTGGCCTGCGGCCTGTATTCGCTGCTCGCGTTTCTGCAGGTCATAGTCGCGGGATTGTTTGTCGGACTGCATTGCCGACGGTGGGCGCCATTGGCGGCAAACTCGTCCACGACTTTCTGCACCGCCTCGGGACCACCATACTGTTTGTAGTAGCCGAGCAGGCTTGGGTCGGGGAGTAGTGGCGGTTCTGGCGCAGTAGCAGGTGGGCCATCACTTATAATCTTCGGGACGTCCGGCTCGGCACAGATCCCGGCCCACATCTCGCCAGGCTTCTTGGGTGTCCTGCTCCGGAGTCGTATCCGGCATGTAGACTTCCCGGTGTCTCAGCGGCGGCCACAAGTCGATTAGGTTCCCAAAGCTCGCAATAAGGACCTGAAGTAAAGGTTTAGCAGCAGCAGTCAATAATGACTGTGGGGCGAGGCTCTCGGAGTTCTCACCCGAAGTCCAGGAGGCGCGTATCTTCTCGAACTCATTCGAAGATACATATCCCTCTATCCTTTTGGGGGCTACTCCAGTATCCGGCATACGCGATGATTTTATCACCCTGAACGGATACAAGGCATATTTTCCTCGGCTCCACGTCCGCCATGTAACTGATAGCAAAGGATTTACCTGCTTCCAGTCTCCATTGTAACTCACTCGTATTGGCGCTAAGTTGTTGATAGCAAAGACACATCAAGTGTATGGGCTACGTCCCGCTACCGACGCTTCCTATATCCATGAATTATAAGGAGGGAGGCAACTGGCATGTGGAAAGTCGGGTGGGAAATATGATGCCTGTGTTTGTTCTGGTGGCCGCTGGGCCGGGCGATAATCGATAGGTGATTCCCCTTTTGTGATTAAACCAACCACTATTGTAGGTTCGACCACAGTGGTAGTTCGATCAACGTCGCGATTCGACTACTCCGGTCGCCAAGCGGTGAACCTATTAGCGAGTCACCTATTAGCGAGTTACTAAGAGATATACCGGAGGGTCAAACGCCATCATGCAGCGGATTGAACCGAGAATCCCCCGGCTTTAGCGGTGGGGCGTCGCCATGATTTCTGGCGGCACGTCCTTTATGCTTTCGCGCTGATCCCGCAGCCGCAGCCACTGCGCCGCCGAAAAATCCGCAGCCAGTTCTTCCAATTCCCGGTCGCCTTCCGCCTTCCACTCCGCTTTGCGCTTCTCGCGCAGCTTCTCCAAAAGACGAACGCGCCCGCGCGCCTCCACCACCTGCGTCTTTTGCTTCTCAATCAAATCCCCTTGCGAATCGATCTTGGAAACCCATTCCTTATGCTCGCGGTCCACGCGCCCGTGATAACGGTCCAGCGAGATCAGCTCGGCGGGGCTTACAAACTGCTGCTTCTGAATCGAAACTTGCTCCCGTTGCAGAGAAGCGTCAAGCTCTTCCATCTCCGTCCGCATCTGTGCGCGGCGATTCGACAACTCCTCCAATTTCACCTCTTCCGCCGTCAACTGCCTTTCGCGCAGGCGCAGAACCTTCTCAAGCCGGAATCGGAACGCTTGCATGTCAAGCCAGATTTGCCGCGACTTTACTTAATTGGGCCAGTGTGTCGTTTCGGCTGGCGTTTGCTCCAGCCTCCTGCTGCAAGAAACCTAAAATCTCCGGTCGCGCCTTGATGCACTGGTCCAACTTCGGATTGGTCCCCGAAACGTACGCGCCCAGGTTGATCAGATCTTCCGCTTCGCGATACATTGACAGCGCCTCACGGATCTTGCGCGCGTGCACCTTCTGCTCATCCGTCGAGACCGTCGATTGTAGCCGGCTGATCGAATTCAGAACGTCGATCGCCGGAAAATGTCCCGACGCCGCCAGTTGCCGCGAAAGAATAATGTGCCCGTCCAAAATACCGCGCACCGCATCGCAGACCGGCTCGTTGAAATCGTCGCCTTCCACCAGCACGGTGAAGAATCCCGTGATCGATCCTTGGGGAAAATTGCCGGCGCGTTCGAACACCTTGGGCAGCATACTGAACACCGATGGCGTGTAGCCCTTCTGGCTCGGCGGTTCGCCCGCCGCCAACCCGATTTCGCGCTGCGCCATCGCCAACCGCGTCACCGAATCCATCACCAGCAGAACGTTCGCGCCCTGATCCCGGAAATACTCGGAAACTGCCAGCGCCACGAAAGGGGCTCGCACGCGCAAGGGCGCCGGCCGGTCCGAAGTAGCCACCACCACTACGGCGCGTCTGCGGCCTTCCGGTCCTAATTCATGGTCGAGAAACGCCCGCACCTCGCGGTTTCGTTCTCCAATCAGCGCAATCACCACCACGTCTGCCGAGTTGTGTTTGCACATCGCGCCCAGCAGCGTGCTCTTACCCACGCCGCTGCCGCCGAATATTCCAATCCGCTGCCCTTTCCCGCATGGCAGAAGACTATCGATCACCCGCACACCCGTCACCAGCGGCTCGGTGATATGTTTACGCGTGAGCGGATTCGGAGGCTGCCGGTAGAGATCGTAACGCTCTTCGCCTTCTATGGGCGGACCCCCGTCCATGGGCTGCCCGAACCCGTCCAGCACGCGCCCCAACAGGGAAGGCCCCACCAGCACCCGGGCCTCGTCGCTGCGCGCTAGAATCGGGTCCCCCAACTGTAATCCGTCGGTCTCTTCGAGCGGCATCGACAATACCCGTCCATCGCGAAAGCCCATCACCTGCGTCCTTATGGAACGGCCACCGAAAGTCTGTATCTCGCAAAAATCGCCCACCGCGACCGCCGGCCCCCGCGATTCGATCAGCAGCCCCGTTAGCTCCGTGACCTCTCCCCGCCACACTCCATCCGGAGCCCGCATCACAAGCTTTGTATACAAACTGAAATCAATGCCCGTCGTCATGCCGCGTCCGCTAACTTTTCCCGGTCACTTCGCTCCATGCGCCAGCCTGTCCGTCAATCCCCGCTCAATCTCGCTCAACTGCAAATCCACCGAGGCGTCGAACTCCCCGCGGGTGGTCTCAACCACCACGCCGCCAAGCTGCATTGTCCGGTCCGGGTAAATCTCAATCGGAGCCCCCGTGG
>OCTA010006277.1_pt1 | contig 10154 bp, 7 predicted proteins | sample 1538991 | NCBI WGS metagenome assembly OCTA01 (sample SAMEA3539302, study PRJEB22396) | soil metagenome | biome: tundra; feature: field; material: soil | place: USA | collected 2010-05 | depth 0.15 m | reverse complement strand
CGTCAGGCTGGGAATGACGGCGGGCACCAGCGCGACGCGCCGCTCGCCGGGGAAGCTCTCCCGGGGAACACCGATTACCATACACACTATGGTACTCGCGGGGCGGGCGTGCGGCTGTGGCTTAATTTCTTGCCAATTCTGACAAGAGATCGGGGGTTGGAATCCGTTAACGGGTCGGCTAATATGGACGTGGAGGACTTTGCAACCTATGCTCTACAAACTTTCGTCCTCGATTGACAGGCTTGAGCCGCTTCGGTTCATCGACTTCGCGCAGGCTAACGCGCTAGAGAAAGATCTTGAGAACCTGTTGGCAGAGCACCTGTTAGAGACGCTGTACGAAGGTGACCCACTTCTGCCTTTCTTCCAGGAGAGAAGACGGCAAGAAGAGGCAGACATCTACGCCCTAGATCGGGACGCCAATCTGGTCATATTTGAACTAAAAAGGGCGGGGGCCGGCCGCGGCGCTCTTGAGCAGCTCCTTCGGTACGTTGAAGTCGCAAGCTCATGGGATTATCTCGCCTTAAACCGGAGGTTCAGCGAGTATCGCCGAAAACAGCGAGGCGAAGTTGTTGCGCTTCGCGAGGCACATCGGCAAGCATTTGGTTTCGCTGAACAACTCGACGAAGACGTTTTCAACAGGAAGCAGCGCATGTGCGTTGTCGCCAACTCCGCTGAAGACGGCCTCATCCGTGCTGTTTCGTACTGGCGCGATCGAGGTCTCGACGTCGATTTCCTTCCTTATCGCGTATATGAGATTAACGGGGATCGTTACTTTGAGTTCTTCTCAAAGCCGTTCGACTCCCATCTTAATCCGGCCTTTGCGAAGGGCGTCCTCTTCGATACCAACGCCTCGTATGACGTTGCTGGCGAGGAGCCGTGGTTCCAGCGGATGATTACCAGGAGACGCGTTTCTGCGTACGGAGGCATCAAAGGTGTTGTCGACTATTTGCGCCGAGGCGATACCGTCTTTTACCATCAAAAACTATTCGGCATAATCGCGGCGGCTCGCATCACCGGGGCTGTTCCGCACGAATTCGAATTAGACGAGGAACGCTATTGGGATGTCCAGTTCCTAACAGCGATCCCAACTGCCTTCACGCCACCCTACACTGCGTTAAGCGTGTCTGAGATTCGCGAGACGCTAGGGTTCAACTTCTTCTGGGCGAGAACACTGAAAGTTCCGTACCTCGATGCGAAACAGACCGAACGCCTTTTGCATGCCGTGATTCAGAAAGTTGGCCCGCCGCCATCGTGACCGCGGAGTGGCCTTTGACCCTTAGAGAGCCCCCGAGATAGCTGAGATGCTAACGACCTTCACCCCCCGCCTGGATGTCCTGCCCGAATCCCAACGCCTCTTTTGGCCGGAGCTGGATGCAGTTCCATCCGACTTCGTGCTTTATGGTGGAACCGGCCTGACGCTCCAGATTGGCCATCGGGTGTCCGAAGATTTCGATTTCTTCTCTTCGGTCGGGTTCGACCCGGATCTGCTGCAAGCGCTGTTGCCTTTCTTCGGGGATCTGGACGCGGCGGAACCCGGGTGCTGGGTGCATCGCAAGCGCGACAACCTGGAGGCCTTCGTCGACCGAGGCGGCCCGATCAAAGTCGCTTTCTTTGGCGGTCTGGACACGCTTAACCGGGTTGAGGACCCCCGCCTGGCGGCGGGCTCACGGGTTCAGATGGCCTCGCTCGTGGATCTGGCTGGCATGAAAATGCGCGTGATCCAGGTGCGAGGGAGCTGGAAGGATTACGTGGACATCCACGCGCTGGTGTCACACGGGATCGACTTGCCAACGGGCTTGGCGGCGGCGAAAGCGATTGATGGGAGCTTTGACCCGATTACGAGCATCCGGGCGCTGCAGTTTTACGGAGACGGGACATTGGACCGGGTGCCGGTTGCCATGCGGCGGGATTTAACGCGCTGGTCGCAAGCGGTGGACTTGAGCCAGCTACCTGGTTTGCATCCCCGGCAAGGGCTAAGTCCGAGGGGGCTGGAGCGATGAAACTATCAAGACCGTACCCGGAAGAGTTAGTGCGTGTCGCGCGCAAGGTCGTGTGGTATGATGCGCCGCAGCAGACCCTCGACGATATCCCTACGTTTCTGGCGCACCTGATGGTGTATGGTTCGCCGGCAGACGTGACGATAGTGGAAGGGTACCTGCCGGAGGAGGAATTCCGAAGAGCGTTACTGCATGCGCCCGCAGGCGTGTTTACGCAGGATGCTTGGATCAGATGGCACCGGCGATTGGGATTAGAGCCAATTCCGCCCCTACCGCGGCGGCGCTTTCCGGACGGCCAGGTTGGTCCGGAAGCCGGGCGGTTCTTTGGGCGATAGTCACTTTCTATGAAAGGTCGGCTGAGCAAGAGCCCTTCTACAGAGCGCTGGCAGACGACATGAACCGATCGTCTGCCCCACAACGCCTTCAGTGCTGCACGGGCAGCACCACGTTCACACTCGACGCCTTGCTGCCCGCCACCGCCGCCACATAGTAGATGCCATCCGCCAAGTCCGCCGGCACTGTGACATTGATCTGATACGCCCCGGCGATGGTCATGCCGGCATACTGCACCTGGGCAGTCTCTCCGCCGATGGTCACCGTAATCCCATATGGATCGGCCAGTGGCGCGGGCGCGCCTTGCAGCATTCCCGGGGCGATTGGCGGAGAAGTCTGCCCGAACCCCGAGCCCCACAGCACGATGGTTTCGCCCGGCCGCGCCGGAGTCGCCGCCGGCGGTCCCGGCATCAGGTCCGGCGTTCCCACGATGGAGTTGTCCGCGTGCTGCGCCCGCAGCCAGTTCTGGCCGCCCAACGCGAGGAAAAAGAAAGCCGGTTGGGCTTCGTCGATGCTCACCGCAATCGGCTCACTCGCTCCGGAAGGCGCGAACGCCTGCAAGACTCCCGCGCCCAGGGTCACGCCCTCCGGCACCTGGAAGTTCACCTGCTCCGGACTGATGAACCACACCGGGGCGTCCACGCCGTCGACCTGCACCCGCGTGCCGTCGAGTGAGACCGGCATAGCATTTCCGGAGAAATCCGCCAGTGTCCAGGTCCGGGTAGCCGTGGCCAGGCTGGTCCCGAAGACCGAACCCCACGAGCCGCGCAGCAGGGGCGCGGTGAAGCCCGCCGCGTCTACGGCGCCTCCGGCGTTCAGCACCGGAAGGCCGCTGCCATCGGCCGCGAAACGAAAGTACTTCAGGGCAAACAACGCAGCGCCGGCGCCTCCGTGAAACTGCAGGTACACATCATGTACGCCGCTGGCCTGCATACCCGGACAGACGATCGTGGTCCACGCGTACCAGCCGCCCGTGACAGGCACGGTACAGCTCACGGCAACCGGTCCATTCAGGCTGTCGAGGTGCACGTCGATCGTGCCGCCGATTCCCGCGCTCGCCGCATTCGCCTCCATGCGCGTTACACCCGCGCCAAAGTCCACTTCGTGGTAGGAGACCCAGTCGCCGTCGTATATGTAACCCACCACCTGCGTCCCGTCGCCGCCCAGCGTGAGCAGAACGCCCAAATAGTCGTCGTAGTTCTCGGCGCGAATCACGCCCAGCCCGTCGCGAGGCGGCAGCACTTCGCCATTCACCTGCACCTGCCCGCTTAGCCGTATATCGCGCGACGAAGCGCCCACTTGGATCGCCACCGCGCCGTTCTCCACCACGAACTGGCTGCTGCGGACATCCCAAAAACTCAACTCAGAAACCGGCATCGAGAAGCTCACCGTGCGCGTATCGCCGGGGTTCAGCGTCACCCGGGCGAAGTGCTTCAGCTCCTGAATGGGACGCTGAACTTTCGATCCCAGCGCGTGCGTGTAAAGCTGCACCACCTCATCGCCGGCCCGCGAACCCGTGTTCACCACGTCGACGCTCACCTGCACCGTGTCGTTCGGGCCGGCTGTCCGCGGCGCGATCGTCAGATTGCGGTAGTCGAAGGACGTGTAGCTCAAACCGTAGCCAAACGGATACAGCGGCTCGCCCTGGAAATACCAGTAGGTCCGGCCCTTGCGAATATCGTAGTCCGCCATGGGCGGCAGGTCCGCGATGCTCTTGAACCACGTCATCGTCAGCCGGCCCGCCGGGTTGTAGTCGCCAAACAGCACATCCGCCAGATAGTCGCCGGTCTCCTGGCCGCCGTGCGTCGTGTAGAGAATCGCCGGCACGTTACTGTTTTGCTGCGGAGCGGTGATCGCTACCGGATAGCTTGCCATCACTATCACCACCGTTCTGGGATTCACCGCGGAGACCGCCTGGATGAGTTGATCCTGTGCAGGCGGCAGCGTAATGTCCGTCCGGTCGTGATTCTCCTTCCCATTGATCGTCGGACTGTTTCCGACTACCACTACCGCTACATCCGATTGCGCAGCCAACGCGGCCGCCCGGGTGGCGCCGTCGGAGATGGTAGTGAGCTGGAATCTCTGGGCCGTGCTGCCGTTGGCTTGGGCGACCGAGAGCCCGCCGGAGCCGTCGGTTGTCACGTAACTGCCGTCATAATAGACCAGCGCGACGTCGCCGCCGCCCAAAGGCGCAATAGTGAAGCAGTAGCTCTGATTCCAGGCGGACGGGTCGGAGTCGCCGAAGACAACGGTGCCGTTGGCGCCCGTGTCCACGTAGTAGCCGTTGGTGGAACGCAGCGTGGTGCAGCCCCAACCCAGATCCTCCGTCCAAAGCCATTCCGGCGCGCCGGGAGTGGTGGTGCTGGATGTCGCCGTCAACGGCGCGTTCTGCAAGCCCGTGCCCGTAAGCAACAGATTGTTCGCGCGCGACCGGAGCGCGATCTGCGTCAATCCCTCGTCGAGCACCGCGCGGCTGCCGACCCGGTTCACAATGCCGTCAAAGGCCGTGACCTTGTAGGGCGGGTAGCCCGAGTACCAGTCCCGCAGCACCTGGTTGGCGCGCGGTCCGATCACGGCAATCTGCCCGGCCGCGGCGCTGTTGAGCGGCAGCAGGTTGCCATTGTTCTTGAGCAGCACCGCCGACTCCCGTCCCACCTGCCGCGCGAGGGTTGCATGGTCCGGGCTCATCAGCGCCGAATCCGGGATCGACGTATAGGAAACCATGGCCGGCGGGTCGAATTCGCCGGTCAGAAAGCGGATGCGAAAATTCCTGCGCAGCGCCAAATCCAGGTCGTTCTCGGTGAGATATCCCTGCGCCAACGCCGCCGTAATCCATTGAGGGGCGTCGTCCTCGGTAATGCTGTCGACTCCGGCCTGGATCATCATCGCCGCGCCCTGAGCCAAGCTGCTGGTGTAAGCGTGGCCGCTGACCAGCACGGCCAAGTCCCACGCGTCCGATACTACAAAGCCGTTGAACCCCCATTCGGAGCGCGCCACGTCGCGGAATAGGTTCGTCACCGAACAGGGCAGGTCGTTGATGGCGTTGTAGGCCGCCATGTAGGCTTGCACCCCCGCCTCGCGCGTGATCTTTTCGAAGGGCTTCAGGTAGTACTCGTGCAGATTGCGAGGGTCCACGTTCGAAGAGCCCCAAGTGCGGTTGTCTTCCATGCTGTTGGCCGCAAAATGCTTCAGCGTCGGGACGGTTTTGTAGTAGCGCGGATCGTTGCCCTGCATGCCGCGTACGTATGCCCCGCCGATGGCAGCCGAGATGTACGGATCTTCGCCGTAGACCTCCTCCGTGCGGCCCCAGCGCGGGTCCCGCGCCAGATCCACTACCGGACTCCACACCTGCAGGGCCGGACTGAGCATGCCGCGGCGGTTATACACACGCTCCTCGTCGCCGATGGCCGAACCCACCGCCTGGATCAGATCCGGATCCCAGGTATGCCCGAAACCTTGTGCCTGGGGAAACATGGTAGCGGTCTGATACGCCACACCGTGCAAAGCCTCACTGCCCACGTTGCGCGCCGCGATGCCCAGCCGGCTGATCGCCGGCTGCGTCGACCACATGAGCGAAATCTTCTCCGCTAGCGTAAACCGCGAGACGAGATCGGCGACGCGTGTGTCGAGCGGCTGGCTCGGATCGAGGTAAGGCTGGGCCGAGGCCGTGCCCACCGCAACCAGGATGGAACACAGAAGAAAGCGAACAGGCGCCATCGGGACACCTCCGCCTCATAGTTTACTACAAGGATAAAAAGGTCTCAATCGGGAATACCGTGAAGAACGAGTGGCTGGGAGGCAGGGATTCGAACCCCGATACGCAGATCCAGAGTCTGCAGTCTTACCGTTAGACGACCTCCCAACGATAATCGCATTTTAGCATCACGTGGCAGCGTGGCGCACGCACTCGTGCCGACGCCGAACAGCGCCGTGCGCTGCAGTCGGCCTCCCAGGCCGGCTTTTCGCGGCCAGCGAAGCCCGCCCGCCGGTCGTGCTATCATTCGCCTGCAATGCTTAGGTTTGCTCTCCTGTTTTGGGCGGCTGCCGCGGCGGCTCAGACTGCCAAACCGCTGCTGACCCTGGATGAGTTTTTCAACGCGGTGGATATACGCAACGTGCGCATAGCGCCGGATGGGCATGCCGTGGCGATCGAGACGGCCCGCGCGGATTGGGAAGCCAATCGCTTCCGCAACGATTTGTGGCTGTATCGCGACGATGGGGGCGGATCGCTGGTGCAATTCACGCGGTCCGGGCACGACCGCGATCCGGAATGGTCGCCGGATGGAAACTGGATCGCGTTTCTGTCCGATCGGGAGAGCGGCGAAACCGCCGGGAAAGCGGCCGGCGAAGCGGATGGGCGCGACAAGACCGGGAAGCCGGACCAGGTCTGGGTGATCGCGCTGAACGGAGGCGATGCCTTTGCGATGACGCACGGCGAAGAAAAGGTGCACGCGTTTGCCTGGTCGGCCGATTCGCGGAAAATCTATTTCGCTACGCGCACGCCGTGGAGCGAGGAAAAGCAGGAGGCCTATAAGAAGGAGTGGAACGACGTGGTGGAGTTCCGCGAATCGGAGCGCGGCGACGCCATCGCCCGCGTGGAGATCGCAACCGGCGCGCTGAAGCCGATTGCCGCCACGCCCTGGCGCGTGAAGCAAATGGAGGCCTCGTCGCACGGCACCACCATCGCTTTCCTCACGGATTCCGTCTCTGAGCGGCAGGAGGCCATGGAACCGTACGGCATCTACTTGGTGGACGCCGAGGGCGGCCAGCCGCGTAAGCTGGTCCAGCGCCCGGCAGTGCTCGACAGTATGCATTGGGCGCCGGACTGCCGGCATATCTTCTTCTCGTTTCTGAATGGGTCGGTCGAGGGCAGCTATCAGGATGCGCAGCCTCGGGTGTATTGGGTGGATGCGGTGTCCTCCAGCGCGCGCCTCACGCGGTGGTCCAAGTTTCCGGGAGCGGTCACCGGGTACTCGGTAACGCAGGAGGGCGGCCTGATGGTCACCGGACGCATGGGCACCGAGGTGCAAGTTTATCGCGAGGAGCCGCACGTGTTCGTGAAGCAGCCGGGACGGCCGGGCACGTACGAGCGCATCTCGGCGGCGGCGCACGCCACGAAGGTGGCGTTTGTCCACTCGACCCTGACCGAGCCGCCGGAGGTTTATATCGGGGAAGGCGTGCCGGATGCCCGCCCGATTACGTCGTTCAACCGGCTGTTCACCCAACGCGCTCTGCCGGAGGGGCAGCCTTACCGCTGGACCGCGGACGATGGCGTGACGGTGGAAGGCATGCTGATCTATCCGCCCGGAAAGCTGGGCGAGAAGAATTTGCGGATGCTGACGCTGATCCATGGCGGGCCGGGAGATGCCGACGGCAACCACTTCGAGGCCGACTGGTATCAGTGGGGATCGCTGGCGGCGACCGAGGGGTGGCTGGTGTTCGAACCCAACTATCGCGGATCGGTGGGCTATGGCGACCAGTTCACGCTGGGAATTATTCCGAACATTGTTTCAAAACCGGGCAAGGACATTCTGGAAGGCGTGGAGGCGCTGGTGAAAGACGGCATCGCCGATCCGGATAACCTGACTATCGGCGGCTATAGCTATGGCGGCTACCTGGCTAACTGGCTGATCACCCAGACTACAAGGTTCCGGGCGGCGGTTACCGGCGCGGGCGCGGTGGAGCACGTCGCCAATTGGGGCAACGACGACACCACTTATGACGACGCTTACTTCCTGGGCGGTCTGCCCTGGGACATGATGAAGAACTATAACGACGAGTCCGCCATCTGGCAAATGAATAAGGTGAAGACTCCGGTACATATTGTAGGCGGCGCGGAAGACATACGGGTGTACGTAGGCGAGCAGTATCTTCTGGAGCGCGCCTTACGCGCACAGGGTGTGCCGGTAAAGCTATTGATTTTCCCGGGCGAGGGCCATGAGTTGGATAAGAACCCGTGGCACGGAAAGATTAAGGTGCGCGAAGAGCTGAAGTGGCTGGAGCGGTGGGCGCGGTAACTTGTTGATTCTTTGTGGGGCAGGCCCCCGGCCTGCGGCGGCCTCTCAGGCCGCCCCGCACACGCTTTCTGCCGCCAGAGACGTTCCCTCAGGGACGCCCCCCCGCTCGTGTGGACACATGGCAAGGGAATTGAGGAAAACAAAAGCGATCGACACCCGAGACGTGATCGCCTTTCCGGGATCTTCAGCCGGGGAGATGAATCGGGCTTCTGAGGATTCAGGCGGTTGGGAGGCGGGTGCTCGGCCCGCGATTCGATCCCGCCATAGTGTGGCCGGCATCGTCCAACAAGCCAAGGTTTACAAAGAAAAGCAGATTCTTACATGCGGAGTCGGGGTCTGTCTTGATCGCTTCTAAGACGAGGTTCGACTGCGACCTGAGGCGCTCAACCTGCTGTGAATTCTGATTGTTAACGCGGGCTACAACGACACTACCGATCAAACCCAGCGCGGCAGCGAAAAGGCCAATGACCGTCGGATTCAGCCATCGAGCGCGCCGAAGTTCCTTCTCCTATGTGGCTACTTCGCGCTCTTTTGCCGCTATCTCCCGTTCCCTAAGATCAAGCTCTCTCCGCCTGGCGGCAGAATCTTCTTCGAGCTTTCGTTCATCGAACGGCTCCGCATTTGGTGCGACCATTGGCTCGGTGGGAGAGGGCATATCTGTCAAGTGACTAGTATACACCGAACCGCGTGCCTCTGTGCATGATTGGTGCCAATCTTAGTTTCTGTGGAGAGAAGGCGAACGTCCTACCGCTTCCTCACCTTTCCAGCCCGGTAGGCGGCAACGAACTGCTCTGGGTCCGCCATCTCGGTCTCAATGCGAATCGTTCCACTCAAAAGATACAGAAGCGCCAGTGGAATGCCGATTACTGTAATGCAAAGGAACGAAAACAGTAACCAACTTCCCATAAACTCGTTGCGAATGATCTTCGACATTGGTCGGCTCCTCCTTCCGGAACAGCAATTCTAACATCACTAGGGGACGGAAGGCGCCGTTTCGCAATAATGAACTCACCCTGCAATCCGCGCACCCGGACTATGCGACTCTTCCGGAGCGAAGGACTCTTCACGTTTACGTACTTAATCCTGAGGGACGCTCGATACGTAGCGTCTCCTCCAGCACGATGGCGTCTTTGACGCGATACTCCAGCACGTCTCCGATCCCGAGCCCCTTTACCGGAACCTGCTTTTCGCGCAGGTCGCTATAAGTGGGCGCGGACCGGGCAATGCCGGAGGGGATGTCCTGCACGCTCGCCTCGGGAGTCTCGACCACGCGGCCATCCGGCTTGCGCACCCGCACCGATACGAGCTCGATCCTTTCGTTCGCCCCGCTGTAGGGAAATGTGAGGACGCCGAATCGGCGAACGCCTGCATCCGGCTGGACCCGCACGACGAGACTCTGTTCCCACACCAGCGTGCCATCCGCCGCGAACGTCACATCGGTATTGAGCTTTTCAATGACCAGCGCATCTTTTCGAGTAGCCGGCGGCGCTCACGGCGCACGACAATAGCGCTACGGCCGGCAAGTTAGACGATCGATAGCCGGTCATTTATGATTTGCTTCGCCGAAGTGTTACGCTCGTTGCTTTGGTGAAATACATGCGCTTACCCTACGTCTTCATCTTGGCCGGCATGGCTGCCTTCGCGCAGACGCCTGAAACGCCGCTCCAATCGCTCCCCTATGGTCCGAGCCTGGACCTGACCGGCATGGACCGGTCCGTTAAGCCCTGCCAGGACTTCTATCGCTATTCGTGTGGCGGCTGGTTGAAGAAGAATCCCATTCCATCCGACCAATCGAGCTGGAGCGTTT
>OCTA010006275.1_pt1 | contig 10154 bp, 4 predicted proteins | sample 1538991 | NCBI WGS metagenome assembly OCTA01 (sample SAMEA3539302, study PRJEB22396) | soil metagenome | biome: tundra; feature: field; material: soil | place: USA | collected 2010-05 | depth 0.15 m | reverse complement strand
GGACGCGTCGGATCCTCCTGATGCGCGAGCTGAACCAGCTCCTCAATCAACGGCGTCGAAAGCGCCTTGGTCGGAGAGTTGAGCTCGTTGTACAAACTCCAGACAAAGATGGATGGATGGTTGTAGTTCTGCCGGATCAGCTCAACCAGTTGCTGCCGAATATTCTCGTGATATTCCGGTGTCGCATTGACGTGGTCGATCTGCGCCAGTTCGGCCCAGACAAGCAGGCCCTCGCGGTCCGCGGAGTCGAGAAAACTCTGGCTGTGCTGATAATGCACCAGGCGCACGCCGGTGACGCCCATCTCGCGCATAATGCGGATGTCTTCCGCCTCGTCTGCCGGAGTCGCCGCCCATCCCTGGCTGTCGAACTCCTGATGCAGACAGACGCCGTGAATCTGGCTCGCGACCCCATTTAGGATGAATCCGCGGGCCGGATCAACCCGAAACGAACGAAGGCCGAGCGGCTGCGTGACTGTATCGACTACCCGCCCATGCTCCAGCAGATCCACCTGCACGCGATACAGGTACGGATTAACCACGCCATTCCAAAGATGGGGACGGATCATGGTGAAATTGGTGATAATCGGACGAGTCTCTCTACTGCTCACCACCGCGGCCGAAGTGTGGACTTGGACGCGGTGGCCCTTGCTATCCAATAAGGTGAGTCGCACCGAAACCGCAGTGCTGCTCCCGCGCGCATTGTTCACCTCGGTGGTGGCCTCGATCGTTGCCCGATCTGCGCTCACTGCGGTCTGCTTCAGAAAGACGCCCGGTGAGGAGTAATCGAGCGGCGTTATGTCGACCGGCCCGGTAATCAGCAACGATACGGGACGATAGATCCCGCCATACATCGTGAAGTCTCCACCCAGTGGAGAGACATCCGGGCGACGCTTATTATTCACGCGCACCACCAGCCTGTTGTCGCCGCCGAAGTTCAGGGCGTCCGTAATCTCGTAGGTGAAGGCCGCGAACCCGCCGTGATGTTCGCCCAGGCGTTTTCCGTTCAGGAATACTTCGCCGATCAGGCTTACCGCCTCAAAACGAAGGAAGACTCGCTGGTTGAGCCATGTGGCCTGTGCGATGAAATGTTTGCTGTACCAGCTATCGCCGCTATAAAAGCCCTTGCCGGGAACAGCCTCCGCATTGCTCCATGTATGCGGAATGCTGACTTGCTCCCAACCCAACTCATCCGCCGTGCCGGAAAACCCGCCGGAGATCTCCCCAAGATGAAAGCGCCAGCCCTCAGTAAGCGGGACGATCATTCGCTGTGCTCCGCTGGAGTTGGCTGCGAATGACAATAGCAGCGAAGCCGCGAAAATTGCCATCCAGGAGATTCTCTTCGATTCACGAAACTGGCTGTCCGATCTCATCATTCTCAGGGAACCTCATCAAGCAGGGCCTCACTCTATCTCCTGAAAGCCGCCTTTAAGATCCTTTTACGCGCCAAGGCGCTTCTTTTTCGGCCTGCCCGATTGAACACCGACCGGCGCTGTCGATTCCCGCACCACCAGCTCGGGATCGAAGTTCACTGAATCGGGATACGCCTGTGCTGGGTTCTGAATGCGTTTGATCAGCAGTTCCGCCGCCATCTCTCCCATCTGCCGCAGCGGTTGCCTCACCGTCGTCAGCCTCGGAATGCTGTACGCGGCCGTAGCAATGTCGTCGAAGCCGACAACCGAAATATCGTCGGGGCAGCTAAGGCCGACGTCTGCGATAGCGCGCATCGCCCCCAGCGCAGCGGCATCATTGAAGCAGAAGAGCGCGGTAAAGTCGCGCGTCTTTTCCAGCAGCTTCTTGACAGGAAGATAGCCCAGTTCTGGCGACCACGCATTGGCCTCCAGGTAGATGCACAACTCTGGCTGAATCTCGATGCCGATCTTCTCCGCCAGTTGCATCGTGCTCGCCCATCGCGCCTGTGAGTCTGAGGCATGCTTCTGCCCCTTCATAAAAGCGATCCGGCGATGGCCTAGCTTATATAGATGCTCTAATGCCAGGACCGCCGACCGGTCGTGGTCGAGCATGATGTTCGTGACCCCTTCCATCTTCTTGTGTCCCGACATGGAGACCACCGGCACGCTGACGGCCTGATGCAGCGCGGTGTTCACCAGCAGCAGCCCATCGACAAACCGATTCAGCAGCAGCCGGGGATACTCATCGATCAGGTCCGACTGCCCCTGATGGCAGACGACATAGTGAAGATAGCCCGCCTGTAGAAAGTAGCTCTCCACCGCGTTCATCACCACGGTAAAGTAGCCCTCGCTCAACTCAGGAACGATCACGCCGATGGTGAAGGTCTGCCGCGTCCGCAGCGAACGCGCCAGCCGGTTGGGGTGGTAGTTGAACTCTTTGGCGGCCGCCAGCACGCGCGCCCGGGTAGCCATCGCTATCGTCCGAATTCCGGGTGCGTTGTTCACCACCAGCGACACCGTCGCCGGCGACAGGCTGAGATGATCTGCGAGCTGCTTCAGGCTTATCGGAGCGGTTGGAGGCTTTGACTGTGCGTGACCCATGGGCTGCAACCTTTGTACCTCTTCGCACGGGCAGTTCACAGCAAAGTCGTGTGCCCCGCCCATGCAACAGGCGGGGCACATCCAAATCGAGCGTTAGAACGTAAACCGCGCGACGATCTGCCCGGTACGATACGTCGTAGTCCCCAGACCCCCTACATTCACCCGCCCGAACCCGCTGTTGGCGGTTGCAACCGACGTCTCAAAGTTGCCCGAAGACGGTTGTGGAAGATAGGTGCGGTTGAAGACATTGAAGAACTCAGCCCTGATTTGCAGGTTGGCATCTTCATGACCTCGCATCGGCACCGCGAACTTCTTGCCGATGTTCACGCTCTCTTGCGGTTGACGCTGCCAGCGGTAGTTGTTCAGATAGGCCGCTGTGTTGCTGAACGTACCCAGCGGCGGCTCTGCCCAGGCGGCGGGGTTCAGGAAACCGGGGTTGCTTCCCGGAAGATTGTTGGCGCTGTGAGCGATGCAGCTGTGGCAGTTCGGATCGACCAGGAACTTCGCCTGGCCGGGTATAGCATTCGCGAACGTACCCCGTTGCAACAGGCTGCTGATGTTGATCGAGCTGCATCCTGTGGCGGCGTTGCAGTTCGTGCCCACATTCGATCCCGGAACCCGGATCAGACCGCCATTGGCATAGCGAGCCAATCCGGCAATCGTCCATCCTCCAAGCAACTCCCGCGCCACGATATGCTCCTTCATGTATCCCCGCGGTAGCAGGTACGGCATCTCGTAGGTAAAGCTGGTTGCGCTGATGAAAGGAGTGTCTTCCGCGCTCAGGAACTTGTTGCTGGCGCGATTCAGTGCGTCATTTATCTGCGCTCCGCGTCCGCGCTCCGTATCCTGCCCTTCATCCAGTTCCTTGTTATAGGTGAACGCCTCCAGGAACTGCAGCCCGTGGCTGAATCGCTTCGTCACCTTGATCTGCAGCGAGTCATACCAGCTCTTGCCGGTCGGGGAATACTCCGCATAGATCGTCCCATACTGCGGATACGGGCGAAGCGCCTGGTCCAGTGATTTGCTGGTCGGGAAAGTGTTGTACGGAACGGTGAACCCGCGAGACGTAGCGCTATTCGCGCCGGTCGTGTTGAACGGAGCCTCCAGCGTGTAGGCATCGATCGGGTTCGTCGGATCCAGTCCGGATTTCGCCAGCCTGGCCGCGGACAGCGCATTCAACTGCAGAAGTCCCAGGTTGCCCTGATCTCCCGACATCTCCCATACGCCGCGGTTGCCGACGTACGCCAACTCCACCACCAGGTTGTTGTTGATCTCCCGCTGCAGCGAAAGTGTGTAGTTGTTGATGCGAGGCGCCCGTCCGCCATGCGGATCGAAGTAGGGAGACGGAGAGTTATTGATCGTCGAGCAGCATTGGTAGCCGGGATCGTGCGCCGCATTGGTAACCAGGCTGGAGTTGTACTGGAAGCCATTCTTCAGCAGCGTGTTCGCAACGCCAAAGCTCGGCGAAGAGAATTGCAACGTATTGAATCCCACGCTGACAACCGCAAAGTTGCTGCCCGCGTAGTCGAAGGGCGCCGCCTGGCCATACGTCAGGCCCCAGCCTGCGCGGACGACAGTCTTATTGTTGATCTGATAAGCCGCAGCCAGGCGCGGTCCAATCTCGTAAGGATAATGCGGCATGAAGTAGCAATTGCACTGCCCCGTATTTCCGAAGCCTTCATACTCAAGCCCGCCCTTCAATGTACCTCCGGCGGTCACTGCATTTTCATTGATTGCATTCGGGGAAAATCCGCTGGTTCGGAAGTCATGCTCCCGCTCCGTCTCGGTGAAGTCCCAGCGCAGTCCGTAGTCCAGCGTCAGCCGCGGCGTAACCTTCCACGTATCCTGTAGGTACAGCGCCCAGGTAGGCCGGTGATATTGATTGATGACCGCGTTTCCGATCGATCCGTTATCCACCTGGCCAAGGTAGAAGCTTGCGTATGGAAACCCGGTTACCGCGGTGTTGTTGCCTGTGCCTGCGACCGTGGCGCTGTTGTAGTAAGGCTGCGATGTTTCGCTATTGCTGAAGCCGTAGCTGCCGGCCTGCAGTACCTGTGAATGCACAATCCACATATCCTGCTTCAGCTCTGCGCCACCCTTGATCGTGTGATTCGCCCGTGTCCAGATCGCACTGACGACGCCGTTGGCATGGTCCATCCAGTAAAGGTTCTCCTGGGTCGGCCCATACCCCCCGCCACTGCCGTTCGAGACGCCGCCGCCATAGGTCCCGGCGCCGACACCCATGCGCGGAAAGCCGATGCCTACGGTATTCGGCAGGCCCAGACCCGAGCTCGCATTGTAATTGAGGACCGCCTGCGGAGAGCTGTCCGGGTTCAGATATCGCGTATATCCCGCGCCCGCATGCACCAAGAGATTCGGCGTGATCGTGTAGTCGTTATTGAAGCGGTAGGTCGTGACGTTGCTCGTCGTGTTGCGCTCGCCACTGATCGGCAGGGGCAATCCATCGTCCGAGTTGATGGTCGCGTTCGTCATATTCGAATAGGAGAAGGACATCTTCCAGTTCTGCGTGACAACCTGGTCGATCTTGAACGCCGGAATCCTGTTGGTGATGGGAAACGCTACTTGAGGGGCAAAGTTGTTGGTGATGCCCGTCAGCGTCGCAGCCGGGATCAGCGCCTGGATCTTGGCTGCGACCGGGTCGGGGGCTTCGGACAGAACATTCGCCGTGGAGCTTCCTTTGATTGCGCAAGTGCCTACCGCTGTATTCACGCCGTTCGCGGGTGCATAATACAGCTTGCCATTCACCATGGCGCTGACGTTCGGATCGTAAATCTCCCCTTGATACACCGGGCAGCCTTCAGGATCCGTTGCGATCACGCCTTTGTTCGCCGGGTCGAGATACTCGCTGAAATTGCCGGTGCGCATCAGTGCCGTCGGCACGGTCTGCGTGGCGGTCAGGTTGCTATTCAGGCGGTATTGTTCAAAATTGAAGAAGAAGAAAGTCTTGTTGCGCCCATCGTAGAGCTTCGGCAGGTACACCGGGCCGCCGACCGTGAACCCATAGTCGAACTGGCGGTTCTTCTGCAGAATGTTATGCCCTAAATTGTCGGTCAGATACGAGTAAGGAACACTCGCATTCAGGTCTTCGTTCTCGAGGTATATGTATGCCGCCGCGTGAAGCTTGTTTGTGCCGGAGCGGGTTGTGAAGTTGAACATGCCGCCGGCGACCTGCCCGAATTCAGCGGAAAAATTACTCGACTGCAGCGTGAACTCCTGTACATTCTCAACACTGGGATGGTCGCCGTCTTCGCGGTCATTCAGGTTGGCGTTGGTGCTGTCCATTCCATCGACGGACATGTGGAAGGACGTCGTAGGCAGTCCGTTGATGCGAATGCCGGTCCCGCCGCCCGCGCCCTGATCCACCCCAGGCGCGAGCTCTGCGAACGAAAGCGGATTGCGGATCGAACTGGAGAGCGCAAAGCCGATCGGCATCTCGTTGAGAGCTGCGCGGCTGATCGTCGTACTCTGTTCCGCGTTCTCCGTCTTCAGCAAGGTTACGTCGGTTGTGACTGTTACCGTCTCGGTAACCGACCCGATAGAAAGCGTGACGTTCTGGAGCGCAGCCTCAGCCACCGAGATCGTAATCCCGTTCTGCTCATATCCCTTGAATCCCGGTGCCTCCACGTGGAGGTCATACTTGCCGGCCGGCAGGGAGGAGAGGGTGAACGAACCGGTATCGGTCGTTGCGGTCTTGTACTGCTCGCCGGTGTCGGCGTTGCGCATCGACACCGCCGCCTTCTGAATCACCGAACCTTTCGAATCGGAGACAACGCCGGTCAGCGAGCCGCGGTCGGATTGCGCAGAGGCGACCGGAAGGCACACCAGCAAGAATATAAGCGCAATTGCGGAGAGGAGCAGCCGGATAGTTCGGCGTTCCCTCGAGGTTGATGTTTGCAGAACGCGCTGGAAGCTGGATCGGAAGCTTGATGTCATTTGGTTCTCCTTTGAACAAATTGCAATTACTGCAGCCCACGCCAAGAAACCCGTTCCGGTTCCTCTGTTGTGGCCGCGCATTCCGCGTGGCACTCCTTATGTTTCGTGCACGACAGCTTCGTCGTCGTCCTAGTTAAAGTGTCGATCGGTACGTTGACCGGCACCGGACTGAGATGTAGCGTTCTTTGCGCTACTGATAGGTTTCATTCGAGAATGATCGAAAATCGCAACTCAACCCCACACCCCTTGATTGGGTAAAAACGCGGCTTCCGCCTTTGCGGCTAGACCGCGTAAAATTCCACAAAATCGATTTACTCGGATGACCCACGCAGACCTTCGAGAATTCATGCACTCCCTTTCATCAACCCCACCGGAACAAAACGGCGGTCAAAGGATCGACAGCCAACACCTTTGAACGCCGCAGGCTGACTGCCCGAAGAGATACACCCTCTTTGGTCGAGAGTTCGGGAGCCGAAAGCACCTCGCACTCGGACGGAATCTCCCGCGTCTGCGCAAGGTCGGGGGCCACAGTCAGACGTTCCAGCGACTTGTTGACGATGGCAAGGCAGGTCGTCCTCTTACGGCGGCCAACATAGACCGATGCGTTGACGCTTTCCGGCAAGCTACACTGTGCAATCTCATAGCCGGCGAGCTTTCCCGCAAACTGCATGCCATAGTAAAGAGGCCGCAGAACCTGGGCGTCCTCGATGGATTCGATTGGCGTATAGAGGCCATCGCCTCCGCCGTGCAGGTTCACTCCGATGCACCCCGCGCCTGCAACCTGCAGCATGAAATCGGCTACCCACAGTGCGGAGGCGAAGGTATTGCTCACCCCGTCCTTGCCGCCACCAAAGCAGGAATTGCACTCCGTGATGCGGAAGGGGACGCCGCAATCCGCGACGATCTTTCCCGCCTCCGCAACATATTTCTCCAAGGCGTGGTCGTGCCTTGCCAGCAGTCGATCGACGTTCATCGCGGGGTCTTTGGCAGGACCCATTGCATAGTGATGCGCACTCACAAAAGGAGCTTCCCCTTTTGCGCGTTCCGCATATTCGCGTACCCACGCCAGGTTGTTGGCAACATCCGGACCTGCAAACTTCGCCTGAGGCTGTACGGCACGAACGGCACCCACGAATTGCTGATAGTCTGCCCAATACTGCTCAAAACCGTACGGTTTGGAGCGAAACAGAGGATTGCCCGCAAAGAAATCGGCTTCATTGCCCAATTGAAAGCAGAGAAGACGTGGTCCCAGGATGCGGTAGACATGGTCTGCCTCGTCCGCCGCGCGGGCTGGAGAACCGGAGCCAAAATTTAACCCGTAGATGCATCGCCAGTCGGTGGCGTCCAGAAATCCCCGCAGAGCGTGCAGACTTGCGGGGGTAATAGCGCCGTGATCGGCCCGGATCGATTTGGAATTCGCGAGCCTCCACTCCCAGTTATTTTGGGAGCGGATCGCCGTTTCCTCTTTGGCTGAGGAAAAGTCGCCCTTGTCAGGCTGCCAGCGAGTGTACTCGCTCAACGACCCTCCCAGACGCAGGACTCCCCGTTGCCCAAGACCATGAAAAGCTTCGAGCAACTTGCTGTTCGACGCGGAGAAATACTCCGGCGAGTACAGTTGCGGCATCTCAAAGCTCAGCCCGGTGAAGTCGTCCGGCATCCTATGAGCAGAACCGTCCAGCCTGTTGACCTGGATCGGGAGAACATCCTCCGCATGGATTCCCGTTCCCATACTTGCCCACCCAATTGCGGCGGCTGACTGAGTAAGGAATCGTCTTCGTGCCAGCTTTTCCATGTTCTCTTTCCGTCCTCCTTCAAGCAGAAACTGCTACGGCCAACCGGTTTCAGCGCTCACACGCGTTGAAATGTCGAACTCCGTAGCAGCATCACTTGAAACAGATGAGAATGATCATGGACAAGGTGAGGTACAGTATTTCCTTTGAAACATCGACTAATACCCTGCGTTGACAGGGGTTTTCCAGCCATGTAGCATACTGTTCTCGGACCCGAAAACCACGATGAGAATTGCAAGTCACCCCTCAGACACCTCGGATGAAACGACAACACAGTTCTCTCCAGAGGAACGGCAGGAGATTCGCAAAGCACTGGATGCAGCGCTGGCGAGCATCCATTTCCGGAACTCTCTGCAGTGCCGCAGGCTACTCGAGTACGTGATTGATCACACATTGGCCGGGGAGGACCATCTCCTACGCGAACGTGTGATCGGTGCCGAGGTCTTCGGCCGCAAGGCCGACTACGAGCCTGGTGAAGACCCGGTAGTGCGCGTGCGAGCGTCCGAGGTACGCAAGAGGCTGGCGCAGTTTTACCAGTTCCCCGAGAATAATGCGACAGCGGTCATTCAGATCCCATTGGGATCCTATCGCGCCTCATTTTCATGGGTAGGCAGCGGTGAAGCCGAAGTGCTGCAGTCTGAAACGCCGCCGCCCGAGTCGACACCGGACCAAACCCCTGCCCCCCTTCGCCCGGACCGGAGCAAACGCTGGAGACTTTTGACAGTCGCCTGCATCGGACTTCTCCTGATTGCCAGCGTTGCTCTATTGACGCGAACCTACCTTCATCATGGCCCTGTAGTGGAAGCCTTTACAGGCGCTCAACCAAGTCTGGACAACCCCTCGAAAACACCCAGCGCATTTTCAACGTCTTCTCCTGCGCCTATACGTCTTCTGGCCGGCTATACGGGCAAACCCCGGCTGGACAGTGCCGGGAACCTGTGGCAAGCCGACAACTGGTTTCACGGCGGGGGGGTCTCGCCAACTCTTAGTAGCTCACCTGCCCGAACCAGCGATCCTCAGATCTTTGACAGGTGGCGGTCAGGAGACTTCAGCTACGATATTCCTCTCGCGCCTGGCATCTATGAATTGCATCTTTATTTTGACTCGACAATCAGCGCCAGCGATTCCGTCGCCACTTTTGGCATAGCCGTCAACGGCAGCCCCATTTTGGATTTCTTTGACCCTACTACAGATGCCATGGGTGAAAATATCGCGGATGAGCGTGTCTTCCGCGATGTATCTCCAGCCAAAGACGGTCTACTGCACATCAGTTTCTACCACGGGAGCGGAAAACCCTCCGTCAACGCGATCGAGATTCTACCCGGAACGCCGCACAAACAATTGCCGATAAGGTTGATAGCTCAGCCAACATCCTTTGTCGATCACGATGGCCAAATGTGGTATCCCGACAACTTCTATATGGGTGGACGGCAAGTAACGAGACGACTGAGCATTGCGGGATCGCCCGATCCAGATCTGTATACATCCGAGCGCTTTGGACATTTTAGTTACTCGATTCCTGTCGACACCCGAGGGCGATACACACTCGTGTTGCACTTTGCGGAACTGTATTTTGGTGCCGGCGCGTATGGCGGCAAGACGGTCGGTGGCCGTGTTTTCAAAGTCATGTGTAACGGCACCACACTTCTTGACGACTTTGACATCTTCAAGGAGGCTGGCGCTATGCACGGGCTCACCAAGACCTTCCGTCACCTAAAGCCAACTGCGCAAGGGAAACTGAATCTCACATTTGAACCTGTGGCGAATTTTGCGACGGTGTCCGCAATCGAAGTGCTGGACGAGTCGGAGTAGTTCACACCGCTGCTGTTCTACGGAAATCTCTCGGAGTTGCAGTCCGGCTTCTAAGTTTAGAAGCGCATATGGCTGCTGAAACTGGCCT
>OCTA010006274.1_pt1 | contig 10155 bp, 14 predicted proteins | sample 1538991 | NCBI WGS metagenome assembly OCTA01 (sample SAMEA3539302, study PRJEB22396) | soil metagenome | biome: tundra; feature: field; material: soil | place: USA | collected 2010-05 | depth 0.15 m | reverse complement strand
CCAGTCGGTGCTTCAACACCGCGCATAGAGCATTCTGTACTACACCACTTCTCAACGATTTCGTGGGGCGGGCCCCCTGGCCCGCGGTCGACCCCCTGGTCGACCGGCTCGAACACAGGAAGAGCCGGACCAAGGGGTCCGGCGCGGACGGGGGCGTCCGCCCCACTCGTCCTACCCAACACGTTCGAGCATGGCCTGAGAGTCTTGCAGGCCGCGTAGCTTCATGATCAAGGTGGTGCGCTTCAGGCCGAGCAGCTCCGCCGCGGCGGTCTTGTTACCGCCGGTCCTTGTGAGGGCTTGCTCCAGGATGGTTCGTTCGAAATGCCCGACCACCGTGTCAAAGTCCATCGATTCAGACAGCGCCATGGGCATCGCCGGCAGTTCCATGGGGACCACCTTGAAGCTTGCCGGCGCCAGGCCCAGATCCGCGGGGCACAGAATCTCCCGATCGCCGCTCATGGCGACCGCCATTTCCACCATGTTCTCCAACTGGCGGACGTTACCGGGCCACGGGAGAGTGCGCAGCCGCTCTTTGGTCTCCGGCGTCACGTACTTTACGGGAATGCCTTCATTCCGGCAGATTTTCGCCAGGAAGTGGTCCACCAGCATGGGGATATCGCCGCGTCGTTGCCGAAGCGGCGGCATGGCCAGCGGAACCACGTTGAGACGATAGTACAAATCCTCGCGGAACTTGCCCTGACGAACCCTTTCCAGCAGGTCGGAATTGGTGGCGGCTACCACACGGATGTCCACGCGGATAGTTTCCGAGCTTCCCAGCCGTTGGATCTCGCGCTCCTGCAGAACGCGCAACAGCTTGGTTTGCAGTTGGACGGGCATCTCGCCGATCTCGTCCAGAAAGATCGTGCTCCGGTGGGCCTGTTCGAAGCGGCCGATGCGATGATTCGTGGCGCCGGTAAAGGCGCCCTTCACATGCCCAAACAGCTCCGCTTCCAGAAGGTTCTCGGGCAGTGCGCTGCAATTCACCGCCACCATAGGCAGGTTCGCTCGCGGGCTTGCCATGTGCAGCGCCCGGGCCGCCATTTCCTTGCCGGTTCCGGTTTCGCCGGTAATGAGCACCGTGCAGCGGCGCGGCCCGATGAGACGGATGGTGTTCAGGACGTCTTCGATCGCCCGGCTCTCACCTACGATCCATTGCTCCAGGTCCGCGGCCGCGGGAATCCGGTTCCGCTGCTTTTCCCGCCGCCGACTCTCGTCGCAGGCCTGATGCAGGCATTGCCGCAGCGCTTCCAGGCTGTCGCTGCCGCCGAAACAGTGGTACGCCCCATTACGGATCAACTGCACCGCCTGCGCGGCGGTCATTTCAGGATCCAGAATGACGACCGGCGCCTGCGGATCCGCCCCGTGGACCACTTCCAGCATCTCGATCGGGCTGTTTCCGGGGATGGGTCCGGCCACCAACGTGCAATGAATTTTCTCCGATCCGAGGGCCTGCGCCGCCTGGGACAGGGTGGCCACCTGAATGACCTCGAACTCTTGCATGAGGTCTTGCCATTCGGTTTCAGTAGGAAGCTGTGCGTGGGCCGTGAGCCACAATAGAGTTGGCGGCATTGAGTCTTGGTTATCGCGTGGTTCTCGATGCCGATTATAGGCCGAATTTGGGTAGTACTACGGAATTGTCCGAGGATAGCCTCAATTCGTTACCCTGGGGTTAACAAGCGGTTAGCTATCTTTGTCGGTATTGCACTGGATGGCGCCCAGTGTGATCGTGGTTCGTTCGGTAGGAATCGAGTCGAGCGGAGCTTGGCATGGATATAAGGATTCAAAGTGAGAGCCTGGAGGGCGCCAACGCCCTGCAGACATCCCGCACGCAGGAAACGCCGCTGGCCGGCCAGAGCGAACGCCAGAGCGGAATCAAGGCGCTCGAAGGCGGCCCGGATTCGGTTCAGATATCGAGCCTTTCCGAGCAGATTTCGGCGATCAACCAACAACAGGATGTTCAGGCGTCCAATCGCGTCGCCGCCCTGGCAGCGCTCTACGCCCACGGAAACTACCCGGTTGACGGCCAAAAACTGAGCCGGGCGCTGGTATCCGACGCTCTCAGCGGGGGCGTCGAAGGGGGTAAAGTGTGACCACCGGGGATCAGCTTGCCGAGTGCGTCGGGCGCGCGCAAAGTCACATGCAGGGCGCTTTGAAGAACTGGGATGCCTGCAGCCTGCCGCGTTGCGAGGAGTGCTGCGAGCTCCTCCGCCGGGCCATCGGGGAATTGGAAAGCGCCTGGCAAGCCGCGGAAAAGGGCGTTCCCGCATCCGCCGCGGTGAAGAAGCGGCTCTATCGACTCCGCGCCGATGTGGGCGTGATGGTCCGCCTGGTGGATGCGGCCACGGCGTTTTGCCGCGGGCTGGCGCTCCGCATCGGTGCTGGCGGCGACGAGGTTCCGGGCGATCCCCAGGCGGTGCTCTCCGCCTGGAGCCCCAGAGAAGCCTGATGTCCAATCTGATGGCATCCATGGCCACCGCGGGTAATGCGCTGGACGTGTACCAGCAAGCCCTCACCGTGGTGCAGAACAACATCACCAACTCCAGCACTCCGGGGTACGCCACGCAATCCCTGAACATGGTGGCGCAACCCCTCGATGTGGCCGGAGGCCTCGCCGGTGGAGTGGCCGCGCAAGGCCTCGACAGCGCGCGCGACGAGTACGCGGAAGATGAGGTCCGCCGTCAATTGCAGTCCTTGGGGACGTACGAAAGCCAGAGTTCCGGACTTTCTTCCATCGATAATCTGTTCGATGTAACCGGCAACAGCGGCATTCCGGCGGACCTGAACAACCTGTTTTCCAGCTTCTCCGCCTGGGCCGCATCGCCCAACAGCGCCTCCGCGCAGCAGATGGTCATCGCCAATGCCGGCAACCTGGCCAGCGATGTCCATAGCCTGTCCGCATCGCTCGTCCAGGTGTCCGGCGGTGTCGAGAGCCAGATCGGTTCCACGGTCACCCAGATCAACCAGCTCGCTTCCACCATCCAGCAGTACAACGCCGAACGGCTGCAGCAGGGTTCCTCGGAACCCGCGTCCGACGCCGGCTTGCACTCCGCGCTCGATCAACTTTCCGAGCTGGTGGATGTCAGCGTGGTGAACCAGGCGGATGGCACCGTCACCGTTTTGATGAGCGGCGGATCGCCGCTCGTGATGGGCACCAGCCAATACTCGATTTCGAGCGGCCTGTCGGTTTCGAGCGGCGCCGCCAACCAGAAGTCCCCTCCCTCCAGCCAGATTCTGGACTCGCAGGGCAATGACGTTACCGGCCAGATTCAAGGCGGGAAACTGGGCGGCCTGCTGGATGTGCACAACAACGTGCTGGCGTCGCTGGTGGGCGACGGCCAACAGACCGGGTCGCTCAACCAGTTCGCGCAGGACTTTGCCGATACCGTGAATGGCATCCTGCAATCCGGCACGGTTTCCACGGATTCCGGTGCCGCCAAGGGCGCCCCGCTGTTTGTCTACGACAATTCCGACCCCACGGTGGCCGCCGCCAGTTTCGCCTTGAACCCGGCGATTACGCCCGATCAACTGGCCGCGGTCGACGCCCAGGGGAACGCCAACGGCAACGCCAACCTGTTGGCGTCCTTGGCCAGCTCGACTTCCGCCGGCGGCGTGAATGGTCTCACTTTCGGGGACTTTTTCAGCGGGATTGCCTCCTATGTCGGCCAGGAGAGCTCCACGGCCAGTACCAACCAGCAGGCCCAGCAACAGGTGGTAACGCAAACCGAAGCCCTTCGCGATCAGGCCTCCGGCGTCTCTCTGGACGACCAGGCGGTGTCCCTGCTCAGTTTTCAAAAGGGATATGAAGCCACTGCCCGCCTGCTGACCACTTTGAATTCGATTGCGGAAACAGCCATTAATATGATCACGGAGTAGATGAGGAATCGCGATGCTGACAGGCGTTAATGGTCCGGGCGAACAGTTTCTTACGGACCTCGACCAAATCCAATCGGCCATGAACACCGTCCAGCGGCAGTTGAGTTCGGGCCTCCGCGTCGGACAAGCGTCGGACGACCCGTCCGCCGTGCCTTCCATCCTGAACACCCAATCTGAAATCGCCCGGAACACCCAGGCGCAAATCAATTTGAAACAGGTCGGCGCCGAACTGCAGACCGGCGATTCCTCACTCCAGCAGGCGGTCGCGTTGATCGAGCAAGCCATTACCCTGGGCGCGCAGGCCGGCGACGCGGACAACAATGCCGCTCAGAACGCTACCCTGGCGGCGCAGGTTCAGGGTATCCAGGAGCAGTTGGTCAACCTGAGCAATACCAACGTCAACGGCCGCTACATCTTCAGCGGCGATTCCGACCAGCAGGCCGCCTACGCGGTCGATTCCACACAGCCCAACGGCGTTCGGCAACTGACCCCTGCCACTTCGACCATGGCGATTACAGATGCCAACGGCAACACGCTGTGGACCCCCATGACGGCGCAGCAGATCTTCGATGCGCGGAACACGGACGGCACCAACGCCGCCGGCAATGTCTTCGCCGCCGTCAACACCTTGTTGACCGCTCTCCAGAACAACGACAGCCCGGCGGCTACGGCGTCCGTGGATTCCCTGAAAACCGCCGACGATTATCTCAACCAGCAGTTGGGGCTCATTGGCATCGCGGAAAACCGGGTGACGGACGCTACCACCGCCGCCTCCCAGTCGGTCACAACCGAACAGCAGAACCTCGGCACCCTGCGCGACGCCGATACGGCCGGCGACGCCGTCGAGCTGACCCAGTTGAATACGCAACAGCAGGCGGCCCTGAGCGCGCGCGCCACCATGTCGCAGCACAACCTATTTGATTACCTGGCCTGACCCTCACGGAGAACCCGATGGCGGAATTTCAGTTCGATAAGGAAACCGAGAACGGTCCGCAACTCGTGGCGGCCGCGGAAGTGTGCCGGCCCGAGTTGCTGTTGCCCGGCCAGGTGGACCTCGCGCGCCGGGCTTTTGAAAAGTTCCTCGCCGGCCTGGCCATGCTGTTTCCCGGCTACCTGTACCTGCCCGCCGAAATCCGCTTCGCCGGCGCGGCCCAGCAGCCTCTGACGCTGGCGCTGAGCGAAGCCGGGAACGGCCCCTGCACGGTGTTCCTGGAACTCAGCTCCTTTCAAAACACCGCTTACCTCGCGCTGGGCCACAACTTCGTCTGCACCGCGCTGGAGTTGCTGCTGGGCGCTCCCGCCGAGGTCACCGGAGCGTCGCGTGAATCTCTGACCGAAGTCGACCTCCACGTCGTCCAGGGACTCGTGGAAAGGGTTGCCGACGAGCTGCGCGGCGCCTGGCAATCCACCTGCGGCGCTGCGTTGCGGCTGGTGTCCACGGGCCCCGCGGAACAATTTGCTGGCGCGGAGCCCGATGACCGGAGCGTCCTCGTTCTCACGGCCGGAATCACCCTGCGCGAGTCGGCCGATTCGATACGGCTCATGGTTCCGTCGGTTCTGGTCCGCCTGGCCTCCGGGCAGGTTCGGGAATCTGCCACCACGGCCGCGGCCGCAAATCGCCAGTCCCTGCTCGAAGCGCTCGACACAGCTTCTCTCGAGGTCGAGGCCGTGCTCCCCGCGGGCGATATTCGGATTCGCGATCTGTTGCGGCTCAAGCCGGGGTCGATTCTGGCGCTCCCCTGTAAAGCCAACACGCCCATCGAGGGCCACGTGAACGGGGTGGCCAAGCTTCAAGGGGAATTGGTCAATACGGGCAGGTCTCTAGGCTTTCAGGTCTGGTCCTGGCCGGCCGCTGGCGATCCTGCGGAGGATTCGCTCCAGTCGGGCTGAACGGCCAGGTGCATCAGCAGACTTATGCAAACTCGAACCATGGGATCGACCGGCTCCGTGTCTAATATGGCCGGGCATTCACTCAGCCGCCCCACAACCACTTGGAGCAATTCCAGGTTCTCTTCCTCCGCAGGGTGTATGTGGGGGGCGGCGCAGAGATCCAATCCCTTTGCGATCTCCTCCCGGAGCGCTGCCTGGTCCCGGCAGACCCAGGCGCTCAGGATGTTGCCCGCGTGGCGTGCAGACGCCGCCACCGGATCCGGATACAGATCTACCATGCGTGTTCCATATCGGCAGTTTCCGTAAGAATTCTTGGATTTCCTGGTAGTTTCTCTAGAATTCGGCGGCCGGTTACCGATGTGAACAGGGAGGCCCGCGATGATCTACGTGACCCGTCTCAACCACACATCCGTAGTCCTCAATGCCGATCTCATCGAATGTATCGAGACCACTCCCGACACCGTGATCAGCCTCACCACGGGTCAAAAGCTGATGGTGCGCGAGACCGCCGAAGAGATTGTCGCCCGCGTGGTGCATTTCCGCCGGTCGATCGCGGCGGTACGGGGTTCCGCGGAACACGCGCAATCTGGCTCGGGCCAGGCCGTGACCCCTCCGGCAGGAAGCGGGACCCATGGCGGCAGCTAAGGCGACTTTCTCACAAGTGTTCGAGTCCGATGACGTGGCGCGGGCACTCTTGCCTGCCGCGTCGGCACTCATGCCGACGCTTGCGTGCGACATTTCGTCACCGGCGCGAACGCGTGTCGAGATGAGTCTCGACACGGCAGGCACGAGTGCCCGCGCCACGTCGGCTGGGGGAGTGTGAGATATGCGGGCTAAGGCGGTGAAGTCGAAGAAGGCCGCGGGCGGGCGGCCGGATTTCGCTACCCTGGGCGGCTTGGTGGTGGGCGTGGGCGGCATCATGACGGGAATGCTGCTCGAGGGCGGCAAGGTAAAGGACGTCTCCCAGTTCACGGCCGCCCTGATTGTGTTCGGGGGCACTCTGGGCGCGGTGATGATGACCACGCCGCTACCGGTCCTCCTCCGCGCCGCGCGCCAGTTGGGGTCGGTCTTCTTCGACCGCTCCGATACGCCGGACGCAGTCATCGAAGAGATCATCGAGTATGCTACGCAGGCGCGCAAGCAGGGCATCGTCTCGCTCGAACAGCAGGCCGCCGCCGTTCAGGATCCGTTTCTGCGCAAGGCGCTCAACCTGGCGGTGGACGGCATCGATATGAGCCAGATCCGCAGCATCATGGAGCTCGAAATCACTCTCATGGAGCAGGACGGCGAGATGGAAGCCAAGGTGTTCGATTGCGCCGGAGGCTATTCGCCGACCATTGGAATCATCGGCGCCGTGCTGGGCCTGATCCAGGTCATGAAGAACCTCGCCAACATCGACGAGGTGGGGCGAGGCATTGCCGTGGCGTTTGTGGCTACGGTCTACGGTGTGGGCTCGGCCAATCTGCTGTTTCTTCCCGCGGGCAACAAACTGAAAGCCCGGGTCCGGGACGCCGTGCGCATCCGCGAAGTGATGCTCGAAGGCGTGCTCTCCATCGTGGAAGGCCTCAATCCGAAACTGATTCGAACCAAGCTCGAAGCTTACCAACAACAGCAGCAGGCCCCCGGCCAGAAGAGCAAAGCCAGGGCCACGCCGGCGGCTGCCGGCAGACCGGTTTCCGCGGAAGGTTGATGTGGCGCGCAAGAAACGACAGCAGGAGCATGAAAATCACGAACGGTGGATGGTCTCCTACGCCGACTTCATCACGTTGATGTTTGCCTTCTTCGTGGTCATGTTCGCCACCTCCCAGACGGATAAGGCCAAAGCCCAACAAGTTTCCGATTCCGTGAAGCAGGCTCTGGATAAGGGCGGGGTGGCGGCCGCGGTCCACGAAATTCTGGGAGGCACGGTGGACGAGAAAGGCAAGGGAAACGCGCAGATGAAGGGCCCGGGCGGGTCGGAGAAGGCAGCGGCGACCCAGCAGACCGTCCTGGCTGAGTTGTTGCCGTCGATGAAGTTCTTGGACAAAGAGCTGGAGGCCGAAATCCACGACGGCAAGATCGAAATGCATCTGGAACCGCGCGGCCTGGTCCTCAGTCTCCGCCAGGCGACCTTTTTCCCCTCCGGCGAAGACACCATCGATCCCAAGACTTACCCCATCGTCGAGAAAATCGCGCAGACCATCCGCGAACTGCCGAACTCGGTCCGGCTGGAAGGCCACACCGATTCCATTCCCATCCACACCGCGCGTTTCCACAGCAATTGGGAACTGTCGGCTGCCCGGAGCATCGGCATGATGGAGTTGTTGAGCGAGCACTTCGAAGTCCCGCGGCAGCGCATGGCAATCGCCGGTTACGCGGACACCGCGCCGCTCGATTCCAATGACACCCCGGAGGGCCGGGCGCACAACCGCCGTGTGGACGTCGTGATCCTGAACCAGCAAGTCAAGTCCATGGAACCCGTCACCACCGGTCCGGGATCGGGTCCGCGCGCCGCTCCCGCCCCTCCCAAGCCCGCCAGCCACTAACCTGGGACCGAATAGGTCACCGAATTGCAACGTAATTCTCCGGAATCATGCCGCGATTGATGAGCCAATACTTCGGAGAACTGGACTACGTCACGGAGGCGGCTTTTCAGTTCCCCGAAGGGATTCCCGCTTTCGAAGACCAGACCGCCTTCGTGTTTATCGAGCAGCCGCAAACGCATCCCCTGGTCTTTATGCAAAGCCTCGTCAATCCCGGCTTGTGCTTCATAACGGTTCCCGTGCGTGTGGCCGATCCGGCGTATCGTCCGGATCTGTCTCCGGAAGATCTCGCCTTGCTCGAGCTCCCGTCCGAACCTCCTCCCCAGGCGGGCTCGGACATCCTCTGCCTAGCCATGGTGACGGTCTCGGAACAGGCCGATCCCACCGTCAATCTGGCCTCGCCTATCGTCCTGAACCTGCGGGATCGCAAGGGAGTTCAGGCCATCCTGACTTCCTCGGGTTACTCGCTCCGGCAGCCGCTTCTGGCGCGGGAGGAACTCGTCCCATGCTCGTGATTCGGCGGCGGGCCGGTGAAGGTTTCCTCATCGGACTGGATATCGAGATTGAAGTTCTGGAAGTGAGCCCGACGCGGGTCAAGATTGGCGTCGTGGCTCCGGGCGCGCTTCCGATCATCAGAAAAGAAGTGCTCCTCACCCGCCAGGAGAACCTGGCGGCTTCGCACAACGCCGCTCCTCACACCATCGCCTGGCTCAGCGAGAAACTGGGCCCCGTGGCGCAGGCGCTCCCGCCTGCCGAGCCCCGACTCATCGGGACGCCTGCCGAACGTGCACCAAAGCGCCTCCCGACGAGTCAGGGGTGCCCTCTGGGCCCGGCGGGCCGAGAGTCCGCGCCACAAATTGACGCCGTCAACGGTTTGACGGATTCCAGAAGGCTGGTCTGAGAGTTTTCGCGGAAAAACAATAGAAACGCATAGAGCCTCCTCCGATATGAACCAGTGAACGGCAGATACCTCGGGTATCCGAAAAAAGGAGAACCTGGGCTCGGGCATGATGCCTGGGATGTATCCCGAACAGGACGTTACCATGCTTTCCATTCAAACCAACATCGCCTCGCTCACCGCGCAGCAGAACCTGAATACGAATAACACTTTCATGAACCAGACGATCACACAGTTGACCTCCGGATACCGGATCAACTCGTCCAGTGATGACGCCGCCGGCCTGGTAGTGGCCAACCAGTACCGCAGCAGCGTCGCCGAGCTGACGCAAGGCGTGCGCAATGCCAACGATGGGGTCAGCCAACTGCAAATCATCGATGGCGGCCTCAGCAACATTTCGACCATCCTGGACCGTCTGAAGACGCTGGCCACCGAATCGGCTTCCGACACGTTCACCGGCAGCCGGACCACGCTGAACAACGAGTACCAGGACTTGATTGGTGAAATCAATCGCCAGGCGGACAACATCGGCTTGGGGACCACCACCTCCACCAACGCGAAGAAACTCAACGTCTACATCGGCGGTAACACTGCCGGCGTTTCGGTCGATCTGAGCAAAGGCGCGGTCGACGCTGCCACATTGGGAATATCCACCGCCATCGACACGGCTCTAAATGCGGGCACGGCCATTGGCGAAGTCAATGCCGCGGTTTCCGCTCTCGGCGTGGTCCAGGGCACGGTCGGCTCATCCGAGAACAAGCTGAGCTATGCCACCAACCTGGCGAATTCCCAGATCACCAGCTACTCGTCCGCCGAGGGCCAGATCCGCGATGCCGACATGGCCAAAGAAGCCGCCAACCTCACCAAGGGGCAGGTGCTGCAACAGGCGTCGCTGGCTGCCATGGCGCAGGCGAACGCCGAGCCCCAGGCCGTCCTTTCCCTGCTGAAGGGTTAGTTGTCTCCTCCTTCAAC
>OCTA010006273.1_pt1 | contig 10156 bp, 11 predicted proteins | sample 1538991 | NCBI WGS metagenome assembly OCTA01 (sample SAMEA3539302, study PRJEB22396) | soil metagenome | biome: tundra; feature: field; material: soil | place: USA | collected 2010-05 | depth 0.15 m | reverse complement strand
AGGACCAAAACCTGAAGCTTGCCCAGGTAGTATCCAACCACCTTGCTTACCACGTAGCAAGTGCTGATAGCCTCTATCGAAGTGGATCGCCTCCCAGACCTGCTCTACTTCTAGGCGTCTTGCTGCCACGTCTGTCTTTGTGGCTAAGATGTCCAACTGCATCAGAGCGCCCTTAGCATCATCACTCAGATCTGCGAATGGTTCACTAGACCAGTCAAAAGGAGCATACACACCAAGTGGACTATCCTCGGGCCTTTCCGGCTGCTCATATGGCAGGGGTGCTGAAGACGGCGCATTGGTCGTCGTGGGGTTTACTTCGTCTGCCATTTAATTTTCCCTCGCTGTTTAACTTTTCCATATCCAACCACAACAACAAACCAGTACATCTTTAAGGTGATACTTCTCCAGCTGCCTATTACACTGCGGGCACCTGCGACACCACATAGCACACCTACGATTTCTTTGTGTACGTAAACTTTTTTACGTAAGTGAACTTCTTGGTTTTCTTCTCGGGTAGATGTTTGAAATCTGTTGCCTTGTCCCACTCACCCACATCTACCCCTTGCTTGCTCAGTTCTTTTTCATTAGCGTGAAAGTACCGCTGTTGTGCTTTGCTGACGTAGGGCATGTTACATCACCAAGTTGGGGGCTTCAAATCCCTGCTCTTCGGACTCTGCACCGTCCTGGGGGTATTTCTCACGTTTCTTGGCAGAATCGTCCCAAGCAAGTCGCGCGCCGTGCTCAATCGCTTCCTTAGCGCTGCCGTGCTCAGATTCATGCGAGGTGCCGTCTTCATGTGTGGAGTTGACTTTGTGTGATCCACCATCATGATCATGCGTATACGTGACGGTATGTGCTAGACCATGATTACCGCGTATTTCATCGGCAGACTCAGAGGCTGCCTTGGGGGCAACCACATTCTCATCTTTCTGTCCTGCTTGCTGCGGTTCTGCATGCTCGTTCTCGTTGGTCTCACCGGGCTGCGGAGAACCCGCATACCCATCGAACCGACGCTGCTTGTAGATGCTCCCGAACTTTTTGCCCGGTTCTCGCTTAGATTCAAACATTGAATTCTCCTTTATGCCAACCGTGGCATAGCGAAGCCATCAGACTCGGGTGCCTCGGGTTGCCCCTCGGGTGCCTCGGTGGGCTGATCGCTAGCGCCGGCCAATGTAGATGCTGCAGCGTGCGCAGACTTCGCATCGGGGTGCTCAGATTCATGCACGCTACCATCTTCGTGAGTGCTTACGACATGGTGCTTGCCATTCTTGTGATCGTGCGCGATATGGACGGTGTTCGCCTTGCCATGCTGCGCCACAACCTGCTTCGGATCTTCAACTGGCTTTGCCTGCTCTTCCGGCTTCTGCTCAGGATTCAGCGCGGGGTTCAACGCGGGGTTCTGCTCCGCTTCAGGCTTTGCCGCACCCAGTAAAGCTGCCCCATCAGACGCGGGCTTCTCCGGGGTGTTCATCATAGAACTTTGATCGTGCTCCTTATCCTTACGCTTTGCCACAAAACGGCTGCCGTAGGACTTGCCTTCTTTTGTTTGGAATGCCATTTTACGCTCCTCGGCTCTTAGCCGCAATGCTTCTCGTTCAAAATCTCTTCGAATTTCTTGATTGCCGATGCTTTGCTTTTTGCGACGTATTCCTTACGCTCGCAGGGAGCACAAGGGACCCACCCAGCACGTCTGCCGAGCGTGTTATTGTCCTCGGATTCGTACATACAGACAAAATGGTAGCCGTCTTCAACAATGTGCAGGTGTATATCGCACAACTCGCCGCAACTCTTTTCCTTCTTCTCTTTTTCTGCCATAAAAAAATCCTTATGCAGCAGTTGCTGCGGGTTTCACACTATTAGCCGACTTTGCTGACGCGACGGCTGCATCTGCGGCCAATTCCTGCCGCATCTGCTCATCATGTGTTTCTTGCACGATTTGCCAACGAGATTTGGGCAGACCCACGTCCAAAAATTCAAAACTTGGTTTTGGCTTAGCGGGCTGCTGATAAGCTATGGCTTCTGCACCCGCACGGGAAGTCCTAGGCATCACCGCGAATTCGTACGCTGTGACTTTCGACATCAGCAGTTGCTTTTCTTCTCTCAAGGTTGCTACAAGGAGGTCTTTCTCTTGCAATCTTTGTTCAAAGTCCTGACGTAGGTGAAGCAACTCTACTTCTAGATGCTCCGCAATGCGCGAGCCTAACAATTCTCGGAAGAACTGCCGTATTCTTGCGCCAACCGTTTCTACAAATTCAGTTTGCCCATCCATACCGGCTGCTCCTTCTGAGTGAAAGGTTCGTTAGGGTCATGTTTGTTAGCCATTTGCTTCTGCACGTAAAACCATCTTGCTAGTGGCTCAAGTTCCTTGGCGTGTTCTTCAATACTGAGTTCCTCTGGCTTGCGACGAGACCCCAGCATGCCATAGAGGCCATATCTGAAGCCGTCATAGCAGTCATCACCTCTGGAATCTACCTTCAAAACATCGTCAATGAGATCTGGATTGCGCATCAGGGACGGGATCGCAAGAATAATGTCCTTGCAGTTGTCAAGAATAACCAACTCGCCGTTTTTGAATGCGTTGTACATCATTGATGCGGAACCAATGCGATCCTGCGTGGCTCTCGTGACCGCAGGAAGTCCCACCGAACGCAGCTGCCTTGAGTATTCATCGGCAGGTGTATGTGCGGACACCTGTTTGCTAAACTTTTCGTGTGAGAAAAATATCGATCTGGGGATTGCTTCCTGTCCATTAGGGTACTTGCACATGGACTTGAACAAAGTCGCCCACTCAACGTGGGTTTTTCCTCCAGTAGTCACGATTTCTCGGAAACATACTGTTTTCAACTTGTAATCTGTGCCTATGGTTCGCACCATGGCTTTGGTGAACAGGTACGCGGCGTTCGCGTGGCCCATACCCCAGTCCTGCGATCCCCAAACTGGCTGCCACGGCTGCCATAGGACGGCATCGGGATCTTCACGAAGATTGATGACGTGATTATCTGGATCGAAGCAGTCGAAATATTGACCTTCTACTGAGCCATCTAGGCCAAGAAGCAGTTTGTCTCGCTTCGCCTTAGGCATGCTGTTGAGGCGCGCAATAAATCCAGGGTCTCTCCTGAGTAACTCAGGATTATCCATCGCCGTCGAGCGTTGATATGCATACAGCCTGGGGTCATAGATGTTTAGCCACTCACCATTATTGTCTACCCACCATGCGCCGTTTGCATCACGCCGAGCTTTTTCAGGGCGATCCCAGGGTTCCCTCTGCACAAAAACTGTGCGGTAGTACTCATAGTAGGGACCCAGAGGGTTGGTGCATCCCCAAATACATGGGATGGGCAGGTTGCCATGCTTGTCTGGCTTACACGATGCATTGACTGTGTTTCTGGAGTAGAGCATCATGTACGCATCGGGTGAAAATTGTCCTGCTTCGTCGATCAAGATAGCTGGGTACGCTTGCCCCAGGTATTGTTCGATGTCGCGCATTTTGTTGTTCTGACAATTATGAACAAGTACACCGTTGGCAAAGAATTCGTGCTCATCCTCTACTTGCAAATCATACACTGGCACAGCGTGCAAGGTCTGCTCGGAAGGCATTGCCACAGTTAACATCACAAAATCGTTTCTTTCTACTTTTTGCGATGATGGCTTTTCCACACTCCCAACACCTAATCCCCAGTTCTTTGGTTGCGGGTCTTCCAAGTCTTCCAATACCCCATGGGGCGTGGTGCTTTCTGTGCTCGTGTGTTGTGAGAAGTTCAAAATTGCCGTACTCGTTTTGCAGTGAGTCTCCGTCTTTGTGGTGCACTTCAAAACCCTCTGGTACTGCTCCGAATTTTGCTTCCCACATTGCGACGTGGAGGTACGTTTTGACTTTGTTTCTCCAGCCTTTGAAGTATACTCGGTCAGACCTTCGACTTGAGTCTGGGTACCTGTAGTAGACAACACCTTCAAATACGACGGTTTGTGACACAGCAGGCGTGCGGTCTTTTCTGAATTCTTCTGGCATATAACCTCCTGAGTGGTCTTCCATTCTCCATCCACAAGTACTTTGTGTTCTTTGGTGATGGATAAAGGACCAAACTGAACGGTTGGTTTTACTCCAGTTTGACCTGACCATAATATGCGCTTAAAACCTTTGCGTGTCAAGGCTAAATCTTCTGTGGTCACGTCTTCAACGGGCACCAGGCCACGTTGAGTGGTTACTAAAGTACCCTCCGAAACGCAGTGACCGAACACTACGCGCGATCCATTCATGAACGTGGCGACGTGCTTGGTCTGATCGTAGGTATACAGCTCTTTCGGAACGAATGTTTTGAAATCAGCAATGGCCCCGCTCTCTAGTTCTTTGAATGTCCTTCTGAGGATCAGGGTATCACAGCCCTCAAAGGCCAGCGTGTAATTCATTATCATGAACATGAGCACGCCAACCGTTTTGCCAGAACGAATGCCCCCAACACTCAAGCACTGCGGAGCAATTGTCCTAAGATATGGCGCTCCGGCTCGCGTACGATATTCCAAGAGCTCGGTCTGCTTCGGCTGGAACTTGAACATTTTGCTGAGTTCTAGTGTGCCGTCTGCATTGAGATACGCGGGTCGTTCTTTCTCTTCTTTACGCTTGATTCGAGGCATCTGAGTCCTACTTATTTTCTACAACCTCGGCGTCAATGAATGCCGGGATCAATTTTTCCGACTGCTGTTCCGTTTTGATTTCCTTGTTCACCATTTCGGGTGGCGCTATGATCAAGATCTGCACACCCTGCGTTGTCATCGCTTCAAGCTCTGCATCACTCTTTGAAGGAGCGCCGTGTGCCCTTAGCATAAGCTCTTTGAACGCCTGCACCGACGCCATAGCTATCTTGGCATCCTTGAAGGTCAGAGGTTTTCCATCTGGCAACAAAACCGCATGCCCCAGTTTGTCAAACACAGGTTGCTCAATGTCTGCAGTCACGATCCTGTACATCGCGTTGAACATCTTACGAAAACGAGACTGCGCATCTTTGATGATGTTACCATTGTCGTCACGCTCCGCTGAATTAAGCAGATTGCGCATGAGTCGCGTGACTTCCAAAGACGAGGGCATTTCCCTGGTCTTCTTGGCGAACCTTCCACCCTTGCCCCGAGCGATTCTCACGGGCGCATCGTTTTCATGGTGTAAAATAATTTCTTCAGAGACGGTCGGAGTTTCCTCCGACTGTCCCTGGATTTTCTTTGAGTCTGCCATTCCTGGCTCCTTACAGCTTCTTGAATTCGAGCTTGACATTATCGAAGGCCCACTCAGCCGGGGACACAACGTACTTTTTCACGAGACCCTCAACTGTTTTGGTGAAGTCGGCCTGTGCCTTCTGTGTAGTCTGGCTCAAACGCTGAATTTCCATCTGTGCCTTGAGATACGTATTCTCAATTTCACGGATGGCAAGTTTTTCTTCGGCGGTAATTTCCTGAACTAGTGTCTGCACCTCAGGTTTCACAGCTTCAACAACCTTGACAACTTCTGCTTCAACTTCTTTGGCAACCTTGACAACTTCTGCCTTGACTTTCTTTGCTTCCACAACAACCTCTGCTTCGATTGACATCTGAGTCTCCTTGTTAGAAAATTGTGAGCCTTCTGATTACGGCTCCTTTCTTGAAAATTCCTCGGTCACTTAGCATCTGCCGGACGCGCTCGAACGCGGGACCGTGATCATCCCTAAGTTCCAAGAACACGTGTATCATTTCATGGATAAGCGTGGTAAACCTTGTCGATGCATACTTGCACATTGATTTACTAAGGACTATTTGATACTTGTGACACCCATCGTTGCAGTGATCTGCGAAACCAAACAGTTTGTCTTCAAGCCTTGGATCGTCCTCATCGGGGTCAAGCCAGCGCACACATGTGCTGTCTGGAAGTTGACCGTCGAAGAAACGTTTGTTTATTTGACTGAAGTGTCGCTTTAACGTGGGGTCGCTACGCATTGTCTTTCTCCCAGCTCACCGTACGAATCCCGCACATTCGAGCAAGGTATTTCGGGCACAAAAAAAGCCCAACCTGTGAAGGCTGAGCTTGTGACGCTGCCTTAGAACTTGGTGGACATGGAGGGAATCGAACCCCCATTCAAATAGAAAAGGCTCCGAACAGAACGGAGCCTAATCTTAAAAAGGATGCTTGTGGCACCCCGCGAAGGAGCCTTGCAAAGGCTGCGTTCTCCCGCTGAACTACACGCCCGCATGCCACGGAAACTTACTTCCGCATAAAAAGCTGAGCAAGACTTTTTGGCCGGAGTGTCTTGCTCAATCCATCACCGTATTTCACATTGCTCAGTGCCCCCTGCGCGACATAGGGCAAACAGAGCTTTGATCAGGGCAATCGTCGCAGATCCCTGTCTATTGTGCGCGGAAGTGAGCCGCGCCCTATGAGGCATCAGTTTGGCCTCGGGTCTCACCTTACCGGAGCAGAATCTCTGCTAACTGGGTGAGTCCTATTATCAAGACGGCGGGCTCTGTCGAGTCACTTCGTAGGGCTGAATACCATACGCTTGATAAGCTTTGGAGCCCCTGGGATGGAATCGAACCTCCGACCCGTTGCTTACAAGGCAACGACTCTGCCACTGAGCTACAAGGGCTTAAATTTCGTAATCTAATTCTACTTTTTCTCCCCCATCATTACAGAGGGCCCCTAGGCACTCAAAGCCAGGAGTGATGTATGCCCCGCGCGGTACTTCGTACATCCTGGCGCGCGAGGTTCTGAAGTAATCTACTGCAAGGAAGGTAATGCATGTGAAAAGTACAAGAAGCACTGTCATGAGTCACCTCCAAAAAAGGTGAGGACATATCGTGGTCCTCGGCACGTTGTTGCCTGATCTGGCTAGTCGCTACAGAATCAGCGGAACAAACTTGGTTTCAATTCACGCGCCCGCGTGGGGCGCGACGTTAAAGTCGGGCGGAATTTGTACGTGCCGCCCTTAAGCGCCAAGCGCTCCACGAGCTCAGTGTCGAGTGGTTCTTTTCCAACTCACTTCCGACTGAGTTTATCGCTGGGCCGATGCAGCTTGTTTTCTGCATCGTTTCACTTAAGAAGCTGGGCCCAAATTTGAAATCCGCCGCGCCTGGGTGCCGGAGCTAAAGGAGGAAGCTCAGGGCACCCAGGGGGCTCTTTATGATACACTTTAGGGAGTATAAAGACACCTTCCCTATCTGTAATAATTATACACCCTACATAGGGGGTCTGTCAAGTCAACAGGTTCCTGATAACACCCCCGATGTCCACTCATCATAGGCATCGTCACTGAGGAGGTATAGGTCCTCATCATTCAGGGCAGCCCTCTTCTGAGCGTCCAGCCTGTGGTCGCGCGCGGTTTGCTCTTCCGGTGACATTTTCAAGATAGCCTTGTCAATTCGTAGGACTTTCTCTGCAGCCCTCTTAACCTCTTTTATTTCAAAGAGATACTGCGGAATACCCTCTTGGGTGTTCATCCCGCGAGCCTCCGCGTCCGCAAGTTCTTCAATGCTCATCCCTAGTTTCATCGCCAAAACCCTTGCTTCTCGACGTTCTTTCTTGCGCATCGCGCGCTTCTCTGCTTTTGTCATTTATAACTCCTTGATAACAATAATAATACTCCTTCTGAGGAGAAAAGTCAAGAACAATCGAGGAACACATGGATTTGACACAGAGCCAGACATGTGGTATACTTAATCTTGTCCGCTGGGGGCAACTGTATCTTATACAGTAAGACAAGGGATTCTATAAGAATCAACAAGTTAGAAGGGAAACCAAGGGGAAATCACCTTAAGTCCTAGGGGCTCAACAGCTTGCCCAGGGGCAGCCCAGTGCTTTCCCTCATAACTACTTAAAAAGAAAGGGATAAGGGCATGATAAGGGCATGAGACGGACACCCGATTCAGTCAGTAGGGCTCGCCAGAAGGTCCGCAAGGAGCTGGAGCGCTGGGGGGCGAGAATTAAGACCGAGAGGCACAAACCGAAGCCGGACCCAGAGGGGCTAGCGTTCGGGGAGGGTGAGATAGCCCTCTGCAACAAGGAAATGCGTAAGTTGAACAAAATAAGCAAGAAGCAGTTCTGGCATGACGAATAGGTGATGCGTCCCAAACTTTGGGACGGATAGGAGAAAACATGAGCAGAGAAGGAAATTTGATAGGTGCAGAGCGTGAATTGCTTGTCTCTCTAGATTTGATGAGACGAGGCTTTGAGGTTTTTCGTCCCATGCATGCGACTTCGTGTGACATTCTTGCTTTGAAGTATGGACTCACTCTGCGTATTGAAGTGAAAGGTACTTCAAAAGGATTCAGGAACCCTTCTGGCCCTGTGAGCAGCTTGCCCACTAAGAATGGGAGCCCTCCAGATTGCCGAGAGTTCGACATTCTTGTGCGTTTTCAAAGAGACGGAGAAATGACCTGGCAACCCAGTGTACATTTCTCATCTAATAAAGCCGCTGCCGAACTTCCCATCAGGTGGGAGTACTCTAACTATATCACCAAGAAAAACCTTAGTCGTGCCCAAAAGGAGAAAAATGATCGATGCCTCACAGCTGAAGCCCCTGGTTTTATCAAGTCTCAATCCCCCGCTGAATGTCACGCTGGTGACGCCTGACGCGGGGCTCCCTGAGCTTGCCCTATTCATAGCCGAGAAAAAAGTGATAGGCCTAGACACAGAGACCAACGTGTGTGCCGAGTTCAGCAGCAGAAAGGTTCGCACAATCCAAGTTGGCGACAAGACTCAGCAATTCGTAATCGACCTGTTGCCCTTTGCAGGTTCCGAGGATGCCCTTTGCAATACTCAGGGCAACTTCAAGTTGCATGAGTGCTACAAGCCAGTCTTTGATATTCTCACGCCGGCACTCTGCTCAAACAAAGCATTGAAGGTTGGGCAGTACTTGACCTTTGACTACCATGTGTTCTATTGGAACTTCGGGCAGCGTATCTGGCACCTGTACTCGACAGACCTCGCGGAGCGCGTCGTTCACGCTGGAGGCAAAATCAGTCTGAAGCAGATGGCTGAATTCTCTATGCAGTCCATCGTGGCTCGCCGCTTTGGATTTTTTGTGGATAAGGAGCAGCAGACCACATTCGATCTACATTCCCCGCTCACGCCTGAGCAAGTTGCATACGCTGCATTCGATACACGCATGCCCCTAGCAATACGCGACCATCAAATCAACGAAATGCAACAGGTGGAGCTCCTAGCGACAGCACAGATTGAAAATGATGCCCTGGGTGCCTTCGGGGACATGCATCTCTATGGTCTGAAAGTCGATGGTGAGCGCTGGATGAAGCGCATCGCTGCAGTAGAAGAACGCCGCAAGGGAGAATTGTTGCTTCTCGACCAGGAATTTATCAAAGTTGTTGGTCGTAAGAATGAGCAGATAGATTTTGAGGAGATGAATCGGCGCGAGAATGTGTGGCGTAATGGCTTCGAAGCGGCTACGCCCGAAGAAATGCTGAAAGCCGAAGAGATTCGTGCTACGCGAGACAACGCCAAGAAGGCTGTGCTACGCGCAGAACTCAATGCAATGGAAAAAGCGCGCAAGGAATTGAAAGCTGCAGCACGCCGCGATTTCTCCGAACTCGGCAAGAAGCATACCGAGTACAAAAAGAAATTGGAGAAGTGCGAGGGTGAAGCCTACATCAACTACGCATCCAACGATCAGCTGCTTGCTACTTTGAAAATGATCAGGGGTCTGAGCACACTGACCAGCGTGGATGATGATCACCTGCTTGAGTTCAACGACAAGCCCTTCATTCAAACCTTGCGCAAGTACCGCAAGGGCAAGAAGGACACAGGCACGTACGGAAAGCAGTGGGCGCAGACTTGGGTAACGAAGCCCTGTACAGAAGAGGGATGGGTCCACCCGATGGATGGACGCATTCACGCTACATGGAATCAACTGGAAGCCGAGACGGGACGAAGTTCGTCACAGAAACCCAGTGTCATGAACTTGCCTAAAGAAGATGAAGTGCGTGCGAGCTTCATCTGTGACCCACCTGATGAGGCAGAACCAGAGGGCTACAACATGATCACCATTGATATGTCTGGCGCAGAACTGCGTATCATCGCGGAACTGGCCCACGCCACATCCTGGATCAGGGCTTTTGAAAAAGGTCAAGATGTTCACTCTGTTTCTACGGAAATACTGGAGCCAGAGAAGTGGCTTGCAGGTGC
>OCTA010006272.1_pt1 | contig 10156 bp, 8 predicted proteins | sample 1538991 | NCBI WGS metagenome assembly OCTA01 (sample SAMEA3539302, study PRJEB22396) | soil metagenome | biome: tundra; feature: field; material: soil | place: USA | collected 2010-05 | depth 0.15 m | reverse complement strand
GTCCTGCTGACGATGATCGACGTCGTCCCCCCCGCCTCAGGCTGACCGCCGAGGCCGGCCGGCCGGTCCCGATGGCGGCCAGGAGCATAACGAAATTATAACGGAACCGGCATAACATTCATCTCCGGTCATCCGTCATGCTCTGGCAGGCGTCGTACAGTAGCCGGGTAGCTTGCGCACTTCCTCCGCACTTGCTCTCTTGGCAGGGTTTCGGGAGGAGCGCCGTAATGGTGCAGGCCTAGGGGGGCCAATGAAGGCAGGATCGGCCACGAACACGCAGCGCCGCATTACCTTACGCAGCGCTAACTCGTTAGATCCCCCGGTGACCGGCTGGGCACCGGGGGGCGGCGAGCCGAGATGAAAGTGGCACTGATAACTGAGGGCACCTACCCATACGGGTTCGGCGGGGTGAGCGTCTGGTGCGACCAGATCATCCGCGGGATGCCCGATCACGACTTTCATCTGGTCGCACTCGTGGCGACAGGGGCCGAGCACGTGGTGTGGGAACTGCCTGGCAATGTCGCCTCACTGCTCAAAGTGCCGTTATGGGGGTCACCCCCGCGCGGGGGTGGGCCTGGCCGGCGTGGCGGGCTTCCGGCACGCCTGCTGAACCAGCTCATCGCTTCCTTACTCGATCCGCCGGAGCAGGGGGAACAGCCCTTTGGCGACGTGCTGCGCGAACTGTTCGACTACTCCCAGCACGGGAATCTCAGCACCGGCTTGGCTAGCGAGAAGGCAATCAGGCTGCTCAGCGAGGCCTGGCAGGACCGGTCGTCAGGCTCTGAGCAGCCCGCGCCGACCCTGCACGACGCGGTCACCGCGATGCAACTGCTGGAGCACGCCCTTCGCCCGCTGTCGCACCCACCCGTGCGGGTGGATGTCGTGCACGCGGCGACCAACGGGCTGGGCGTCTTGCCAGCGCTGACCGCGAAATGGCAGCACGGAACGCCGGTGATCGTCAGCGAACACGGCATCTACTTGCGTGAGCAGTACCTGCAAGGTCGCCGGATGCCCTACCGGTGGCCGGTGAAGGCGCTATACCTGGGGTTCTTACGCCATGTCTGCGCGCTCGGCTACCGCGAGGCGGAGACGATCACCCCGTGCAATATCTATAACCGGCGCTGGGAGGAACGGCTCGGCGCGAACCCGTCGAACATCCGCACCGTGTACAACGGCGTGGACCCGGCCAACTTCCCCATCCTCGACGGCGAGCCCGAGGTACCAGCGATTTCATGGGCCGGGCGCATCGACCCGATCAAGGACCTGGAGACGCTGCTGCGCGCGTTCGCCCTGGTGCACAAGGATATGCCCGAGGCGAGGCTGCGGATGTTCGGCTCGCCGCCCAAGGGCGGCGAGTCTTACCTGGAGCGCTGCCGGGCGCTGGCGGCCGAACTCGGCATTGCCGAGGTGGCGACGTTTGAAGGCCATCTCGAGAACGTCCGGGAGGCCTACAACGCCGGCCGCATAGTCGTGCTCTCCAGCGTCTCCGAGGGCTTCCCGTACAGCCTGATAGAAGCAATGACCTGCGGCCGGACCTGCGTTGCCACCGATGTGGGCGGCGTCACGGAGGCCGTCGGCGACACCGGCTTGGTAGTGCCCCCGGGCAGCCCGGGACCCATGGCACTGGCCTGCCTCACCCTGCTGCGTGACCACGGGCTCCGGCGCCGCCTCGGCGCCGCGGCCCGCGCCCGGGCGCTGGAGTTCTTCACGGTCGACGGGGCGATCAGCAGGTTCGATGACATCTACAGCTTCCTAGGCTCCGGCCACCCGCTGCCGACTGCCCCGCCTGAGCCAGACGCCGATGATCAATCAGGTGACCTGCTGCCATGGGAGGCCGTGGGATGAGCACCGGATTCCTGTCAGATACGCAGCCGCTCCGGGTCTATCCCGCGGCCGGTGGCGCTGGGCGGCTGCTGGCGCCACCTGCCCATGCCGAGCCCGCCGGGCCGCATGATGTGGAGGTGCTCTGCGAGCAGTTCGCGCTGGTGTGCGAATCTGCGGTGGACCCGCTGGAGATCTCCAGCGCCCTGGAATTCGACGGCATGAGTGACCAGGCGGCGCGGAAACGCTATGGCGTTGCCGATGTGTTCGCGCTTGCCGAGGAGATGTACCGGCGGGTGCCACGTCGGCCAGCCGAACCAGAGCAGCTCCCCGATCCATGGCGGGTCAGCAAGTTCCGGCCCGCCTTGCATGGCCTGCTTTACGGATTGCCGACGGTCTGCTTCCCGGCTGCCGCCGGGCTGCTGGCCGGCCCTGGCGTGGTCAATGTTCTGGTAGTGGCATTGCTCACCTCATGGGCGCTGAGTCAGGCGCTTGCTCACCTGGGATACCGGCGGCTCGGCCAGGGGGCACCTGTCCAGGCGCAGCGGGTGCTGCTCGCCGGGATGGCCGTCGGCCTGGTGGGGATGGCCTTCGCCATGGCGGCTGTGGCCCTGGTGGTGCCTGCACACTTCCCGGTGCTCATCTTCGGTGTCGGTCTGGGCTCCTACATGCTTGGCGCCACTGTGCTGCTCGTGCTGGCCGCCGAGCGGCTGCTCTTTGTTGTACTCGCGCCCGGGGTGCTGGGCAGCGCTGCGTTCCTGCTGTTAGGCCGGCCACCGGGGCTGGAGCACACGGCGTGGGGCGCGCTGGCTGCCACGCCACTGCTGGCGCTTGGGCTGGCGGTGACGCGCACCGCCCGGGCTGCTCGCCTTGGCCGCCGCGACCGCGGAGCACAGGCCAGCTCGCGGGCTGGCACGCTGTTCGCGGCGGCAGAACTGCGCGGCGCGCTGCCGAGTGCCGGCTTCGGCCTAGTCGCCGGGGGGCTGCTGGTCTTTCCCGTCGCGGCGGGCCTGCCCGGCCACGGGGGCGCCAATACGGGCGCGCTGCTCGCTTCGCTGCCGCTGGCGCTGAGCATGGGCGCGGCGGAGTGGATGCTCATCTGGTTCCGGCGGCGCACGCAGCGACTGCTGCGCAACACACGGGAGCTGCGGGCGTTCGCGGCCCGCGCGCGGCTGGTGCTGTTCGCCGCGCTGGCGCAGTACCTGACCGCCACGGTGCTGCTTACCGCCGCCGTGGTCGCGGTCGCCACCGAGACCCGGCTCATACAACCGCACTGGACAGCCCTGCCGCAGATTGCGGCGTACATGGCGCTGGGCTGTGCGATGTTCCTGGCCCTGCTGCTGCAGGCGTTCGGTAGCCGGATTTTCCCGCTGGTCGTCTGCGCGGTGGCGCTGGCCTTCGAGGTCGCCTACCGCGATCTCGGGGTCCTCGGGCAGATCGTGACGTGCACCGAACTGCTCATCGTGCTCGCCGGGTACGCGGCCCTTGTCCTGGGGCGAGCAGTACGACATGCCTGCTAGCCCGGGCGGCCGGGCGAAGAGGAAGCAAGTGTTTCAGCAGCAAGGAGAACGTCCATGCGTGTGCTCGTGACCGGCGGCGCCGGTTTCATTGGCTCGCACCTGACCGATGCCCTGCTTGGCCGGGGTGATGAGGTCACGGTGGCGGATGACCTCTCGGCTGGCCGGGAGAGGCGGCTGGATGAGCGGGTGGTGCTGCATAAGCAGAGCATTGTCGACGCCGAGCAGCTTGCCACGCTGGCCGAGCAGGTCAGGCCCGAGCTGATCTACCATCTCGCCGCGCAGATCGACGTACGGGCATCCGTGGCATGCCCGGCCGCCGACGCCCAGGTGAACGTGGTCGGCACGGTCAACGTGCTGGAGGCGGCCCGCAGGGCTGGCGCGCGCGTGCTGTTCTGCTCTAGCGGCGGCGCCCTGTACGGCAGGGACGCGCCGATCCCGTCTCGGGAGAGCGCGCTGCCGCTGCCCGAGTCCCCGTACGGCGTCGCGAAGTACTGCGCCGAGCAGTACGTCGACCTGTACAACCGGCTGCACGGCACGGGGCATGCGGTGATGCGGTTCGCCAATGTGTACGGCCCACGGCAGGAGCCGTCAGGTGAGGCCGGAGTGGTCCCGATCTTCTGCTCCCGGGCGCTGGAGGGCAGGCGGCCCACGATCTACGGCGACGGCAAGCAGACCCGCGATTATGTCTACGTCGGCGACGCCGTCGCCGCCTGCCTAGCCGCGGCAGACAGAGACAAGCCGGGCACATGGAACATCGGCACAGGGATCGAGGTCAGCGTCCTGGACCTGGCCGCGATCGTCGGCACGGTCTCGGGGCGCCCTGTCGAGCCGGAGTTCGCCCCGCACCGGCCGGGTGAGCTGCAGCGCAGCGCGCTCACCCCCGAACTGGCCTGGCACGAGCTCGGCTGGATCCCTGCTACCTCGCTTGCCGACGGCGTGCGGGCGGTTTGCCGGTGGATCGAGGCCGGCGAGCCCGACCGCGCGGGCTACTGACATGCGCGGAACACGGCAGCGGCGTGGCCCATGCGGCATACGAGGACAGCTGAATGCCGCGCCTGCGGGTGCGGGCGCGATGTCCCGCAACACAAGGGAGAAGAAGATGACAGGAATACGGATGCGCCTCGGAATAACGCTGAGCTGAAGAGCGGCGACGCCAACAACGCGGACATCGTCGTGACCTTCGAGGGCTCCTACGACACCCCCGGTGAGGACCCCTACACCGCCTGGACGCAAGCGGCCTGGGAGTCGCACTATCCCGCCAGCGACTTCGCGGCGCTCATCTATAACGCGCCCGGTGAGGCCACCGCGCCCCAGCCGGCTGCGGCGTGCAGTTCCCTGGCCCAGCAGAACATCCGCTACGTCTACGTCGGGACATGGTACGACCAGCTGCCGCCCTACTTCGGCAGCTACCTCGCCGACGCCCTGCAGGGCAACTGCTGAGAACGTGGTGGCGTGCATCAACCCCTGGGCAACGCGTGCGGGGTAGTGTTGAGCGCAGAATGTCCTGACGGCTGCCAGCGCGCAAGTGCCACGTTCGGCCTCATCAGGGAAGCTCGCTGGAGGTGGGAGGGAAGCCTGTGACCCAGCTCGCCTCTGACGGCACATCACTGGTCGCGTTGCAGCTGGTCGTGCCGGCCTACTTCCACCCGGCGGTGCGACCCCACGAGTGGGCGTTACTGGCCGAGCGCGCGGCGCATGTCCGGCTGATCGTGCTTAACCTCGCCAGCGGGCCGGGGACTCAGCCAGATGCGGCCTTCGTGCCCACGCTGGACCGGCTGCGTTCGGCCGGGGTAGCGGTGGCTGGGTACGTGGACACCAACTATGGCCAGCGCCCCGCATATGAAGTGCTCGCCGAGCTTGGCCAGTACATGGACTGGTACGGGGTGGCCGACGTGTTCTTCGATCGGGTGACCGTCGCCGCGGAGCACGTCGGCCACTACGCCGACCTGACACGCCATGCCCGGGACATGGGAGCGAACGTCGTCGCGTTCAACCATGGCGCGCACCCGGTCGAGGCTTATGCGGACTACGCTGACCTGCTCGGCACGTTCGAGGGCCCATGGCGGGCCTACATCGACGTGGCCGTGCCGCGCTGGGCGAGATCACGACCGGCCGTGCAGTTCTTCCATCTCGTGTATTCCGTGCCACTCAATTCGTTCAGCGACGCGTTCTTGCTTGCCGCCCGGCGCCGCGCAGGCTGCGTATACGTCACCGACCACGGCGGGGGCAACCCCTGGGACCGCCTTCCCGCTGGTGAGTTTGACCCGCAGGCGCTGTAATTCCCAGCCAAGCCAGCGTGCCAAGGAAAGGCAGCAAACACGGTCGGCGGCGGCTTCCTGCCCAGGCTAAGGAACTGCGCGTGTCCCTGCTGCTCGCCGGCATCCTGCTGATTGCGGCCGTTTGCGTCGCGATACCACTAATAGCTAAAGCAATTTCTCCCCCGAAATCCCAGGCCACCTCGTCGTGCCAGGATGTGGTTGTCCCTGCCTACTTCTACCCAGGCGCCGAGTGGACGCGGGCCGATAACAGCAGGCCAACACCTACGATCATGATCCTGGATATCACGGGTTCCGGCGCAGGCCGTTCACCCGATCGGATGTACCAGGCGGCTGTCACGCGGGCACGGGCCGCCGGAATGAGGATCATGGGCTACTCCACCACGAGCTACGCCCAGCGCGCGGCTACAGCGGTTGAGGCCGATATCAGGAACTACAAATCCTGGTACGGCGTGACTGACATCTTCCTTGACGAGGTCTCAAGCAGCACCGCCCAGATCGCCTACTACCGGCACCTGGCAGACTACGCACACAGCGTGAATCCCGGCTCGATGGTGATGCTGAATCCCGGCACCTACCCTAACAGGCAGTACATGTCAGTTGGCGACGTTGTCATGGTGTATGAGAACACTTATGCCAACTTTCTCGGCGTCCAGGTGCCCAAGTGGGCTCACGACTATCCCGCGGCCAAGTTCGCTTACACGATTTACGCCACCTCAAGCTCGCAAATGGCCAATGCCATCAGCCTGTCACAAAGGCGGCGTGCCGGGTATGTCTACGTGACCGATGGTACCGGCTCGGACCCCTACGACTCGCTGCCAAGCTACTGGTCAAACGAAGACGCTGCCATTGCAGCGGAATGTGCCGGCACGAGAGTGTCCGCTACCGGCAGGGATTACGCTGCCCGGCGAGCGCCGATGTGAACAACGTCCCGTCCATGCCGCCGGCCGCATCGGCCGCGCAGAATCTGCCGAGGCCCCTGGCCGTGTCGCTGCCCCAGTCACCGGTGTACTCGGCGTCCAGCACCAGCTTCCGGGCTCTCACGTACGGCGATGTCACGATCCCGCACGTCCGGTAGAAGTTACATTCCTCGGTCAGCAGGAAGTCTGTCGTGGTCTCCAGCGCCTTCGAGAACGCAGGGTCGTTATCACCGTTCTTCTGGCCCCAGGCAAGTCCGAGACCGTGCGCGTAAGCGCTGAGCGCCTTGTCGTACCTTTCGGCCTCCTGCTCGGTAATAGTGAAACCTGTCCTGTCGGCGTAGGAGTCGTCAATGTCGGGCTCGACCGCATCGAAGCCCTTGGCAGCGCACTGCTGCCGGATCATCGACTCGACGATGGAGACCGCACGCGGCGCGTTGATGTTGAGGTAGCGCTCCGGGTACCCCGGCACTTTGCTGCCCAACTCCCCGGCGGCCGCCAATTCAGCGTAATAGGTGACCGGGATACCCTCCTGGGCGGCCGGGTAATAGTTCCCGGCCGCGCCAACCTCGATGTAACAGATCACCTTGTCACCCAGCCGGTGCAGTGCGGTGACGGTTGGAGCAGGGTTCTCGATGCCGTCAATGTCGTACAGGGTCGGGTTGGGCGTTATCCGCCTGGCGGCGTTCAGCGCGCCGCCGCCCATATCCCGCACGCTGCGCACGTTCAGCGGATGATCTAGTTCCCATTGGAATTCGGGACCGTTGTTCCGGCCGGTGGCCAGGGGATGCCACCATGTGCCCGCGTGAGATGTGAGCGCCGTGGGGGTGGCGGCTGTGGCGCTAGACGTGGACGCTGAAGGCGCTGATGCGGTGGGCGCGGCTGCGGACCCGGTGCCAGATGCCGTCGGCTCATCACTGGAGCCGCCGCACGCGGCCGCAAAGAGCAGGCTGAACCCGCCAAGGACGATGACTGTCCGCTTCGTCGCTCTTACCCCCACATTTTTCTCAGCGGGAATAGTCTAGACCTGGTTACTTGATCCAGGTCCGGCTGCGGGCCTTGGTGATTACTGCCCGTTCGGCTCGATCACTGCGGCCGGGCCTCTCACTGTGGCCGGGAGGTCGACTGAGGAAGTTACTTTCGTGATGTCGCGCTCGGCAGCATTCAGGAGGGGAGTGGCCTTGCTGAAGCCCCCGCCGGCTGCGTAGCCGCCCGTATTCTCGAAGTCTTGCAGCGCGGCCTGGTAGACCTTCGCATCCACCGGGGGCATCGGCCCACCGAGTGCGGCCTTGGCGTCTGCGGCCAGCCGCGTGCCGTCGGTCTGGGCTGCACTCCCCTGGCCCGCGCTTTCGGCGGTGCTGAGCGTGCCGAGGTCGGCATTCACGGCATGGAGCAGCTTACCGGCCGGGCCGCTCAGCCATTCGTCCCCTACCGTGGCCACGGCTACCCGCGCGGCCGGGGCGGTGCCGCCAGTGGGCTGGCCGCCAGCAGCAGTAGTAGTAGTCCTGGCGCCAGTCGTCTCGCCGCCGCCGCTGAGGATGACAATGATGACAATTACCCCGGCGAGCATCAGCGCGGCCATCAGCGCGGCCGGGGCCTTGTGCCTGCGTGCCCACGACTGACGAGGCGGTGGCACTGATCCCGGGTTATTGACTGGCCTGTCACCTTGTTGCGTCATTGCCGTTTCCTCTCGTGTCTGCCCCGCCCAGGCGGCCGGCTGATGGCTGATGGCCGGTCACCATGACAGCAGGCGCCTGGCTTAGCGCATGGCTGACGCTTTCCCCCGGCGGCCATCGGCGCCGGGGATGGCCCGCTGGGCCGTGACGCGGGGTCAGGTCACCGTCAGGGTGAAGGTCTGCGTGGCCGTACCCACGGAGTTCCTGGCGGTGATCGTTAGGACGTATGTCCCGGCGGTGGTCGGGGTCCCCGTCAAGGTCGCCGTCCCGTTGCCGTTGTTGGTGTAAGTCAGTCCCCGCACGCTGCCGGTATGGGTGACATTCGCCAGCGGGTAATCCGTGCTGGTGAACGTGAACGTGAAGGCCTTCCCGTGGACCGCCGACGCCGTCGGCGGACTGGTGATCGCCGGTGCCTGATTCACGGCCAGCGTGAACGACTGCGCCGCCGAGCCGAAGATGTTCGCCGCCGTGTATGTCAGCCGGTAGACGCCACCCTGGCCGACTCCTGGAGTGCCGGCCAGGGTGGCCGTGCCGTTGCCGTTGTCGGTCCAGGAGAGGCCTTGTGGCAGGGCGCCGGCCTCGGCCAGCGTCGGAGCGGGCGCCCCGGTGGTCTTGACAGTGAAGGTGAAGCCCGAGCCGTCCGTGGCCGTGGCGCTGGCCGCCGTCGTGATCGTTGGCTTCGCACTGACCGTCAGGACGAACGACTGGGTCGTGGTCCCGCCCGTGTTCGTTGCCCTGAACGTGATGGGGTAGGTGCCGCCACTGGCCGCCGTGGGTGTGCCCGTCAGCGTGGCGGTCCCATTGCCGTTGTTGCTGAAGCTGACACCGCCGGGAAGGGTCCCGCTGCGCGTCACGTTGGTGGTGTAGGTCGTGGGACTGCCCACCGTGGTGACCGTGAAAGTGAACGCCGTCCCGGCCGTGGCCGTGGCTGCGGCCGCGCTGGTGAAGGTCGGCACCGGCCTTGCCCCGGCCGCATTAACCGTCACGGTGATCGTCTGGCTGGTGACCCCCCCGCCGTTGGTGGCGGAGACCGTCATTGTGTAGGTCCCGGCCGTGATCGCGGTCGTGCCCGAGAGCGACCCCGTCCCGTTGCCGTTGTCGGAGAAGCTCACCCCGGCGGGCAAGGTCCCGCTGCTGAGCGTCGGCGTGGGGTAGCCCGTGGTGCTGACCGTGAAGGTGAAGGCGGTGCCTGCCGTCTCCGTGACGGATGCCGCGCTGCTGAAGCTTGGCACGCTGTCGACCGTCAGCGTGAACGCCTGGCTTGTCGTCCCCGTCGAGTTCCTGGCGGTGAATGTCAGCGTGTACGGCCCCTTCGCGGTCGCGGCCGGGGTGCCGGCCAGCGTCGCCGTCCCGTTGCTGTTAGCGGTGAACGTGACGCCGGAGGGCAGGGTCCCGGTCCGGGTCAGCGTCGGTGCCGGCGAGCCCGTTGTGGTGACTGTGAAGCTGAATGCCTTGCCCGAGGTCGCTATCGCCGAATTCCCGCTCGTGATGGCCAGTCCGCTGTTGACGGTCAGGATGAAGCTCTGGCTGGCCGAGCCTGCGGAGTTGCTGGCCTTGACGGTCAGCGTGTACGTGCCCTGACTGCCCGCTGGCGGCGTGCCGGCCAGGGTGGCCGTCCCGTTCGCGTTGCCCTTGAAGGTGACCCCGGATGGCAGAGCCGGGCTGCTGGTAGCCGAGAGGGCTGCCGTCGGGTTCCCCGTGGTGGTCACCGAGAACGTCCCCGCGGTGCCCACGGCGAAGGTCGTCGAGCCGCCGCTGGTGATGACCGGCGCCGCGATCGCGGGGGTGACGGTGAGCGTGAAGCTCTGAGTGGCGTTGGGGCTGACCCCGTTGCTCGCGGTGATCGTGATCGGGTAACTGCCGCTGGTCCCGGACGCCGCGGTGCCGGCCAGGGTGGCCGTCCCGCTGCCGTTGTTGGTGAAGGTCACGCCGGCGGGCAGGGCCCC
>OCTA010006271.1_pt1 | contig 10156 bp, 6 predicted proteins | sample 1538991 | NCBI WGS metagenome assembly OCTA01 (sample SAMEA3539302, study PRJEB22396) | soil metagenome | biome: tundra; feature: field; material: soil | place: USA | collected 2010-05 | depth 0.15 m | reverse complement strand
TAGCAACAAGAGAGCCACATCCATGGGTGCAGAACAAACGCAGGGATATTGGGCATTATCGGTAGCCATGTCGACCTTACCTCGACGGGGCGAACGCATCAAGCGGAACTGCGAGGTGAGGAAGCACGGTCTGGAGGCATCGCCAGAATGTGGACGCTATCGGCGAAATCTTGTGTTATCCGTGAGGAGGGGCGCCCAGTTCACTCGCAGCCGTCCGGACGCTGAGCCCCCCGGATTCACCATCATGCGACGATTCTGCACCGCCAGTCTCTTGACAACCTTCTTATTCCTCGTTGCGGCTGGGGCATCAGCGCAGCAGCCGCAGGCAGAAGACTTTTTCCCAATGTCGGTCTGGTACGGCGGCGGGAAGGCGCGCGCGCCGATGCTGGAGCGTGACCCGCTTTCTAAGGCCGCCGTCTGGCGCAAGGATCTCGCCGAGATTCACAAGCTCGGATTCAACACGGTGCGCTGCTGGATCGACTGGGCTAGCGGAGAACCGGAGGAAGGTCGCTACCGGTTCGAGACCATCGACGTGATTCTGAAGCTAGCCGAGGAGCAGGGGCTCAAGGTCATCGTGCAGGTCTACATGGACTCGGCCCCGCCGTGGGTCGGCAGGAAGTACCCGGACTCGCTGTTCGTCTCCTCGAATGGGGCGGTGATCCATCCGGAGTCGTCGCCGGGTTACTGCCGCGACCATAAGGGCGTGCGCGCAGCGGAGCTGAAGTTCTACTCGGCGCTCGCACAGCGGACCAAGAAGAGCTCAGCCTTCCTGGGCTGGGACTTGTGGAGCGAGCCCCACGTCATCAATTGGGCCACGCCGACCTACATCGATCGTCCGGAGTTCTGCTTCTGCCCACACTCGGTAGCGCGTTTCCGCGAGTGGCTCAAGAAGAAATACAGCACGCTCGATGCGCTGAACGAAGCCTGGTACCGGCACTTCTCCGCTTGGGATGAAGTGGAGCCCAACCGGCTGAGCACAATCCTCGCCTACACCGATTTCATCGACTGGAAACAGTTCATCGCCGACAAACTCGGCGAAGATCTGCGCGACCGTTATGTCGCGGTCAAGCAGGTCGACCCGCACGCGGTGGCAACGTCGCACGCGGCCGGCATCGGGCTATTCAGCTCGCCGCTATGGTGGGAAGGCCAGTCGGACGATTGGACCATGACCGCGCAGGTGGACTACTACGGGACGTCGTTTTACCCTAAACACTCGGCGTTCGTAGACCGGGAACCTCAGTTCCGCGGGGCGCTACTCGACTTCACGCGCTCGTTCGGCTTTGCCGAAGGCGGACGCGGTTTCTGGATTGGCGAACTGCAGTCAGGCTTCGGAACTATTGCCATGAACGTGTCGCCCACGGTGACGCCGGAGGATCTCCGCTTGTGGACGTGGAGCGCGCTGGCGCGCGGGGCGAAGGGCATCAACTACTACGCCTGGTATCCAATGAGCACCGGCTATGAGTCCGGCGGCTTTGGCATGATCCAACTCGACGGAACGCTGACGGAACGGAGCCGGGTGGCCGGCTCGATCGCCAGCATCGTGAGCCGGAATCAGGCCTTGTTCCTGCCGGCGCGGCCACCACGCGCGCAGGTGGCAATTGTCTACAATCCGCTGTCGTACTTCATTGGAGGACGCCAGCGTGAGGCGGCCTACGGTGGGCCTCAGGGCGAAGTGAACGGCATCGAGCGCGACTCGATGATGGGCATTTATCGCGCGCTCTTCCCCACTAACGTTCCGTTGGACTTCATCCATATCAGCCATCTCACGCCGGATGTGCTGAAGCAATACAAGCTCGTGCTGCTTCCGTATCCGCTGATGATCCCTTCCGATTCCGCCGCCCGACTTCGCGCGTACGTGCAGAATGGCGGCACTCTCGTGGCCGAAGCGCGGCTCGGTTGGAGCAACGAGAAGGGCGCTTCCTCGCCGGTGATTCCCGGCATGGGCCTGCACGAAGTGATGGGGTGCCGGGAGACGGCTGTGCAGACCGGCGACAAGGGACGCACGGAGCTGAAGTGGATCAGCAACGAAATCGTAGGCCTCAAGCCCGGCGACGTGATCCAGGCGCGCTGGTATGAGGAGACGCTCGAGCCGTTGACGCCACAGGCCCATGTCGTCGCAGTTCTACCCGGCGGCGGGGCGGCGGCGATCGTGTCGAGTTTCGGCCAGGGCCGCACGTTGATGCTGGGCTCGTATGTGGGCGCAGCCTACGAATCTCGCCGCGATCCGGTCACGGTGCGGTTCTACAATGCCTTGCTCGAATGGGCCGGCGTAGAGTCGCCGGTGCGCGTGACCGGCGCCGACCCCGAAGTGCGCTATCTCGAAAGCGGCGACGACGTCCTCGTATTCGCCTTCAACTACTCGAAGCAATCCATGGAGCCTGAGATTGCCCTGCACTTGAACGAGAGCGCCTACCGCGGTGTCAATCTCGTCACTGGCGAGCCGGTCGCCGTCGTAAGCGACGCGGGCTCGGTACGGCTCAGGGCATTGATCGGACCGGAGGACGTGTGGATTGTCCGTCTTTCACCGCGCTGAGCTAGGCACAAGGCGGAACCAGGTGCCTCGATTCAGTTTGCGGTTCACCCGCGACGAGCGCGCTCCGCCTTTACCCGCTCAGCAGCGTGCCATTCTGACCATCGGCAACCGCACCGCCGGCAGGGAGCCGACCGCCGGACCGATTCTGGCGCACTCGCGCCGGCTCGGCGCTTGCATAGTCCCTTCATAATTCACTCGTGGCACTGCCGACGATCCCGCCGCAGCGATATCTGGTGTTATCGGCACCGTTCCCCGGTAAGCGTTCGGATCTGGCCGCCTGGAGCTAGGCGTCGTGTGTTGGCCTCCTCGAAGGGGACGCACTGGGTTGCGTCACGGAGGGTGAGGATGGATGGCTCCAGCCAGACTGGGATGGCCGTGAAGCGGGTGCCCGAGAAGGGCGTCGAGACGAAGCGCCGCCGGTGGTCGGTGGAGGAGCGGCGCAGGGTTGTGGAACAGACTCTCGTGGCTGGGGCCACGGTGGCGCGCGTGGCGCGGGCGTACGGAGTGAATGCCAATCAGGTGTTTTCCTGGCGCAGGCTCTATCGTCGTGGGCAACTGGGTGGCGCGGCGGGACAAGCCGCGCTGTTGGCGGTGACGATCTCGGACACTGCCGCGAGCGAAGCGCCCGCGGCGGTAACGCTGTAGAGCGCCGTCGCGTAGCCCGTCTCGCGCTTCGGGATCGGGTCCATCGTCAGAGTCGTAAGCGGGACGAAGATGAACGCCATGCCGAGGCCCTGGCTGATCTGCCACACCAGGATGTCCCAGGTTCCCCACTGCAGGTTCATGTGGGCAAAGCCGAACAGGGAAAGCCCGCCGATGGCGAAACCGAACGCCAACAGCCAGCGCCCATCCCAGCCCTTGTCGAGCAGGTACCCCACGAGCGGCATGCACAGCGCCGTGCCGATGCCGCGCGGGCTGGTCCAGAGCCCTGCGGTGGCGGAGGTCCAGCCGAGTAGCGTCTGCATGAATAGCGGCAACAGAACAAGGCTCCCGTAAAGCACGAAGCCGAGCACCGTCACGAGGAAGATGCCAGCCGAGAAGCTCCTGTATTTCAGCAGGTTCACCTCACAACGCTGGCAGTGGAAGCCGTATAGTCCACCGGCAGTAGATATCTGACGACTCCCGTCTTCGCTGTCCAATCACCCCATTACTACAACCAGAAATGGGATGGCGGTGTGCGCCATAGTCCTCGTCCTGACGTCCACCGGGGAGCGCCGCCGGTCATTGGACAACGACGACGTTTGTGGTCAGCTTTTGATCGGCCGACGAGCCTCCGATCGCGAGCTTGATCCGGTCCGCTTCTACCACCCAGCCCGCATGTTTCTCATCCCAGTAGGCCAGACTCTGCGCGGCCAGCGGCAGTTCCACTGTTTTCGTTTCGCCCGGCTCGAGAGTAACGCGGCGGAATCCGCGCAGTTCTTTGAGCGGGCGCTCGACCTTCGAATTGAGGTGCGTCACGTAGAGCTGGGCCACTTCGTCGCCCGAGCGCGTTCCCGTGTTGGTGACGTCGAAGCTCACCTTGATGCTGCCCTTCGCGGACAGCTTCGCGGCGCCCAGCCGCAGGTTGGAGTAAGCGAAGCTCGTGTAGCTCAATCCGTAGCCGAACGGGTACAGCGGAGTGCCCTTGTAGTACATGTAAGTGCGGCCATGGCGGATGTCGTAGTCCATCATCGGCGGCAATTGGTCCAGTCCGCGCACCCAGGTCTGCACGAGTCGCCCACCAGGGTTGATTTCGCCCAGCAGCGCCGCCGCGAGGGCGGTGCCCTCCTCCTGCGCGTCGTGTGTCATGTGCAGGATCGCGGGCACGTGCTCCTGGCTCCAGTTGATGGCATAGGGGAAGCTCGAGATCAACACCAGCACGGTCTTGGGGTTGGCGGCGAGGATCTGCTGCACGAGTTCTTCCTGGTCCAGCTTGAGGCTCTTGCGATCGACGGACTCCTTGCCGTCGCTCAGGCTGGGGCACTCGTCCCAACCGGCGTCGCAGGTGGGATGATTGCCTGCGAAAACGATGGCTACGTCGGCCGCCTTGGCCGCCGCCACGGCCGCCCCCTCCTTGTTGTCGGCGGCGTAGGTGACCGTGATGCCCGGGCCGAGCGCGTTCTTGATTGCGTCGAGTGGCGTGATGGTATAGGGCGGGCTGCCGGCGTACCAGTCGAGGAGCACGTCATTGGCCCGCGGGCCGATGAGGGCGATCGAGCGCAACTTCGATTTGTCGAGCGGCAGCAGAGCGCCCGCGTTCTTCAGCAACACGATCGACTCTTCGGCCACGCGGCGCGCGATGGCCTTGTGGTCGCCGGTCTTCCAGGCGTCTTCGTCGCCCTTCAACTTGGAGTACGACACCATCTCCGGCGGGTCCAGCAGGCCGAGCCGGATCATGATCCGAAACTCGCCTTTGATCACGGCCTCGATGTCGGACTCCTGCAGCAGCCCCGCCGCCAGTGCGTCCAAGACTGGTTTGCGGTAATTGTCGAGGAACTGGTTGATGCCGGCCTTCACCGCACCGGCCGCGCCGTCGGCGTAAGTGCGGTAGTACTTATGCTGCACGGTCAGGTTGCGCAGGGAGCCGGCGTCAGTGCAGATGATGCCGTCCACCCCCCACTCCTCCACGGTGATCCTCTTGAGAATCGGGTTGACGGTCATCGGGATGCCGTTCCAGGCGTTGTAGGCCGCCATGTAGGCGCGCGAGCCACCTTGTTCGACGCCCATGCGGAACGGCACCGAGTAGTACTCGCGCAACAGGCGTTCGTCGAAGTTCGACGACGATCCGCCGCGGCCGTCTTCATTGCTGTTCGCCAGGAAGTGCTTCATCAGCGAGGCCGTGAGCCAGTACTTTAGATCGTCGCCCTGCAACCCCTTCACCATCCCGGTCACCATCGTGCCGTTGAAGAACGGATCCTCGCCGAAGCACTCCTCGGTACGGCCCCAGCGCGGGTCGCGGCCCAGGTCGGCGTTGGGAGCGCGCACTACCAGCGCGCCGCGATGCGTCTTCTCGCTCTGGTAGGTGTAGCGCGTCTCTTCCCCTTCGACGCGCCCGGCTTGGCGAATCAACTCGGGGTCCCAGGTTTCCCCCATGCCGATCGCCTGCGCAAACTGGGTGGTCGGAATCGGCACGGGGCGGCCCCAGCCGCCCGGACCACCGAGTGCCAGTCCGTGCAGCCCCTCCACGTGATTGGTGCCTTTGATGCCCAGGCGCGGCACGCTCGGGTTGGTGCCCAGGCACGCGATCTTCTCGTCGCGCGTCATCAGAGAGACGATGTTGTTGACGCGCTCTTCCATCGGCAGGTTAGGATTCTGGAACGGGTATTGGTACTGCGCCAACAGCGCAGCCGCACCGAGGATCATGAGCCCAGCCGCTCGGATTGATGGCATGACGTGCATTCTACTCCCGCAATTGGCGCCGATCACGCACCCGGACCCCGGCCGTGCCCCTTGTCAACATCTATCCGGTAGAGCATCGCGGACGCAGACCTCCGGCGCGCATCCATGCTTTTCCCATGATGCCGTTTGCCCACATCTCTCACCCTCTGCGAAGGCCCGTAGTCCGGGACCTACTCGTAGCGGTAAACCGTGACGCGCAGGACGTTGTTCGGGCGCACGGTCAGGATCTCGCCTTGTCCCGTATCGTCTCCGCCCAACTGCCGCACATCGCGCCATCCGCCTTCCACGAACTTGCCCTGCTGCACGTCGCCCAGGCCGGCAATCGATGGCCCTGGCGTCAGCGGAGTGAAGGCGATCCGGACCCCGCCACCCACGGCGCCGAAATAGAACTCATCCGGTCCCGCCGCAATCAGAATGGCCGTCGCTTGTGGCGTTGGCTGGACTTGCGTCGCCGGCTGTGCCGGCGGGGTGCGCGGCTGCCCGGCGGCGGGCGGTTCGGGTGCGATGGGAACGCGGCTGCCAACGTACGAAAGGTCCAACGTGTAGCCGCCGAGCTTGACTTTGAGCGGAGCATCACCCTGGTTGACGTGAACGGCGGTCATTGTCTCTTTCCCCTGGTGGGCCACGATGGCCGGCGCCAATTGTGAAACCACGCGATACGCCGCCGCCAGATCGGTGTCGGGACCGACTCCTCTTTCAATGAAGAAGGGCGAGAATCCGATCGCGTTGAACTTACCGAAAGCCGACAGGACATTGCCGGCGTTGGCGCTGGTTTCTGGGATGAACAAGGGGTTTCCGTTCCTCGTGAACCTCGCGCAAACTTCGTCGAAGTACTGCAGATACAGATCCGGCGCGAGCGCATCGATCGCCGGCGCTCCGGCTCGCCACACGTCATGAACCTGGGGTACCGGGCCGCCGCTTGGGTAGGTTCCGGGCCAGGCGTGGTTGGGCTGCTGCAGCCACGCGTTGACGAACATCGGGATGTCGTACTCCTTCTTGCCCTCGGAGACCACCTTGCCCACGAACCGCGCATAGTGCCACGCCATGAAGATCTCGTCCACCGGCCAGTGCAGCCTGCGCCACGCCGTCTCGTGCTCTTCCGCGCTCATCGGCGGGCTCTTGGTCTGAATCGGCATCTCGACGCTCTCCGGTAGCCCTGGGCCGAACACCTCCTCCCACGTTCCCGAAGTCTTGAAACCCTGCGCCGCCCACACCTCGTGCAGCTCTGGGCTCAGGCTATCCTGGTGCTGCTGCAGATAGTCCATCAGCTCCTTCGGGACGGGTCCGGCGAAGGCCCGGTTCGCGGGCGCGGAACGGTCGCGCGAGTCGCGCAGGACGCCCACTTCGTTTTCGACCTGCATCATCACGACAGTGTGCTGCTGGGCGTCCACTTCCTTGATGTGCCGCATCAATGCCCGGTACGCGCGCGCATCCGCGTCGCGCGTGGCATCGCCGAACGTGCTCAGCAGCTCCATCGTCTTCCCCCCTCGGAGTTGAATGCGCGGGAAGCGTTTGTAGTCTTTCTTAACCCAGTACGGAGCGTAGCTAGACAGACCGTTCTTCCAACTGCCGAACCACAGGAAGATGAGCTTCAGGGTGTTGTGCCGGGCCTCGTTGATGAGGCCATCCACCAGCGCGAACTCGTACTGGCCCTCCACGGGTTCCATCTGTGCCCACGAGACGGCCGCCAGCACGCAGTTGAGATTGCCCGAGACCAGCTTGGACCAGATCGGCTGCATGTTCTCGAGGCTGGTAGCCGTGTTGTTTCCCAGTTCTCCAGTCAACGCCAGAAAGGGCTGGCCATCGACGATCAACTGTGTGGCCGAGCCCTGTTTCCGCAGGTGCGGCGTGCCGGTGGCTGTCTGCCCGTAACACGGGACCGCGATCGACGCCGCACATGCGGCCAGGAGCGCCACCCGGAATCTCGGTCTCATCGCACATTCACCTCGAGTGTCTGGCCCATCGGCGAGCGTTCGTGGCTGCCATCGGGCGCAGCGCGGCGCCAGGGTGAGATTGTCGTGTCAGTCATATCACAGTTCGTTACCGGGGACAGCCCTTCCCTGCCTGTGACAGACCCCCATGGCGCGGGTGGACCCCGGCGCGGGTCGGGCGTAGAATGTGTTGGCAGGGCAACATCAGCATCGATGTTCTCTCGATCTTTGCATTGAGGTACCCAACGATGAGACTACCTTCTGCCGCGCTGGCGGCACTTGTGTCGGCCTGCATCGTCGCGCCCGCTTTCGCCCAGGTCAAAGAACGCCCGATTCCGCGCGTGGTGAAGAAGGACGGCCGCTTCGCGCTGCTGGTGGACGATGCGCCGTTTCTGATGCTGGGGGCGCAGTCGCACAACTCCAGCGCCTGGCCGGCGACGCTCGCCAAGGTCTGGCCCGCCATGGAGTACCTGCACGTCAACACGCTCGAGACGCCGGTGTACTGGGAGCAGTTCGAGCCCCAGCCGGGCCACTACGACTACACATTGATCGACGCGCTGCTCGCCGGCGCACGGCAGCACAATCTGCGCCTGGTGCTGCTGTGGTTCGGCACCTGGAAGAACGGCAGCCAGCACTACATGCCGGAGTGGATGAAGCTCGACACCGTGCGCTACCCGCACGTGGTGGACAAGAACGGGCGCGCGGTGGACTCACCCTCGCCCTACGCGAAGGCCTCGCTCGAGGCGGACAAGAAGGCGTTCACTGCCTTCATGCGCCATCTCAAAGCCGCCGACCCGCAGCGCACCGTGATCATGGTGCAGGTGGAGAACGAGGCCGGCACGTGGGGCAGCGTGCGTGACTACTCGCCCACGGCGCAGAAGCTCTTCGAGGCGCCCGTGCCGGAGGACGTGCTGAAGGCCATGCAGGTGCACTCCGCCACAGCGTCACCCAACTGGCAGGAGTCCTTTGGCGCGGAGGCCGAGGTCTGCTTCCACGCCTGGTCGGTGGCTAAGTACGTCGGTGCGGTCGCCGCCGCCGGCAAGGCCGTCTACCCGCTGCCGATGTACGCCAACGCGGCGCTGCGCGATCCGCTCAAACCCGGCATCCCGGGCAGCTACGAGAGCGGAGGCCCCACCGATAACGTGCTGTCCATCTGGAAAGTGGCCGCCCCTGCGCTCGACATCCTCGCGCCGGACGACTACGAGCGCGATGACGCGGCGTACCTGAAGATACTTGAACTCTATCGCCGCGACGACAATCCGCTGTTCGTCCCCGAGACGGGCGGCGCCGGCAAAGCGCACTATCTCTTCAAGGCGCTCGGCCTCGGCGCCATCGGATTCGCGCCGTTCGGCCTGGACTACACCGGCGCGCCGGTCGCCGCGGATGCCGCCAAGTCCCGTGAGGAGTTCCTCGCTCCCTGGGCGCTGAACAACCGCCTGCTCGTCCCCATGCAGCGTGACATCGCGCGCTTCAATTGCGGGGGCAAGCTTCAGGCCGTGGCTGAAGTACAGGGAAGAACCGCGGAGACCCTGAAGTTCGGATCATGGGATGCACTCGTGTCGTATGGATCGTCGGGCCGCGGACCCGCGGCCGGGAATTCCAGCCCGACGGGCCGCGCCCTGGTGGCTCAATTGAAGGACCACCAGTTCCTCGTCACCGGATTTTTCTGCCGCGTCGATTTCCGCCCCGCCGGCACCGAGCAGCAACGCAAGTCCCAGCAGATCGTGGCCGGGACCGGCCAGAACCCCTCGGCACTGATTGACGGCCAGTGGCAGCACCGGCAGTTCCTGCGTGTTGAAGAGGGAGTCTACGAAAACGGCACGTTCAAATTCCAGCGCATCTGGAATGGCGACGAGACCGACTGGGGCCTCCGGCTTGGCGCGGACCCGGTGGTGCTGCGCGTTTCCCTCGCCATCTACTAGCTAACCCGTTTGACCGGGCGCCGGCTACGGATTCGCGCTGGTCTCGCCGGCCTGCCTGGCAACGGTCGCGCCCAGCATCACAGCCGATATGGCGATTCGTAGGGTTGCGATCAACAGGTAGGGAGGTTGTCGATTGCTTGTTCGTCGCAGCCTTGGCCCGAACCGCCGACGACGATGTAGACTCCCCCAGGCGCACCCGCACAGAAGAAGGCGCCCGCGCGTTGACACAAAGTGACGTTTACGGACAAGTGCACTGCTCCGCCGGCCGGCCGGCTCCAATTGTCCGATAACGCCGTTTACCGACCACTGACAAAGTCTCCGTGTGCGCCGCGGTCCAGGCATACTCAGGTGGTCGCGTAAGCGCAAGCTAACTGTTTGGACTAACGACCACA
>OCTA010006269.1_pt1 | contig 10159 bp, 8 predicted proteins | sample 1538991 | NCBI WGS metagenome assembly OCTA01 (sample SAMEA3539302, study PRJEB22396) | soil metagenome | biome: tundra; feature: field; material: soil | place: USA | collected 2010-05 | depth 0.15 m | reverse complement strand
CTTCGTCGGGGTCGGAGATGTCCCAGAAGGGGTGCGCCCAGATGGCGACGCCGCCGGCCTGGTGGATGGCCTGGACCGCCTGGCCCACGGTGGGCGTCTGGCGCAGGCGGAAGGCGGGCCGGCCCTCGATGAGGTATCCGCGGATGAGCGAGCCGACGTCGTCGATGCTCTCGTCCGCCAGACGGGCGGCGTTGGCGGGTGCGGACAGGACGGCTTCGGCGAGGTGCGGACGGCCGATGGGCTTGCCGGCGGCGACGCGGGCGTTGAGCTGGTCTTCGTCCAGCTCGAAACCGAGCTCCTTCAGCGCGGCGGCCATGCGCAGGGTGCGGTGCTCGCGGTCGGCGAGGAACTCGGCGAGCTTCTCGGTGAGCACAGGGCCGGTGTGGTCGATGTTGTAGCCGAGTATGTGCAGTTCGCGGGGGACTGGCGAGTGCTCGTCAACGGCGGAGATCTCGACGGCGGAGACGACGCGCACGCCGAGACCCTGGCCGGCGGCGATGGCCTCGGAGACGCCGCTGACGGTGTCGTGGTCGGATAGCGCGAGCAGCTCTACACCGGCCTCAGCGGCCCGCTGGACGACCTCGGTTGCGGAGAGGGCGCCGTCGGAGTGGGTTGAGTGCGACTGCAGATCGAAGCGGGGCGGCATCCGGCTGAGCGTATGCGATTGCCCTCAGCGGTGCGCGTGCTGATTGTCCGCGTCCAAGTCCACCTTCACGTCCACGTCCACGGGCGCGGGTGCTGGCTGCATGCGCTGGGCGACGCGGCGGGCGAGCATGCCGCGCAGGCGCCGCACGGCGGCGTGGTAGCTGCGGGCCTTCTCGTAGAGCACGAGGTCTGGCTGGGTGTCGGCGGGCTGCAGGCGTGCCAATGCGGCGTCGGTCTCGGCGGCGCGTCGGCGGGCGTCGAGCCACAGCAGCTCCAGGTAGGCGAGCGCGGCGCCGAGTTGGTCCTCGGGTACGGACCCGGGGCGCTCTACCTGGCGTAGGACGGGCAGCAGCACGGACAGCAGCCACTGCTGCTCGCCGTGGGCCCGCAGAAGCACGCAGATGTCCCGCGCATTGGATATCTCGGAGCGTTCGATCATGTCGGGCATAGAGGTGGGAGCATCGACGGTGGCTTGATCTCCGTTGGCTTCGGCGGGCTGACGGCGCTGCTTTAGGAGACGGGCCGCGCGCTCCACGCTTCTCCGGTTCTGAGGCGCCGAATACGGGTGTGTTCAAGGATGGGGTGCTGTTGGACCGATGAATCAGTGGGGAACGCGGACGAAGAAAGCGAGATGCACGTAGTCCACACCGATCCGACACGCCGCACGGCTGGGCAGTATGCGCGGGCTACGGTCCGGCGCCTGCGCATGCGCACGCTGCTGACGCTGGGCATCCTGGCGGTTTCCACGGCGCTGCTGGGCAGGGCGTTCGGGCTGCACGACGCGCGCTTCCTGGCCTCGGAGCTGGCGCTGCTGATCAGCATGTTTGTGATCTCAAGGCATGTGCTCCCGCTGGTGGAGCGCCGCGATCGCGGCGCCCGTGGCGAGGAGCAGGTGGGCGTCCTGCTGGATGGGCTGTCGGAGGGGGAATGGCGCGTGATCCACGACGCGAGCCTGGGGCGTGGAAACGTGGATCACATCCTGATCGGCCCGGCGGGTGTGTTCACGGTTGAGACCAAGAGCCATCCGGGACCGGTGCGCGTGGGGCGGCTCCACGGCGCGACGCTCAGCCAGGCGCAAGCCCAGAGGAAGGCGATCGAGCGCGTGACGGGCCTGGAGGTGGAGCCGCTGATTGTGTTCAGCCGCGCGTGGGTGGACAGGCCGCTGGCGCGCAGGAAGGGAGTGCGGGTGCTGCCGGCGAGGATGCTCCTGGGCTATCTGGCCAAGCGCCCGGCGAGGCTCTCGCGTGAGCAGATCGAGCGGGCGCGGGCGCTGGTGGCGCAGACGCTGCTGGAGCACCAGGCGCGGCCCAGGGCGGTCGGCGAGCGCAGGCACCTGCCGGGCTAGGTCCGGCTCCCGCCGGGCTCGAGCCCCGCGCGGCGAAGGTGCGGCGCGAGGGTGCGCGGCGCGGTAGTTTGATGGTCGAGCATGTCCATCTCCCCCTTCAGCGCGCGTCCGACCACACCTGAGAGCGAAAGCAGGCGTGCGCGCCTGGTGCTGGCGATTGCGATGGTGGGCATAGCGGCGACGCTGCTGGCGTACGCGATCTCGCCTGGAGTGAGGCGCGACGTGGGCCATGCGGCGCACAGCGTCAAGCGCGCGGTGGGCCACGTCCTGGACCGCGACCAGGGCGCGCGTTCCAAGACGTTGACGTCTCCCGCCAAGTAGGCGCGCTGAGCCCGCGTGCGCTGGCGGGTTGGCGACGCTAGCTTGTAGGGATGGCAGCGGCCACGCGGATCACCTCCAGCGGCCAGGTTGGCGTGCGCGATGTGGGGAGCGCGCGAGAGCGGGGCGGGCTGCCGCCGGGCCCGAGGGCTCCGGCGATGGCGCAGACGCTGGCGTGGGCGCTGGCGCCGACGTGGCTGATGGACCGCTGCGCGAAGAGGCTGGGCGAGGCGTTCACGCTGACGTTCGGGCCGAGCGGTCTGCAACTGGTGGTGGTGAGCGACCCGGAGGCGGTCAAGACGGTGTTCACGGCCCCGCCGGAGGTGGCGCCGTCGGCTGCGGGCGCCTCGCCGATAGCGCCGGTGATGGGGCCGAGCTCGGTGATCGTGCTGACTGGCCCGGAGCACATGCGCCAGCGCAAGCTGCTGCTGCCGCCGTTTCACGGGGAGCGGATGCGGGCGTACGAGCAGGTGATTGTGGAGGCGTGCAGGAAGGACATGGCGGGCTGGCGGCTGGGCAGGCGGATGCGCCTCCAGGGCCATACGCGGGCGATCACGCTGGAGGTGATCCTGCGGGCGGTGTTTGGCGTGGAGGCGGAGAGGATGGGGCCGTTGAGGGCGGCGATTGGCGAGCTGCTGGAGCCGATGCACACGCTGGCGCTGCTGCGCGCGGCGCTGCGCAGCCCGGCGCCGGGGCGACCGGACGGAGCGATCGGGAGGGCGCTGGATCGCCTGGACGAGCTGATCTACGCGGAGATCGCGGGCCGTCGTGAGCAGAGCGACCTGGGGGAGCGCGCGGACATCCTGTCGCTGCTGATGCAGGCGCGCGACGAGGACGGGCAGGCGATGACGGATGCGGAGCTGCGCGACGAGCTGGTGACGCTGCTGCTGGCGGGGCACGAGACGACGGCGACGGCGGTGGCGTGGGCGGTGGAGCGCCTGGTGCGCCACCCGGAGAAGCTGAGCCGGCTGGTGGCGGAGCTGGACGGCGGCGAGGGCGAGGAGTACCTGACGGCGGTGGTGAACGAGACGCTGCGGGTGCGCCCGGTGGTGCCGATAGTGGTGCGGATGCTCACGCAGGAGCTGCAGGTGGGCTCCTATGCGCTTCCGCCGGGCACGCGGGTTGTGCCGTCGATCTATCTGACCAACCGCAACCCCCGCGCGTACGAGGACCCGGAGGAGTTCCGCCCGGAGCGCTACATGGGCAGCGCGCCTGAGACCTTCTCGTGGATCCCGTTCGGCGGCGGCATACGCCGTTGCATAGGGGCGTCGTTTGCGCAGCTGGAGATGAGGCTGATGCTCAGGACGATGCTGGCGGAGCTCCAGCCGCGGGCGCCGCGCGCCTCGGTGTGGCGCAGCGGGGAGTGGATCCGCAGGCGGGCGATCGCGCTGGTTCCGGCGGCGGGTGCGACGGTGGTGTGGGAGCGAAGGAGCGCGGGAAGGCGTTGATGAGGGCCGCCTGCAGGGCGGCCGGGTGGGCGTGCGCGGTGTCGGGCCCCAGGTTGTGCGCTGCCGGCGGCGGGCGGTCCCGGCCGAGGGGGGGGATAGCTTCCCCAGCATGCGGACGAGCACGTTCAGTGGCCCGGGCACCCCCCACGCGAGCACGGCAGCGGCGCCCCCGACCCCGGAGCGGCTGCTGGAGCGCTTCGGCCTGGATGCGTTCAGGCCGGGGCAGCGGGAGGCGGTGCAGGCGGCGCTGTCGGGCAGGGACAGCCTGGTGGTGATGCCCACGGGCGGCGGCAAGTCGCTGTGCTATCAGCTGCCGGCGCTGGCTGGCGACGGGCTGGTGGTGGTTGTGAGCCCGCTGATTGCGCTGATGTCCGACCAGTGGCGGCGGCTGCGCGAGGCGGGAGTGAGCTCCACGATGCTGGCGTCTGGGATGGAGGACGGTCACAACGCGCGGGCGCTCGAGCAGATCGAGTCGGGAGCGCTGCAGCTGGTGCTGGCGGCCCCGGAGCGGTTCGCCTCGGCGGCGTTCAGGGAGGCGCTGGGCAGGCGGCGGGTGAGCCTGTTCGTGGTGGACGAGGCGCACTGCGTGGCGGAGTGGGGGCACGACTTCAGGCCGGACTACCTGCGCCTGGCGGAGGCGATCGGCTCGCTGACCTACGGCCACCCGGCGGGCGGGCGCCCGGCGGTGATGGCGGCGACTGCGACGGCGACGCCGCGGGTGGCGGAGGAGATCGCGGCGCGGCTTGGGCTGAGCGACTGGGTGTCGATCCGCTCGGGCTTTGACAGGCCGAACCTGACGTTTGACGTGGTGGGCGCGGAGGGCAAGGGGGCGGTGGCGCGCAAGCGCGCGGCGCTGATGCACGTGCTGCGCGACCCCGAGTCGCGGCCGGCGATTGTGTACTGCGGCACGCGCAAGGACACGGACGAGGTGGCGGGCAGGATCAGGCAGGAGGGGATTGCGGCGGTGAGCTACCACGCGGGCATGAGCGCGGATGCGCGCAGGGAGAGCCAGGCGGCGTTCATGGAGGGCGGCGCGGAGGTGGTGGTGGCGACGAACGCGTTTGGCATGGGGGTGGACAAGGCGGACGTGCGCACGGTGGCCCACTGGGCGCTGCCGACGAGCCTGGAGGCGTACTACCAGGAGGCGGGCAGGGGCGGGCGCGATGGCAAGCAGGCGCGGGCGCTGCTGCTGTCCTCGCGGATGGACCTGGGGCGCCTGATCAGGTTCATCAAGGAGCGCGAGACGACCGTGGAGGACGTCAAGCGCTACGTGGAGTCTCTGCGCCACGGAGCGGAGGGCGATGTGCTGGCGATCGGCCACGGCGAGCTGGGCGAGCGCCAGCGGGTGCTGCTGTCGATAGCGGAGCGCGCGGGTGCGGTGGAGCTGCGGCCGGGCGGCAGGGACGGGCTGCTGGTGAGACTGACGGGCCAGGGGAGCCCGCGCAAGGCGTACATGGCGATCAAGGCTGCGAGGGATCGCGGCTGGGAGGCATACCGCTCGATCGAGCGCTTCAGCACAGGAGCGGAGATCTGCCGCAGACGCCAGATCCTGGATCACTTCGGCGACGAGGAGCAGGGCAGGCCGACGGGGCGCTGCTGCGACGTGTGCGACCGGGACGAGGCGCTGGAGCTGGCGGCGAGCGCGGCGCCCGAGCGGGTCTCGAGCAGGCGCTCAGCCTCGGGACGCGGGGCGCCCTCTCCGCCCGAGCAGGAGGGCCCGCCGGTGGATGCGGGCGAGTTCGAGCGGCTGCGCGCGTGGCGCAAGGACCGTGCTGAGGGCAAGCCGGCGTTCACGGTGGCGGCGGACACGGTCCTGCGGGAGGTGCTGAGAAGGCGACCGGGGAGCTCTCCTCAGCTGATGGAGATCAAGGGCATCGGCCCGGCGTTCTGCGAGAAGCATGGGGAGTCGCTGCTGGCGGAGCTCGAGGGGCTGGAGGCCCTGCTCGCCAACCCTTAGCGATACAGGACGACGCGCGCCGTTGTAGCGCCGTGCCCGCTCACTGTGATGACCATCCAGACAGTAGCGCTGCGATGGCGTGTGAGCAGCGCGCCGCCGGCCTTTGTGAGATCGACCTTGGCAACGGCGTGAGCGCTGCGCTTGAATGAGTAGGTGACGCTCCCGTAGATGACGGCCTTCCGGCCGCTGTGGTTGCGAAGTGTCAACACGCCATGGCAGACATGGCCTTGGCAGCGGAGCTTGACCGAGGCCTTCCCAGAGGAGACGGAAGCGAAGAGCGAAGCGAGGCGTATGGTGCCACTCCAAGGAGGCGGGCCTTGCGCGAGGACAGTGGTGGCGAGGGCCGTTGCGTCTGTGCTGCCGCCAGCGTTGGTCGCGGGGTTGGCGGGCGAGCCCGTGCCGACTGGGGCCGTGTTGACGACCGTGGGCGTGAGCGTGGGCGTCGTCGCCACGACAGCCGTTGCGGCCGAGGTTGCGGCTGCGCTGCCTGCGGCGTTGGTCGCGGTGACGGTGACGCGGATCGTGTGATCAACGTCTGTGGATTGGAGGGAGTAGGTCGCGGCGGACGCGCTACCGATGCTTACACAGCTCGCCCCGCCATTATCGCAGACCTCCCACTGGTAGGTGAAGGAGGAAGGGCTGTTCGTCCAGGTGCCGGCGGCGGCGCTCAGGGGGTGCCCGTCCGTGGTGACCCCAGAGATTGTCGGCGGAACGGTATTCGCCGGCGCAGGGATCGCTGCAACTGAGAAGGCCCCGAGGCCGATCGGGCTGCCGACGCCCGTCGGGCCGTCAAGACCAGGAGCGGCGGCGCAAGCGGTAGCGCCGCTGCAGGAGCCGTTGCTACCGCTGGTCACGTCGTAGAGAGCGCTGTTGTCGCCGAGATGGGCGTAGAGGGTGGCGGCGGGCTGGGAAGCTCCTTGGGCGCCACCGGCGAGCGCGAACTCGCTGGCGACTATCGGCGAAGAGACGCTTGTTCCGCCGAAGACCGTCCAGCCGGTGGGGTCGCCTTGGCCATCGGGAGTGGAGTCATAGACGGCAACACCGGTGGCGGGGTCGCCCACCGCCGATACATCGGCTGAAAGGCGATTGCTGCCACAGCCAGTGGCTGCCCAGGTGGAGGTCGCTGTCTGCCACGAAGGCGCGTTGAAGAAGGAGCTGCAGCCACCGCCGGTTTCGCTCCAGGCCGTGCTGGTCCACGCTCCCCCGGTGTGGGTGAGCGCTGTCCCGCCGACCGCGACCACGTCTGGGGAGGACGCGGGGAAGAGCGGAGCGGAGCCGCCTTCGGTCCAGTCGAGGTAGCCGTGATCGCCTGAGGAGGCCGTCACGACGATTCCCGGGTGCTGGTAGGCGGTGTCGCCGAGCACGCTTGGTTCCTCGGGTCCGCCGTAGGAGTTACTGATCTCGGTCGCGCCCATGGTGACGGCTCGTTGCACGGCGCTCTCGAGATCTGAGAAGTTGCTGGAGTTGGCCTCGATGAGGATGATGTGGCAGTCGTTGCAGATGGCGTGCGCCATCTGCACGTCGAGCGAGATCTCCTGGGCCCAGTTCCCGTTGGTGCTGGGAAGCGGGCTCGCTTTGCCGTTCTGGTTCACTCTCCGGAAGCAGCCGTTTGCGGTCGTGCATTCGGGTAGGCCGACTTGGGCGTCGTAGGTGGCGAGGTCAGCCTCGGCCGCGGGATCGTTGTAGGCGTCAACGATCGCGATCGTTTGCGTCGCCGAGACCGAGGTGGTATTTGGGAGTGCGTAGGCGCTGTGAAGGTCCGTTGGGCGGAGGCCGCTCACGAGAGTGGGATTGGTCACCGCCGGACGAGCGCCAGCCGCTGGTTCCCGGGTTGCGCGGACCGCGTTGGCGTGTAGCGCGGCTGGTGTTAGAGACGCGGGGATGAGCTTCTTGGCCAGGCACGAGGCAGCGTGTGGCCGTGCCGGCCCGCAAACGTCAACAACGCGGTAGTTGCTGAGGTTGATGGGCGCTGCCGCTAGCGCTGGCGCACTGGCAGCGCTGGTGCCAGCGAGAGTCAGTACCGCCAGCACGAAGATGCGGTGGACAGTGGCTGGTCTTCGTGGTCTCGTCCTCCGCACGATGCATCTCGTTTTCGATCGGTACCTCATCTTCAAAGAACTGCGCTGGCTCGGGGTGCGCGGCTGCGCGGTCCCGTCTCACCGTGATGTGGATTATGCTGGCAGCGCGCTTCTAGCTGCGCTCGTCGGGGATACGCACGACGTGATGGAACCGGACCACACGTCCAACATAGTCCGCACGCTCTGCTAGCTACCGTCTTTGACGGCAAGACTAGACGAATGTCGCTCTCCCCAAGGCGAAGGGGATCCGGGCTCGCCGAGGATCTGGCGCGCGTCCAGCATCCAAGGATCTCCGAGCCCGTGGCCGCATGATCCGCACGCACGAGGGGAGACCTCCGCTTGAGCTCGCGGAGCGGTACCAGACAGCTAAGGTTCAGGCCATGTCGCTGCTCTCAGCCCAGCTTCCGACCCCCTCCCCGGCGTATGGTGGGCCCGCAGGTGGGCTCAAGCTCACAGGACTGCCGCCGGCGAGGAGGCGAAAATGAGCCGATCAGCAGTGGATATGCCGACGTAGCTCAGCTGGTAGAGCACTTCACTCGTAATGAAGGGGTCCGGGGTTCGAGTCCCCGCGTCGGCTTGGAGATATTGGAGAGTCGGGGACAAGATGCGGCTCGCTGGTCGTTCCGGCTGTATAGGCATGACTACCCCGGATCAAACGCTGAGACAATCCGGGCCACAGCCGGCCTCGAAGAATCGCCCACCTTCTGGGCGGAACGGCATACTCGTCGGCAGTTAGTAGTACGTTTCTGGCATGAGCAGTTTTCGTGATCTGGCCCGGCATTTCGGGGCGCTGAAGCCGCGCACGGTGTCGTCGTTGACCAGCATCGCGGAGGCTCGTGGCCGCGAGGAGGTCTCGCGTCGTCAGAGTCCGGCAGGCCTCGAGACGCTGCGCCAAGTCGCCCTGATCCAGAGCACCGAGTCGTCCAACGCGATCGAGAACATTCGTGCGCCGAGGGCGCGCATCGAAGCGCTCGTCGCCGAGCGGATCACTCCCAAGAACCGTTCCGAGCAGGAGATCGCCGGTTATCGGGACGTGCTCGGGCTGATCCACACCAACCGGGCAGACATACCGTTCGAGCCTCGGTATGTGGAGCAGCTTCACGGCAACCTCTACAAATACACGGGGGACACGACGGCTGGGCATTGGAAGAGGCTCGACAACGAGGTCCAGGAAGAGCGCGCCGACGGCAGCCTGGTCGAGCGGTTCAAGCCCGTCTCGGCGGCCGACACGCCGGAGGCGATGCGAGACCTGCACGAGCGGTTCGCACGCGCCCTCGCGGACGGGACCTATCCTCCGCTGCTGCTGTGCGCCGCGTACGTCTTTGACTTCACCGTGATCCATCCGTTTCGCGACGGCAACGGCCGGATGTCGCGCCTGATCACGCTTTGGCTGCTGTACGTCCTCGGGCACGACGTCGGGCGCTTCATCAGCCTCGAGAAGCTGATCGACGACAGCAAGGATTCCTATTACGACGCCTTGGGTCGCTCGACCGAGGGCTGGCACAGCGGGGAGCATGATCTCGAACCGTGGACCGGCTACTTCCTCGGCATATTGAGTGCCGCCTACCGCGAGTTCGAAAGCCGTGCAGGGGTGCTGGTTGGCCGCGGGTCCAAGAAGGCGCTCATCACGACGTTCATCGACTCGCTCCTGGCCGACGAGTTCACGGTCGCCCAGGTTCGACAGGCGGCTCCGGGCGTGAGCGACGCCTACATCAGCAAGGTCCTGGGCGAACTGAAGAAGGCGGGGGTCCTCGAACCGCTCGGCACAGGCCGCGGCGCCCGATGGCGCCGCCTGCGGAGCGAGGCGGTACACGGGGGATCACCGTGAAGGACGATCGAGCCATCTTTCGATGGCCGGAGCGCGGGAGGCTAAACACATACCTTCTGCCTAGAATGCCCTACTGAAAAGCAGTTAGGCGACGTTTCTCGGGGGTGGTCGCCAGTTCCGAGAACCGTGTCCCGAACGTCGCAAGTCTCAAACCACGCGATCGTCGATAGCGAACCTCCCCGAGACGCTGGATACCGGCTTGCCGGACGCGCGCTACGCGGACGTGCTTGCAGACATCAAGGCGCGAGTTGACGCCGCGCGGGTGCTGGCGCTGCGCGCGGCGAACGCGGAGCTGCTGCGCGTGTACTGGCACATCGGCCGGCACATCGCCGAACAGGAGGACGCCGCGCCGGTTAAGCGCGGCCTTAACGCGCCGAAGATCGTCGGGCGTCTCTCGGCGGACCTCCGCGCGGCCTACCCCAGATACGGCAGGGCTCTCGCCGCGGAACCTGCGCTACATGCGCGACTTCTCCCGCGCCTGGACCGAGGAGGAGATGTTGCAACGCGGCGTTGCAACATTGCCCTGGGGCCACATCATCG
>OCTA010006268.1_pt1 | contig 10159 bp, 8 predicted proteins | sample 1538991 | NCBI WGS metagenome assembly OCTA01 (sample SAMEA3539302, study PRJEB22396) | soil metagenome | biome: tundra; feature: field; material: soil | place: USA | collected 2010-05 | depth 0.15 m | reverse complement strand
CAAAATCCGGCGCACTTCACTGGGCGTGTGGGTTCAAGTCCCACCTCCGGCACCAGCTCAACTGTTGAAAACAGAGGTTCTCTGCCAACAACGGGGGCAGGCACGAAGTTTTCTGCGCGCATTTCCCGGTCCGCAGTGACTCCCCAACTCAGCATTCAACCGCTCCTTTCAGTGGGTTATACTAGAAACGCGCGGGGCTGAAAATCACGCGGAGTTTGGGACGTTGAATGGGATTCCAGTTTGGGATTCCAGGTTCAGGTGTACCGCGCCCTGCAAACAATACCGTTTCGTCGGCTTGAGGCACCCGCGTTGGCGATCGGCGCGGAAGCATCCGTAACTTGGCGTTCTGCGGGCATGCAACAGGTGATGAAGGAAATATCGGTCCTCATCAGTTTACTGCGCAGGTCGGACAGAGAGAACCTCTATCAGCACGCATGAAGCCACCCTACCCGACTCGCACCCCGGAGGGCTTTGATCGGCGCCACATCATCTTCTGGTTTACGGTGTTGACGGCGCTGGCCGGTGCCGCCGCATACCTGAAGATGCTTACGGGCTTCAACCTGTACGACGACGAAGGCTCGCTCATGCTCTCCGTCAAGCAGTATTTGGCCGGCATGAGAATCTACGACCAGATATTGAGCGCCTACGGACCGGTTTATTACTTCTATCAATGGGCGCTGCGTACGGCCACCGCAACGCCAGTAACCCACGACGTAGTGCGCATCAGCGCCCTGCTTCCATGGCTCGCCTCCGCCCTAATCTCCGCCTGGATTGTGCTGAGGCTGACTCGGTCGCTGGTACTCGCGGCAGCGGCGCATCTGGCCACGTCGTTGGTGCTGGCCTTCTTCCGGGCCGAACCCGGCACTTCGCAAGAATTGACGCTGGTGTTGCTACTGGCGCTTGCCGCCAGCCCCTTACTCGCCGGCCTGGAGGATGGCCGGACGGTCCTGATGCTCGCGCTGGGAGTGTTGCCCGCCGCGCTATTGCTCATCAAGGTCAACGCCGGCGTCTTCGCGGTAGCAGGGGTTGGGATGGCGTTGGTAATTTGCGCACCGCGGACCCGCGTCTGGCGGGTGCTGGCGTTGGCCGCGGGGGCTGCGTGCACCGCGCTTCCGGTGGTTCTGATGCGCAACCACCTGGATGCGGAATGGGCGCGGACGTACTGCTGGCTCGAGGTTTCTTCGGTTGCAGGCTGTGCGTCCTGCCTTCTGCGTATCCGCCCGGGGCCCCGTGTTACGGGACGGGACTGCATGCTGGCGGCCGGGGCATTCGCTGTCACCTTTGCCACGGTCATGGCAATTCTCCATCTGCAAGGCGTTTCGATGCCCGTAGTGTACGATTCCCTGGTGGCGTTGCCCGCCCGTGTTTTCTTTTTGCACCGTACCTGGTTCGTCGCACCCAGGTTATTACAGGGGACATTGCCATGGGCTCTGACGGGGCTTGGCGCGGCGGTGTTCACGGCATGGAAGCAGCCGCGTCCGGGTACCACCGCGTGGCTCATATTGTTTGCGGGCAAAACGGCCTTTGGCGCGGTCGCCGTCGTCGCCATGCTCTTAGGGCTGCCCCTGCCGACCATCGTGCCCCCCTTCGCCTGGCTGTTATTGTTCGACCCCAACCAGGCAAACGACGAATGGCAAGATTTTCCGCGCCGCCTCCTCGCGATTCTTACCGTCCTGCAGACCCTGTACGCCTACCCGGTTGCGGGGAGCCAGTTCGAGTTCATACAGGTGCTTCTATTGGTTACGGTGGTGGTGTGTGTGGGCGATTCGCTCACCTGGCTAACCGAATCCCCGGGCAAGTGCGATAGGCCGATGCCCTGGGGACAAACCGCTGCCACCGCCGCGCTCGCGGCAGTGGCACTGGCCCAGGGGGGGGTGTTGGTAGATCGGTACCGGGATTATAGCTCGCTGCCATCGCTGGACCTTCCGGGTGCGCGACTCCTTCACGTCGAACCCAATACCAAGGCGAACTTCCACTGGCTGGTTCGCAACCTCAAGGAGCAGTGCGACTCTTTTGAGTCCCTGCCGGGCTTGCCCAGCCTGAACTTCTGGACTGGGATCGAACCGCTCACCGGGCTCAACGTCGACGACTGGACCCTGGCGCTTTCGCCGGACCAGCAGCGGCAGGTGGTCGCCGCTATTTCCAGCCACCCTCGCGCCTGCATGGTCTACAACCGCCCGCTGGCGCGGTTCTGGAACCCCACAGGGGAGAACCTGGAGAACCTTCCGCTGGTACACTATATTTTCCGTAATTTCCAGCCCGTCGGCAGCAGCGGAGACTATCAGCTCATGCTGCGCAACGAGCGGCGGATTGGCGCGGCGGCGGTTCTGTAAGACTGGTGACGTTCCCCTACCGCCTCGGTTCAGTTTGAATAGCGAATCATGCGTTGGGAAGTGGGGCGCATCCGCCAAAGGGCGGCCATGCTCCTTTGGTGGCAGTTGCCTGGTAGTGGCCCGCAAGCCGGAATAGATCTTTTGCGTGTACGGCTTCAGCGGCGGGGCCGGTAATGGCGGCGACCCACAGCGCCCCCGCACCCGCACGTGCCGGAAGCGCACGCAACGCTCGCTGCAAGAACAGGTCGCCGATGCTTATGCGTTCAAAGCAACGTACGGATAAGTAGGGATAAAGACCGATGGCCGCCGTTTGGTATCATTTGACTCAAGGTGAACCGTCGTGTTTTCCGTTCAGTATCAGCCGCTTCTCGACACCCACCCGAATTGGGCGAAGATCGCCTGCCTTCCGTGGGACGAGGCGGTATTCGGGTTTCCGGTAGCCGATTTGAGCTTGTCCGGTGATTCCTTTCCGGAGACTAATCCGAGCGTGGCGATCCGCGAAGCGTTGAATGCATTTTGCGGCCAAACCAAGTCGGAGTTGGTCTCGGCGCGTGCGGGTGGAGCGGACACCGCCGCGCAGGCCATGCTGATAGCAGCGGGTTTTCTCCCGGTTGATTTCAGCGTTCTGGCACGAATTCAGCCATTGCGGCCGCAGTCGCTTCCCAAGCAGCGGTTTCCCCTGCGCCCGGCCGCACGCAAAGATCACGAGGCAATTTTCCGCATCGCGGAATCGGCGTTTGCCTTCGGCCGTTATCACGGCGACCCTGGGTTTCCCAGAGACTTGGCAAACCGGCGCTACGGGCAATGGGTAAGGAATGCTCTGGAGAACGGGAACCCGGACAACCACGTTCTGGTATTGGGGCGGTCGGATTCCGTACTTGGGTTCATGAACGTAGTGATCCATGACGGACATGCCGACCTGCGTCTCGGCGCGGTCGATCCCGAAAGTGAGTCCGGTCTGGCCGGTTTTGCGCTGTATGCGGAAACGCTGCGAACCGCCCACGCGTTAGGCGCGCGTAGCGCCTCGGCGAAGATCGCAGCGGCTAACACCCGGATCATGAATGTTTGCGCCTTGCTTGGATACCGGCTTTTCAATCCGGAAGCGACGCTGCATTGGCATGCGCCGAACTCCTCCCATCTGCTCCCGTCACCGTTCATCGCCAAATAGAGGATTTCCAATTGGGACTATCGTTAACAGAATGTACGGAACTGATCCGCGAGGCTTACAGGCAGTTCATTCCGCCTGGGCGAGCCGCGGACGACGTCAACGCGGAAACCCGGCTATTTGGTGCTAACGCGGCGCTCGATTCGGCGGCGCTTGTCTCCCTGCTGGTGGAAGTCGAGCAGCAGGTGAACGACAGGACCGGAACCGGGATACTGCTGGCGGATGACCGCGCCTTGTCGCAGAAGCGGAGCCCGTTTCGAAGCGTCGGCACGCTTGCCGAGTACGTCGTGATGTTGCTCGGGGAAGATCATGACGGCGCCTGAGCGCGAAGTCTGTCAAATGCCCGTCGCCCTGGTCACTGGCAGTCGGACGGGATTGGGAAAAGTCATCGCCCAATCGCTTGTCCAGTGCGGCTATCGCGTGGTCGGTTGCAGCCGCGGGGAACCCAACTGGACGTTGGACGGCTATGAACATATCCTTGCCGATGTCACCGATGAACGTTCGGTCCTCGACCTGATGACCCATATTCGGTCTGGCTACGGGCGTCTCGATGTCGCCATCAATAACGCTGGCATTGCGTCAATGAACCACGCCCTGCTGGTTCCCGGCGCTACGGTCGACCGGGTGCTGGCAGTGAATGTGCGAGGCACCTTTCTCGTCTGCCGGGAAAGCGCGAAACTGATGCAGAAGCGCAAATCGGGCCGCATCGTCAACTTCTCCTCGATCGCGGTACCCATGAGGCTTGAGGGAGAGGCGCTCTATGCCGCCAGCAAGAGCGCGGTCGAAACCTTGACCCGGGTACTTGCTCGGGAACTCGGGGGATTCGGCATTACCGTGAATGCCGTGGGCCCTTCCCCGATCGATACCGACCTGATCCGTGGCGTTCCCTCGGCGAAGATCGTTCAACTGGTGGAGCGATTGGCGATCAAGCGCATGGGCACGCCGGAGGATGTTTTTAATGTGGTGGAGTTCTTCCTCCGGCCCGAAAGCAGCGCCGTGACCGGTCAAGTCATCTACCTCGGAGGAGCCTGACCGTGCACCATCTTGGTTGGCTTTTTGAGGTTTTCGATCGCCACCCGGAGCGACCCTTCATGATCCACGAAGACCGTCCGGTTTCCTATTCGTCTCTGCTCGAAAACGTCCGGCAATTCTCCGCGCAACTGGATGAGCAAGGCTTGAAACCGGGAATCATCGTCGCGCTTCGGGGCGATTACTCGCCGCAGATCGTCGCCGCGCTGCTGGCGCTGGTAGACCGGGGCGTCATCGTGGTGCCGCTCTCGCCGGCAGCGGCCGCCCAGGAGGCCGAGTTCCTCGATATCGCCGAAGTGCGGACGATCTGGTCGTTCCCCCCGGAATCGGGTGGCGCGGGGATGCTGGAGACGCGGCCGGTCACCCCCAGTCATCCGCTGTTTGCGGAACTGGTCCAGCGCGATCATCCCGGCCTGGTGCTGTTCAGTTCCGGGTCCACCGGGAAGTGCAAGGCCGCGCTTCACGACTTCGCGCGCCTGCTCGACAAGTTCAAGAAGCCACGGCGCGGAATGGTGACGCTGACGTTTCTCATGATCGACCACATCGGTGGCATCAACACCTTGTTCCACGTGCTTTCCAACGCCGGAACCGTGGTCGTTAGTCCGAGCCGCGATCCGCATGTAGTCTGCGCGACCATCGCCGCTCAAAAGGTGGAGTTGCTTCCCACCTCTCCGACTTTCCTGAACCTGCTGATGCTGTCGGAAGCCTACGACCATTACGATCTGTCCTCGCTGAAGCTCATTACATATGGCACAGAAATCATGCCGAAGCACACACTACAGAGAATTTCCGAGCTCTTGCCCCACGTAACCCTGCAACAGACCTACGGACTTTCCGAGGTTGGAATTCTGCGATCGAAGAGCGAGCGCTCCGACTCGCTGTGGGTACGCGTCGGCGGGGAGGGATACGAGACGAAGGTCCAGGACGGCACCCTGTGGATCAGGGCCCAATCTGCCATGATGGGCTACTTGAACGCCCCTTCTCCATTCGACGCCGAAGGCTGGCTGAATACGGGCGATCTGGTGGAAGTGCAAGGGGAGTATGTCAGCTTTCTCGGACGGGCCACCGAGGTCATCAATGTGGGCGGCCGGAAGGTATATCCCGCGGAAGTCGAGAACACGCTGATGGAGATCCCGAACGTGCGCGACGTCACCGTCTCTTCGGCCCCCAATCCAATTACCGGCAATATCGTGGTGGCCCACTTCAATCTGATCGAAACCGAGGACTTTGCAGCGTTCAAGAAGCGCGTCCGCGAGTTTTGCCGGGGGCGGCTGGACTCCTTCAAAATTCCGGCACGGATGGAGATCGTGGAAGGCGATCAGTTCAGCGGCCGATTCAAAAAGAGGCGGAGCAAGACCGAATAGCCCGCGCGGTCGAGTTTCCCAATCGCCCATGTGAGTGGTACTTCGAAGGTGTGCTTCATTGGCCGCGGCGACAGGCGCCGCGTTGCCGGCCCAATCTTGGGCGGGACGGACTCCTTTCTGTATCAAGGCCTTCAGGGAAAACGGAGAGGCTACGGTGGCGGGAATAGGTTTCTTGAGTGTGCGGTTTCAGCGGCGGGAGGCCTCGTCGGTGCGCTCCGCCAGCACATACAGTGGCCGACCTTGCACCTGCCGGAAAATCCTGCCAACGTAGAGGCCCACCAGTCCTACCGTGAACACCGTCACGCCTCCCGTGAAGAAAATCGCCGCAGCCAGGCTGGCGTAGCCGAGCACCACGATCCGTCCTGCCAGCGCCAGATAGACGATATACGACCCGTAGGCCGTCGATAGAAGCGACATCAGCAGTCCGGCATAGGCCACGAACTTGAGCGGTTTCTCCGAAAAGCTCAGGACCGCATTCACCGCCAGGAGGATTTGCTTGTGCAGCGGGTACTTCGTCTCCCCGGCGTGTCGCGGGCGGTGCTTCACCCGAATGGCGTCGTGCGCGAACCCAACCCACTCCACCATGCCGGTGAGGAAGCGGCTGAGTTCCCGCATCTGCCGCAGGTTTTCCACCACCTTTCGCGACATGATGCGGAACACTCCCACGCGGGGATCGTAGTGGGTGTCCGTGAGGTAGCTGTAGGCGGCATAGAAAACCCTCGAAAACATCCGCTTGATCAAACCGTGTTTGCGCCCCTCGCGCAGCGCCACCACCACGTCGAAGCCTTCGAGGGCTCTTTCGAGCAACCGCGGAATGGCGTCGGGCGGGTCCTGCAGGTCGCTGTCCATCGTCACCACCCAATCGGCGTCGCAGTGGTCCAATCCCGCCGTGATGGCGATGTGGTGGCCGAAGTTTCGGCTGAAGCGCACACCCCGAACGCGGATATCGATACCGGCGAGTTGGCGGATCTGCTGCCAGGAATCGTCCCTGCTGCCATCATCGACCAGCACGATCTCCCAATTGTCGGTAACCGAGGACAGCGCCGCGCTGACCTCTGTGTAAAAAGCCTGTATGCAGGCGCTCTCGTTGAACACGGGCGAGACCACAGATATCTGGGCCATCCTCAGACTCCGCCGTAGTTTAGCACGGGGCGCCCACGGGAGCGGGCTTCTGACTTTTCGGATCGGATCCATCAGATCCGGTTTCGGACGTGGTCTTCGCGGCTTCTGCGCTATCATAAAAACTGCCCGGCATGGAACCTCTCCCTGCGGTCCGGGTTTCGGCCCGCCGCCTTTACCTGCGCCATGCATCCGGTATAGGACGGCGACTCACAAGGAGAAACTCGATCATGAAGGTACTCGTCACCGGACTGGGTGGATATATCGGATCCACCCTGGCTGAAATGCTGCTCGAGCAAGGCTACGATGTGGTGGGTCTGGACCGTTTCTTTTTCGGAACCGAACGGCTGCGAGACCTGGCCGCCGACCCCAGGCTTACACTGCTACGGAAGGATGTGCGTGACGTCGAAGCCGCCGATTTCGAAGGCATCGATGCTGTCTGCGATCTGGCCTCCCTCTCCAACGATCCTTCCGGTGAACTCGATCCGGAAACCACCATCGGCATCAATCATAAGGGTCGCGAGCGCGTGGCCAACAAGGCCAAGGAATCCGGTGTGAAACGCTATCTCCTCGCCAGTTCCTGCTCGGTTTACGGTCACGGCGTCAGCAGCAATCTGGACGAGAGCAGCCAGGCCAACCCGATTAGCACATATGCCAAGGCAAACCTGGCTGCCGAACACAGCGTGCTGCCATTGGCCGACGGCAGTTTCACGGTCACGGTGCTCCGTCAGGCTACCGTCTATGGCCTCTCGCGCCGCATGCGTTTCGACCTGGCGATCAACCTGATGACCCTCAATGCGGTGGAGAAGGCCAAGATTTTTGTGCTGGGCGGTGGGCGTCAGTGGCGTCCCATCGTTCACGTTCGCGATACCGCACGCGCTTTCATAGCCGTGCTCGGTGCCGATCCGCGTGTCGTCAATGGTGAAGTCTTTAATGTCGGTCAGCAGAACACGCAGATCCTCAGCCTGGCCTACATCGTGCGCGAGAATATTCCCTTCCCGATCGAACTCCAAGTGGTGCCGGACGATCCGGACAAGCGGGATTACAACGTAAGCTTCGATAAGTTCGCCAAGGCGCTTTCCTACCGGGCCGAGAAGACCCCGGCCGACGGGGTGCGCGAAATCTACGAGGCGCTCAAGACCGGCAAGACTTCGGCCGATCCTACCACCTATACCGTGTCTTGGTATAAGAAGATTGTCGAAGCCCAGCAGTTGTTGAACAGCGTGATTCTCAACGGCCGCCTCCTATGACGCGGGTATACGGCTTCCGGCAAACAGGCTCGACAGCCCGCGGACGGCTTCAATCACGCGGTCCTGCTGATCCTGCCGGAGCAACTCGTACAGCGGCAGCGTGATCTCGCCCTGGCCCCAGTGGTAGCTCACCGGGAACTGCTCCGGACGGAAGCCGTATTTCCCACGATAGTACTGCGTGTCGGGAACCGAGCGGTAATTCACCGTGACGTTGACGCCGGCAGTGTTGAGTTGCCAGATCGCGTCGTCGCGCACAGCGGGCGGCACGTGAATCGGAAACAGATGTTCCGCCGTCGAACACCCAGGCAGTACCTTCGCCAGGCGCAACGGTAATTCGGCGAATGCCTCGCGGTAGCGGTCCGCCATCTTCTGGCGCGCAGGCAGGCGGTCCCGAATCGTCCGGACCTGATCGGGCAAGAGTGCCGCCAGCAAGTCCGGAAGGTTGGCTTTCGTGCCGAGGCAGACCATGTCCCAGTGGTTGTAACGGCCGCCGCTGAATCGGTCCGCCGCGCTTGTCGACATGCCGTGCAACCGGGTGGAGTGGAACCGCGGTGCCAGGTCGGTGCGGTTCGTGACGATAGCGCCGCCCTCACCGCAAGTCACGTTCTTGGTCGCGTAAAAGGAAAAGATCGCGGCGTCGGAGTGCTGCCCGGGCAGGTAACCATCGCGACTCGATTCAAAGGCGTGCGCCGCATCTTCGATGATCGCGATATCCGGATGACCAGCCAACACCCGGCGCAGTCCTGCCACGTCACACATCTGCCCGTAAAGATGGACCGGCATCACTGCGCGCGTGCGAGGCGTCAGAGCGGCCGCGGCCGCCGCCGGATCCATCAGCAGCGTGTGCGGATCCACGTCTACGAATACCGGCTTGGCGCCGATCAGTTCCACCACATTGGCAGTCGCAATGAAGGTCTGCGCCGGCACAATTACTTCGTCTCCCGCGCCGATGTCCAATGCGAGCAACGCCGCCACTGCGCCATGGGTCCAACTGCTGGTCAGAAACGCGTGCGCAGTGCCGAAAAACTCGCACAGCAGTTTCTCGACCGTTTTGCAGACCGCTCCCGAAGTCAAGAATGGGGACGCGATCACGGCTTCCACAGCCGCTGCGCTCTCCACGGGAAGGGCGTGCCGGTAAAACGCGATAGAGTCGCTCATGCTATCCATTTTGAGTGTAGCCCCGAAAGTGCCGGCTTGAGTCCGAACGCCTCCATCGTCCCGGCAACATATTTTGACGGCTTCCCGATAGCCCTCGCTACCGGTGTCGCGGCCCTGCAGTTTGTCATCCGCCAGGGATTGGATGTGCGCCCACCAGCGGTCGCCCTCCGCCGCGAAATCGGCCGCAAACACAGCCGCGGCGCCCAGCGCCAGGATTATGAGGTTTTTCTTGTGCCGCATCCTTAATTAATAGGATTACCACGCGACCGGCAGACCGAGGCGCCGCCAGCCACCGCCGGAGATGGTAAACTGATACTGATCTCCGTGCCGGAGTGTCGGAATTGGCAGACGAACCGGACTCAAAATCCGGCGCACTTCACTGGGCGTGTGGGTTCAAGTCCCACCTCCGGCACCAACCTAATATTCCCAGCCAAAATAGTTGAGCGAATTGTCCCCACCGCTCCACTATCGTTCTCATGGCGCTCTTCAAGACCCGCGGCGCTGCGATCTACGGCATCGATGCTCACCTGATCGATGTCGAGGTCGACATGTTCGCCTCCGGCAACGCGCGGGATTCCGTAATGGTCGGCATGCCCGACGTCGCCGTCCGCGAGAGCCGCGAGCGCATCAAAAGTGCGTTGATCAATTCCGGTTTCGGCTACCCCAACAAGCGCATCACCATCAACCTGGCCCCGGCCAACGTACGCAAGGAAGGCGCCGGCTTCGATCTTCCCGTCGCCA
>OCTA010006267.1_pt1 | contig 10160 bp, 5 predicted proteins | sample 1538991 | NCBI WGS metagenome assembly OCTA01 (sample SAMEA3539302, study PRJEB22396) | soil metagenome | biome: tundra; feature: field; material: soil | place: USA | collected 2010-05 | depth 0.15 m | reverse complement strand
TGGTGAACGGCGCCAACATCGGCGGCTTCCTGAAGGTCGCCAATGCCATGCTGGACCAGGGATTGGTTTAGTCCCAGCCTTAGCATTTCGTGACATGCGGGGTGGAGAGATCCACCCCGTTTTTTTTTGTGATACAGGTCGGCCTTGATCCTTTTAAGGAGGGGACCATGAGCGAAAGTATCGGGATTGCTGGTCTTTTGCTTGGAGGTCATCAAGAGGCTCGGACGGATAGCAGTCGCTTTGGAAAAACTCGCTGGGATTTCACCGGCCGATCTCTCCAAACCAAACGTCGGATGAGTTCTGGCAAAGCTGCAGGGACTATAATTCACGCCAGTAATGGGACTTGCGACGGGAACAAAACTCGGCCCGTATGACATCCAATCCCCCCTCGGCGCCGGCGGCATGGGCGAGGTGTATCAGGCGCGCGACACACGAATAGACCGCACCGTTGCCATCAAGATATTGCCGACTCAGGTCTCTCAGGATTCCGATGCTAAACAGCGCTTCGACCGCGAGGCCCGCGCTATTTCATCGCTAAACCATCCCAACATTTGCATTCTCTATGACGTCGGCACACAAGACGGCATTAGCTACATCGTCATGGAGTACTTGCAAGGCCAGACACTGGCCGACAGATTGGACAAAGGCCCGCTACCCTTCGGCCAACTACTTAAATACGCAATCGACATTTGTGAGGGATTGGATAGAGCTCACCGAAGTGGAGTCATTCATCGCGACTTGAAGCCCGGCAATATCATGCTGACGAAGACGGGCGCGAAGCTGATGGACTTCGGACTGGCCAAATCGGTGGCGATTGCCGCGTCTCTGGTCTCGAACTTCACAGCCACTTCCTTCACTCCAGCCAGCCATCCGTTGACCATGCAAGGAACAGTAGTGGGTACCGTTCAGTACATGTCGCCGGAGCAGGTAGAGGGAAAAGAAGCGGATGCCCGCAGCGACATCTTCAGCCTGGGATGCGTGTTGTACGAAATGGCTACGGGCAAGCGGGCGTTCGAGGGCAAGAGCATGGCCAGCATAATGGCGGCCGTTCTGGAACGGAATCCTGTTCCGATCACCGCTGTCGAGCCTGGGTTGCCGCCAGCGCTGGATCGACTGGTAAAGGCTTGCCTGGCAAAAGATCCCGACGAGCGGATACAGACCGTTCAAGATGTGAAGCTGCAACTGAAGTGGCTGGCGGAAGAAGGCCAGGCGAGCGGACCTCAGGAAGAGGCGCCAGCGTCGTGGACCGGCCATCTCAAACGGCGCGAGCGCGTCGTGTGGGCGGTAGCCACTTTATGCGCGCTGTTGGCGGGTGGCCTGACGTTTGCGCATCTTGCCGGCCAAAAGCCGCAGCCGGTGGTGCGAACCAGCATCGGAAGCGCAGATAAACTCCGCTTCAACTTCGCAGGTGACATAGCGGGACCGCCTGTCCTCTCGCCTGACGGTCTCCACATCGTTTTCTCGGCAACGAATGAAGGGAAAGCCCAGCTCTATCTTCGGACCTTGAGCGATCTCTCGATTCGACCGCTGCTTGGCACCGACAACGGCTGGTTCCCTTTCTGGTCGCCCGACAGCCATTCGGTGGCCTTCTTTGCCGACGGTAAGTTGAAGCGGCTCGACATTTCCGGTGGCATTCCCGTGGCGATCTGCGACGCCATCACCGGCCGCGGAGGCAGTTGGGGCAGCACGGGGACCATCGTGTTCACCCCCAACTTCAACTCGTCCATCTGGCAGGTGTCAGCCGGAGGAGGAACTCCGTCCGAGGTCTTCAAGCTCGATTCACCAAAATACAGTACCTATCGGTGGCCATGGTTTTTGCCTGATGGGAAGCACTTCCTCTATTTTGCGGCCAATCACTTGACTCCTAACAACCCGAACACCGGAGGCGTTTTTTTCGCTTCCCTGAAAGGCAAGGAAAATCGATTGCTGTTCTCGTCGGCATCGAATGCCATCTACGCTTCCGGATATCTGCTTTATCTTGCCGGCAATGTCCTGCGCGCACAACCTTTCGATCCGGGTTCGGGCCAAACCAGGGGCGACTCTACGGTGCTCGCCGACGGTGTGCAGAATGACAGCGAAGTGTGGCGGGGAATCGTGACCGCTTCGGAAAATGGTCTCCTGCTTTATCAGCCTGCCATGGCGACGACAGGGATGAAGCTGGTCTGGTTTGACCGTAGTGGGAAACAGGTAGAAGAAATCGGTGATGGGGATGCCTACTATCAGGTCAGACTTTCCCCGGACGAAAAGAAGCTCGCGCTTGCGATTGGTCAAGTGAATCGGAACATCTGGGTTTACGATTTGGCCCGCGACACCAAGAGCCGTTTCACCTTCGACAATAAATCCCACTCCGATCCCGTTTGGTCTCCCGACGGCAGCCAGCTCGCCTATGCAGTCGCTGAGGGTGGGCTTCAAGAAGCTGTGGTGTTCAGCAAGTCATCCAATGGGGCGGGCGAGGCAAAACAGATATTGGCGAGTGCGCCCGGTGATGAGGTCCAGCAGTCGCCGAGTGACTGGTCACCGGATGGCCGCTGGATGATTTACACTCGCGGCGCACTCGGAGCGGGTACCCAGGGAACCGACTTATGGGTATTCTCCCTCGACGGACGCCAAAAGACGTTTCCTTACATAGCGGGTCCCGGCGACCAACGGGAAGCCCAGTTCTCACCCGACGGCCATTTTGTGGCCTATCAGTCAAACGAAGGCGGTAATACCCAGGTCTACGTGGCTGCCTTCCCGTGGACCGGGGCAAAGTGGCAGGTTTCAACCAACGAAGGCACCGGACCACGATGGCGGCACGATGGACAGGAACTCTTCTTCGTAGATGGCGACCAAATCATGTCGGCAAAGGTGAACAAAGCCGGTTCAGGTTTGGAAATAAGTCAGCCGCGTCCCTTGTTCCGCCTCAACTTGGTTGGCGAGTATCCCTTTCGCTACGCAGTCGCCCGAGATGGTCAGCGCTTTGTGGCAATTGTCAGCGGCCAAGATAGCTCGCAGCCTCTGGTCTTGGTGCAGAGCTGGACCGCGGAATTCAAACCCTGATAGCTGATTGTCGATCGCATGCTTCGGACTTTCCGGTGTGTGCCGCTCTCACATTCGAAGGTGACGAGTCCCCTCGAAACTTAGCTACACTGCAAGTAGGATCGTCAGGTAAGAGTCGGTGTTTCCACCCCAAGGAATGTTCTAATGGCAGTTCGCCCAATTCCCGATCCTGTCCCTTCCGCGGAGCTCCAATTCGAGAGCTTCGAGAACCTGATGCCGTTCCGCGTGAACGACATTCTGCTGGTCTCCAGCCTGTACGACTCCTTCATTCTGCGCGAGGACGGGCGCCTCAACGAACTGCTGATGGGCGAGTCGCTGGAGTTGGACATTCATCAGGTCCCCGGCATCACGCATGTCCCCAGCGGAGCGAAAGCGCTGGAACTGGCGCGCTCCCAGCCGCGCTTCAACCTGATCGTGACCAACCTGCAAGTCAGCGACATGGATGCCGCGCAATTGGCGCGCGAAGTCAAGGCCGCGGGTCTCGATGTTCCGGTCATCGTTCTGGCCTACGATTACCGCGAGATCAAGAACTTTATCGCGCGCAATCCACAGACCGATATCGAGCGGATATTTCTGTGGCAAGGCAATGCCCGCATCCTGATCTCGATCGTCAAGTACATCGAAGACAAGCGCAACGTCCTGCATGACACTCATGCCATGAGCGTTCCCGTAATGCTGGTGGTCGAGGACGATATCCGCTATTACTCCCTCTTCCTGCCGGTGATTTACACCGAGCTGATCAGCCAGTCGCGCCGCCTGCTCAGCGAGGGCCTCAATGTAGCGCACAAGCTGGTGCGCATGCGGGCCCGGCCCAAGATCCTCCTCTGTTCCAATTACGAGGACGCGGAGAAGCAGGTCATGAAGTATCGCGACTACCTGCTGGGCGTGGTGTCGGATGTGGAATTTCCGCGCAATCAGACGCTCACGCCGGAAGCCGGCTTCCAGTTGGCGCGCATGATTCGCGGCATCGTGCCGGATGTGCCCATCGTGCTGCAGTCCAGCCGCACCGAGTTCATGCAGCCTGCCTTCGCCGAGGGCTTTGGCTTCCTGCAAAAACGCTCGCCTACCCTGCTGGGCGATTTGCGGCGCATGCTGGTGGACGAGGCAGGCTTCGGCGACTTCGTCTTCCGCCTCTCCGACGGCAAAACCGAGGTCGGGCGCGCCAGCAACCTGAACGAACTGGAGACCCAACTGGCGACGGTCCCGGCCGAAAGCGTTGAATACCACGCCCAACGCAACCACTTCTCGCACTGGCTGATGACGCGCACCGAGTTCGCTCTGGCCCAAAAGCTGCGGCCGCGCAAAGTTTCCGACTTCGACGACACCGAGCACCTGCGCCGCGACCTCATTGCGTCCATCGCCGAGTATCGCCGCGAGCAAACCCAGACGCTCATTGGCGAATTCAATCCGGCAACGTTTCAGCCGGCAGATGCTTTCTTTTTGCAGATCGGGGGCGGCTCGCTGGGCGGCAAAGCGCGCGGCCTGGCTTTCATACGGCACCTGCTGCATCAGCGCAGCGTGATGCGCAGGTTTCCCGGCATTCGCATTGCTGTGCCGCCCACGCTGGTGTTGGCCACCGACTTGTTCGACAATTTCTTGCGCGAAAACGACCTGCTGAAACTCGCCATTCACAGCACCGACGACCAGGAGATCGTGCAGCGCTTTCTGGCGGCGCCGCTGCCCATCGCCGTGATCGACAAGCTTCTGGACTTCTTGCAGGAGGTGCGCTATCCGCTGGCGGTCCGCTCTTCCAGCCTGCTGGAGGATTCGCAATACCAGCCGTTCTCCGGTGTGTACGAAACCTTTATGCTGGGGAACCATCAGGCCGGCATCCAACTGCGGCTGGAGCAGCTTCTGGAGGCGATCAAACGGGTGTACGCCTCGACCTTCAGCCAGCATGCCAAGTCCTACGTGCGCGCCACACCGTATCGCCTGGAAGAAGAAAAAATGGCGGTGCTGGTTCAGCAGGTGGCGGGCGCGACCCATGGCAACCGCTTCTATCCGGATTTCTCCGGGGTGGTGCGATCGCGCAACTTCTATCCCGTTGCACCCGTCAAGGTGGAGGACGGATTCGCTGCCGTCGCCTTGGGCTTGGGATGCGCCGTGGTGAGTGGAGGAAAATCGCTGACGTTCAGTCCGCGTCACCCTCGGCATCTGGTGCAGTTTTCGTCCGTGGAAGACATTCTGGCGAACTCGCAGACGCAATTCTGGGCACTTAATTTGGACCATGCGGCGGACCCAGCCGATCCGGTTACCGAGCTGCGCGAAGTGCCGTTTGGACTCGACGCGGCCGAGGCCGACGGCACCTTGCAGATGCTGGGATCCACCTACTCACGCGACAATCACGCGGTCTATGACGGGCTGAGCCGGCCCGGCCAGCGCATTGTCAGTTTCGCGCCCATTCTCAAGCATGGGCTGTTTCCCCTGCCCGCCATCCTCGATCAGCTTATGGCAATCGGCGAAGACGCAATGGGACGTCCGGTGGAAATCGAGTTTGCCGTTCGGCTCGCCCGGCAAGCAAACGAAGCTGCTGAGTTCAGTTTTCTTCAACTGCGTCCGCTGGTGCTTTCCCGCGGCGGCGAAGAGATTCGCCTGGAGAATGTGGAACCGGAACGCCTGGTATGCCAAAGCTCGCAGGTGCTGGGACACGGCCGTTTGCAGGACCTGCGCGACGTGATCCTGGTTGACTTCCAGCGCTTTGAACGCGCCCGCAGCCACGACGTAGCCCAAAGCGTCGCCCATTTCAACGCCCAGCTTTCCGAGGAGAATACGCCGTATCTGCTGATCGGAGTGGGGCGCTGGGGATCGACCGATCCGTGGCTCGGCATTCCCGTGGCCTGGGACCAGATCTCCGGAGCACGCGTCATTGTGGAGTCGGGATTCCGCGACCTGCGCGTGATTCCGTCGCAGGGCAGCCATTTCTTCCAGAATCTCACCGCGTTTCAGATCGGCTACTTCACCGTCAACCCCGATGCCGGCGAGGGCTTTGTCGATTGGCCGTGGCTGGCGGCACAACCTGCGCTCGAGGAACATGGCTGCGTCCGCCACTTGCGGTTCGCGACGCCCCTGGTGGTGCTGATGAACGGCAAAACCAGCCAGGGCATGATCTTCAAACCCGACCCCACCGCCTGAAGAACCATCTGATCCCGTTGCAGTCAACTCTGCCGCTTGCGTCTTTGCAGCCACCCAATCCGTATATCAGCACTAAATCGTATATCTTTTTCGTTTCTATCCGTATTTATACGCTGATATACTCTCTGCCTACTAAATTAAGGAGCCAACCCGCTTGAAAATCCGATGTCTCGTTCTGCTCGTCTTCCTGTCCATGGCTGCGACTTTGCCATCGTGCGCGCAATCGTTTCTCGATGACTATTTTGCCCGGGTCGCCCGCAATCAGGCGGAGCAGCCGCACTGGGTCACTCCGGTGGCGACGGTCACGCCCCGCCTGGAGCAGGAGTTTCGCTATGATATCTTCTGGCAGGGGCACGCCGACGGCACCACGACCGAGAACTACGATGGCAGCAAGGGACTGGAACTGATTCCGGCGAACAACGTTGAAGTGATCGTCAACCTCCCGCCCTACATCGTGCATAACAATCCCAAACAAGTGGATGGCTGGGGCGACGAATCTTTCCTCGTCAAGTATCGTTTCCTGTCCAGGAACGAGCAGAGCGGCAATTACATTCTCACCGCGTTTCTGGGGTGGTCCATTCCCACAGGCACATACAAGAACGGCGCCCCTCACGCGGTGATTACGCCGACGCTGGCATTTGGAAAAGGCTGGGGCCCCTTCGATATCCAGACCACGGCGGGCATCGGTCTGCCCACGGGAGACAGCCAGAAACTCGGCCAGCCGGTCACATGGAATTTGACAGCGCAATATCGCGTGCTGCGCAAGATATGGCCTGAGGTGGAAATGAATTCGACCTTCTATCACAACGGTCCGAACGATGGGAAGCAGCAGGTATTTCTCACTCCGGGTGTGGTCTTCGGGAAGTTTCCCCTCTGGCGGCGGCTGGGCTTGACCGTGGGGACTGGGGTTCAAATCGCCGCAACCCACTTTCACAACTACAATCACGGCTGGATTCTCAGCACTCGTTTGCCGTTCTAACGCGGTTGGGGTTAGCGCATCCGGCGAGCGCGGATAGAGCGGTGCTTTTGCTGGACTATTCATGAGCGCAGCGCTTTTGTGGCCCTGACGCGCGCCTGAATCCCGGCTCCCGGAAATCCATCCAATCCTTGGTTGATCAGTTTTGCATTGGCTGCCCGTAACGGCCTTCGGTAGAACGCGATTCGGCCCACGGACGAAATCCTTTCATCATGAAAATCGGAATCACATGTTATCCAACCTACGGTGGCAGCGGTGTGGTCGCCACGGAGTTGGGACTGGAACTGGCTGATCGCGGCCACGAGGTTCATTTCATCTCGTATTCGCAGCCCATCCGGCTTCCCAAGACTTACCCCAACATCCACTTTCACGAGGTGGAGGTTTCCCGGTATCCGCTGTTCGAGTATCCGCCGTACGATCTGGCGCTGGCCACGCGCATGGCGGAGGTCGCCGAAATTTACGAGCTCGACCTGTTGCATGTGCACTACGCAATTCCGCATTCCGTCAGCGCGATGCTGGCGCGACAGATGCTGAGCTGCGATCATGCGCGCCCTCGTCGCAGACTGCCCTACGTCACCACCTTGCACGGTACCGACATCACGCTGGTTGGATCCGATCCGTCGTATTTGCCCATCACGCGCTTTTCCATCGATCAGAGCGACGGCGTAACGTCGATCTCCGACTATCTCAAGCGGCGGACCCTGGAAGTATTTGCGGTGCAGACGCCCATCGAGGTGATTCCCAACTTCGTCAACTGCGATCTCTACCACCGCACTCCGGAATTGCTGGAGCATCGCTCCGAGTACGCCAGCGCCGACGAGAAGATTCTGGTGCACCTGTCGAACTTCCGGCCGGTGAAGCGGCTGGGGGACGTCATCGAGATCTTCGATCGGGTGCAGCAAAAGATTCCATCGCGACTGCTGATGATCGGCGATGGTCCGGAGCGTTCGAGCGCCGAATGGCTGGCGGTGAAGAAGGGAATCCATAAAAAGGTGGACTTCCTCGGCAAACAGGACCGCATTAGCGAGAAGCTGGCGGTGGCCGACGTGATGCTGCTGCCCAGCCAGTTGGAGTCGTTCGGACTCGCGGCCCTGGAGGCGATGGCTTGCGAAGTTGTGCCGATCGTAACCAACGAAGGCGGCCTTCCGGAAGTCGTCGATCACGGGAAGACCGGGTTCCTCGCGGCTGTGGGCGATGTGGAAACGATGGCGAATTATGCGATTGAAATTTTGTCGGACGAACACAAGCTGAGGCAAATGGGTGAAGCGGCGCGCGCCAGCGCACAAGCGCGATTCTGCGCCAGCAAAATCATCCCTATGTACGAGAGATTCTATCGCGGCGTACTGGATCGCTCTTCGTAGATCGCGCCTGCCACCGAACCGCCCATCTCTTCGGCCTGCAGCATCGGAAGCACCAGCCGCACCAGGGTGCCGCGGCCGGGCTGGCTCTCAATCGTAATCTCGGCGGCATCGCCGTACACCACCTGAAGACGCTCGGTAACGTTCACCATTCCAATACCAGTCCCCGCGCTGGCGCTGGTGACGGACATTCCGACTCCGTCGTCTTCCACCTCGATGACCACGCGCTGATCGGCACAGCGGCTGCGAATGTAGATGCTTCCCCCGTCAGCCGTGGAGGAAAAGCCATGCTTGACCGCGTTCTCCACCAGCGGTTGCAGAATCATGCTGGGCACCAGATGCTCAAGCGAGGCCGGCTCCAGTTCCTTGACCACCTTCAGCTTGTCACGGCCGAAGCGCGCCACTTCAATATCGAGATAATCATCCAGAAATTCCAACTCCTCGCGCAGCGGGACGAACGAGTCTCCCTTGCGCAGCAAGCGGCGCAGAATGTTGCCCAACTTCACGATCATCTCGCGCGCCGAATCCGGATCGCGGCGCACCAGCGAAGCCACCGAATTCAGCGTATTGAACAGGAAGTGGGGATTGATCTGGCTTTGCAGCGCTTCCATGCGCGCCTGCAACAGCAATCTCGCCTGCTGTTCCAGCTTCATCTCGATGCGTACGTTGTTCAGCACCTTTAAGGCGATTGCGACTGCCATGACCGTGCCCGCGTAGATGGCCAGGTTGATCAGCCAGTTATTCGCATCGAGCGCGAAGATGCGCGCGGGAAAAGCGCGATGCAGTTGTATGCGGATGAACTCCAGACCCAGGATGAGAAAGAAGAACGAAGTCTGCCAATCGATGAAGGACTTGCGGATGCTGCGTCGAATCCAGCGATAGATGCTGAGATCGAACAGCGGTGAGAACGACCAGATGGCTTCGCGATCGGGGCCCAGATGGCGCAGCACGCCAGCCAATGCTCCCGCCAGAACATACATGGGCAAGGTAAGCCACTCGCCGAAAACTACCGCCGGCAGAGCAACCAGCACGCCCCCCGCGATTCCCACCAGGCGTCCGCCGATCACGCCCATCAGGATCGCGCCCTCGAAGGAAATGTCGGCCGCGTAGAAATTGTGCACCCAGTGGCGCACCAATACGCCCAGGGCAATGGGCGTGCCCACGATGAAGACAATCTCGATCTTCTCGCTGAGCGTGCGTTCCTCGCGAAACAGCAAAACGCGAAAACGGCGCGCCCGCACCAGTACGCTGCTGATGGCCGCGGCGACGCCGAGGCGGATCAGCACGGTAACGAGAATGAGGCGGTGGTCCATTGTCAGTTGTTGTCAGTTGTCAGCAGCCACTATCGTAGCGCCTCAGCGGCCTGAAGCAGGGCCTGTTCCGCGCTCGCGCGGTCGGGCGCGCCGCCTTGCGCCATGTCGCGATTGCCGCCGCCACGCGTGCCCAGCTGCTGCACAGTTTGCTGCATCAAGGCGCCCATGTCATGCGCGAGCCCCGGTGTTTGTCCGAAGACCAGCGACGGTTGCGGGCCTCCACAACCCAGCAACGCGACCGCTGTGCCGTTTCGAGTGAGTTTCTGCGCCAGCATCTTGATGTAGGCGAGATCGCGATCGGGAAAGAACTGCACCACCAGCTTGTACTCGCCACGGTTCTGT
>OCTA010006266.1_pt1 | contig 10161 bp, 11 predicted proteins | sample 1538991 | NCBI WGS metagenome assembly OCTA01 (sample SAMEA3539302, study PRJEB22396) | soil metagenome | biome: tundra; feature: field; material: soil | place: USA | collected 2010-05 | depth 0.15 m | reverse complement strand
GGCACGACCGGCGCGGCTGGCACGGGCGTGGCTGGCACGACCGGCGCGGGCGGCGCGGCTGGCAACAGCCAGAACGAGACCGCTTGCGGCGTTTGCGAGCTCTCCAGCAGCGATGGAAACTGCGATCCGGGCTTCCTTTCGCAGGACGGCAGCGGCGTTCCCTTCGGCTGCGATTCGCTCCCGACCGCAGGGCAGATCTCGGCTTGCAAGAATCTGCTCACTTGCATCAACGCCAACAACTGCGCGACCAACGGCAATGGAACCACGGCCGGCGACAATGCGGCCGAGGGTTGCTACTGCGGCCCGGCGCCTGAAACCGCCGCCAACTGCAACGGCGGCACGGGTGTCGTCGGCAAGTGCGTCGCGCAGTTCCACGCCGCGGCCCTGGCCGACGGCGCTGTCGACCCCCGCGCAGCCAGCCTGACCGCCGCTTCGACCGAGGGAGCTTTCGCGAGCTTCATCGGCGTGGCGTCGTTCGACCCGACCACCGCGGTCGGCATGGCCGACAACATCAAGGACTGCGCCGTCCACTCGGCCTGCACCCCCTGCAACAGCCTGTAGTCGAAAAGACGCGCTGAGCGAGTCAGCTCAGGCGCCGGCGAGAAGCCGGCGGATCAAGGGCGCACTTCCTTCGGGGGGTGCGCCCTTTTTTTTGAGAGTTGCCTTTCGATTGCCGACGGTCGGCGTGACGTTTTCATTTCAGGGCCGGGCAAGTTTCTTGAGCCGCTGCTTCGGGCGGGGCAGGGTGTAGAAAGATTCGAGGCATCGTGAAGAGAAGTCGTTTCAGGACGGGCTCGTTCGCGGCCGCGGCGCTCTGCGCCTGCGTGGTGCTGACGTCATGTGGCGACAACTGGCGCGTAACAACCGGGGTGGCCGACGCGGGTCTCGTCGAGGGGCGGTTCGCGCTGACGCTGCCAGCGGGGTCGAACCTGACGGTCGTGAGCTACGCCGTCGTATCTGGGACCGGCGACGTGATCACGACGGGCACGATTTACGCGAGCGCTCCCGACGGAACGCTATCCGTGGTGCTGGCGCTGCCACCCGGCACAGGTATGGTTCTCCAGCTGACAGGAACCACCGCCGCAGGTGAGCCGTGTACCGGGACGAGCGCGCCGTTCAACCTCGTTGAAGACCAGGCCTCGAGCATCGACGTCACGCTGGTCTGTGGGGGCTGAACCCATGGTGGCGCGCGCCTTTCAATTCTGAATCTGAACCGGGCCGATGTCGTACGTCGCGCTCACCCACCCATCGCACAGGACGGCCTTGACGTCGACGGCGCCAGGAGGCCACTGCGACGCATCGAAGTTGACCGCGAACGAACCCGGACGGTTCATCGGAAACGCGAAGCCATTGGCTTCGATGACCCCGATGACGGAATCGCCATCGGGATCGTCGATGACCGCCGTAAACGCGAGCTGATCCTTTGCCAGGAAGGGGAGCTGACTGACCTCGACCGTCGGTGGTCGGTTGGTCGTCGGAGGCGGTCCCTTGACCGGTTGGCCAGCCCACAGTTTCAGGGTTTGGACCTCGAAGTCGGGAAGCGCGGGGCTGGGTTGGGGCGGCATCCGGGCCCATTTGGCGCCGCCTTGCGGAACGACGTCTGCGCTGATCTGGATCGAAGACGCCGACGACCCGGCCAGTGTGAGGGTGGGATCCATCGCCAGCGCCGCGTCGCCGCAGACGGCGGCGGTCACGTCATAAAAATCGAAACGAAAAGGATAGGCGGGGTTGGCCATGTCGCCGGCCGTCCAGCCATGGCAGCTGTTGCACTCCCCGCGAAGGATGGGCGCCACGTTCGCCCAGGTGGGGTTCGCGGGCACGGAGGCACCCGAACCGCAGCCGGCACCAGCCAGCAGGCCGACCAGAAAAACCAGCGACGATCGCGGCGACATGTTCGCCTGCCTAGTCATCACCCGCGATCGAGCTCCGAGCGCCGGCTCTGACGGGAATCGGTGCCTCCAGGCTCGCCGCGGCGACCGAGGCGTCATTGCACGAAAGACCGGTCCGGCATGCCCCGTTCAGGATCCACCGCTCAACCAGCTCTATGTCGGCTTCAGGCAGCGGACGATCGGGCGGCATCCGCGGGGCGTTGCGCGCGCGAAGCATGTTGACGACCCGCGAGCCCGATGGATCGTACGGGGTGATGAGCGGGCGAAGCTGCTGCTCGCACACGAACGTACCGTTGATCGTCGCGCACGGGACACCCGCGGGAGGCGCCACGCCCCCGTCGGTCACCACCACCCAGACCCACAGACCGGTGAGACTCGTATAGCCGTTGTCGGGCGTGGAGAAATCCAGGCCGGAGACCGCCGCCGCCGGGCTGTGGCAGCTGGTGGTGGCGCAATTCGGCTGGAAGAGCGCGGGCGAAATGTAGCCCCACTCGGCCGGTCGATTGTCGGGTCCGCCGCAGCTGCCGGAGAGCGCGGCCATCGCGCCGAGACTGACCGCGAGCGTGGTGCGAAGCGATGCGCTGTTCACGGGCAACCCACCACGACCGCTCGCGTATATCAGCCGCCCCCCGGGGGGTATGTGACGAGTGGGTCACAGTTCCGGCCTCAAGCATTTTGCTCTTCCCGCCGAGGTGGATCCTAGGGGGAGAATAGGAGGCGGTTGTGGCGACAGCGACGACCGGAGAATGGGGCAAATACTACGAGACCGCTGAGCAAAGACGACACCTGGCGGGTGGGGATCCGCTCAAGCGGCACCTCGAGCGCTATATCCTGCGAGAGCGGTGCCTCTTTGTCGGGTCCAGCCTGGTGTTGTTGGCGCTGGTGACGACCTTCTGTGTCGTCCTCACGCGCTGAGGGCGGGGCGGTTTTCGGTCCGAAGCTGCCCCGACCGCCGCTGGCCCGAGCTCAGGCCGCCTGCGCGACGGCCGCGCTGGTCGCCTCGATATCGATGCTGATCGACACCTTTTCGCCCAGCGCAACACCGCCGTGGTCGAGAGCCTGGTTGAAGGTGATGCCGAAGTCCTTGCGGTCGATGGCGGCGGTGATGGTGAACCCGGTCCGCTGAAGGCCCCAGGGATCCCGCACGCTCCCGCCGCGTTCGACGTCCAGCACGACCGGACGGGTGACCCCGTGGAGGGTCAGATCGCCCGCCACCCGCAGCCGGTCGTCGCCGTTTTTCTCGACGCCCGTGCTCTTGAAGGTCAGGTGCGGGTATTTGGCGACGTCGAAGAAGTCGGCCGAACGGAGGTGCTCGTCGCGCTTGGGCTCCGAGGTGTCGACGCTGGCGGCATCGATCTGGACCTCGACCGAGGAGGCGCCCAGATCGGCCTCGTCGATCAGCAGAGTTCCGTTCCATTTGTTGAAACGCCCGCGCACCTTGGAGACCAGCAGGTGACGGACCGAAAAGTCTACGTTGGAGTGCGTGAAGTCAAAATCCCATTTGGTGGTGGCCATGATGTGCTCCTCTTGAATCGAAAGATTCAAATGTTTCGATGTATCGAAACCAAGAAGGTTACAGCCGCCGTTCCGGCCGGGGCTAGGTCAGGCCCGAGATTTGGGCGCGGCGGCCCGCTCGCGCTGGGGCGGGCGCCGGGCCTGCGACGCGAGGCGCAACGGCAGCAGCTCTCCCAGATTGGCGAGCAGGGCGCGGTTCACGGCGGTGTAGTGATGCTTGCCTTCGTGCCGGACCACCAGGACACCGGCCTCGACCAGGATCTTGAGGTGGTGGGAGATGGTCGGTTGCGACACGTCGAAAAGGTCGGCCACCTGCCCGCAGGTGAGCTCTCCGGCGGCTGCGATCTCCTGGGTCATCCGGAAGCGCGTCGCGTCGCCCAGGGCCTTGAGGGCCCGCACCAGCGCCACGTCGTCCAAGGTTCGAGCGGCCGCGCTACCCATTGATATTATTCTATACGTTGAAACCCCCGGCGCAACCCGCCCGAGGTCGAAATAACTGGCGGCGACGCGGCGCGCGCTCGACCATCGTTCGACCGGCATGCCGCCACGCTCGAAACGGGCCCTGCTCTGGACCTCGACCACCTACTTCGGCGAGGGACTGCCCTGGAGCTTCCTGCACCAGATGTGTGCCGAGTTCCTGACCGCGACCGGCGCCTCGGTCGTCCAGGTCTCATCGACGTCGGCGTTCCACGGCGCGGTGACGCTCAAGTTCCTCTGGAGCCCGTTCGTCGACCTCTTCGGCCGCAAGCGGACCTGGCTCTGGGTCATGCAGCTCGTGCTCGGCCTGGGGATGTTCGCGGTGGCCGCGATCGCGCCCCACGGGACGCTGCGGGCGTTCTGGATCGTCGCGGGCGTGCTCGCGATCCTGTCGGCCGTTCACGACGTCGCCTGTGACGGTTTCTATCTCCAGGCCCTCAACCAAGATGACCAGGCGACCTTTGCGGGCACCCGGACCGCGGCCTTCAAGCTGGCCACGATCGTCGGCTCGTCGGCGCTGGTCTATCTGGCCGCGAAGACCAACTGGACCTTGGGTTTCGGGGCGGCCGGCGTGCTGATGCTGGTCACCGGAGTCGCCAACCGTTCGCTGATGCCGATCCCTGCCGAGCGTCACCCCGACGCGGAGCTGCACCGTTCGAAGGTGAGCGCGTTCTTGGCCGCCTATGCGTCATTCATCAAGCAGCCCCAGGCGCTGCTCGTGCTGACGTTTCTGTTTCTCTATCGGGTCGGCGACATCATGATGTTCAACCTGTCGAAGCCCCTGCTGCGCGAGCTCAGCGTCACCACGGCCCAGCGCGGAATCCTGAACGGCTTGCAGATCGGCGTCGCCACGGTGGGGGCGATCCTGGGGGGTCTCATCGTGGGCCGGCGCACCCTGGCCCGCTCGCTGACGCCGATCGCCTACCTGCAGAACCTGTCGATCCTGCTGTACGTCGCGATGGCGGTACTGAGGCCGCACCTGCCGGGCATCGTCTGCATCACGCTTTTCGAACAGCTGGTCGGGGGGATCGGCATGACCGCCTACTCGATCTTCATGATGCAGCGCTGCCGCAGCATGTTCTCGGCCTCGCATTTCGCGTTCATCACGGTGATCGTGTCGCTCGCGTCGACGTTGAGCGGGATCATCTCCGGGTTCGTGGCCCAGCGGGCCGGCTTCCCGATCGCGCTGTCGATCGCCTTCCTCTGCAGCCTGCCGAGCCTGGTGCTCGTCTTCTTCGTCCCCAAGACCCCGATCGAGCCGGATCCCAAGACCGCCCCGGAGACCGGCCCGGCGTCGGGGGAGTCGAGCTGAGCCTGGCGGCGCGCCCCTTCTTCCTGTTCGCGCCCGGCGCGGGCGCCCCGTCGTCTTCGGCCTGGATGCTGGCCTGGCGCCATCGGGTAGAGGCGCTCGGCAACGTTCAAGCGTTCGACTATCCCTACATGCGGGCGGGCCGCAAGACACCCGACCGCCTGCCGGCGCTGCTGGAGGCACATCGGGCGGCGCTGGCCGAGGCGCGCCCGAAGGCGGCCGGTCCCCTCTTCCTGATCGGCAAGTCGATGGGGGGCCGGATCGGGTGCCATCTGGCGCTCGAGGAAGAGGTCGCGGGCGTCATCTGTCTGGGCTACCCCCTGCAATCGGGATCCAGCGGCGCCCTGCGCGACCAGGTTCTGCTCGCGCTCCGGCGGCCGGTGCTCTTCGTCCAGGGGACGCGCGATCCCCTGTGCCCGCTCGATAAGCTGGAGATCGTGCGCGCCCGCATGACCGCCCCGAGCACGCTCTTCGTCGTGGAGGGCGGGAATCATTCCCTGGAGATCTCTTCGGCGCAGCGAAAGGCGTCTGGCGAGACTCAGGAGCTTGCAGATTCACGCGTCCTCGCGACCATCCGGGCGTTCACGCAGGGGTAGTCCGCATGTGGGTCTGGGTGGGAGTCCCCCGGCCGGAATCCCAGGTCTCTCCAGCCTGCCGTCGGGGCCGCCGCCTGAAAAAGGTGACCATGTTTGCCGCGGAATGGATCACTATTCCCGGAAGCGGGAATCGATGCTGCGGGCAGGTGCCGCCCGACACGATTCCCGGGCTTCGTGCCCGCAACGTCACGCCGCTAGATTGGAAGAACGACATGAAGACTAGAGAAGCACACGGTCCTGTCTGCTGGATTCGGGTTTCGCCGCTGCTCCTGGTGGCGGCGATGGGGGTGGGCTGTTCGTTTCGCCCAGCGAACCAGGTGGCCGGCTCGGGAAGTGCCGGCAGCGGTGGCAGCTCGGGAAGCGCCGGCAGCGGCGGGACCGGCTCGCAGATAGCCACGGCGCTGGCCATCACGCCCCTGACCGCGACGTTGACCGTCTCCGGCGGCGGACCCGCGCAGACGCAGCAATACACCGTGATGGGAACGGTCAACGGCGCCTCGGTGGATCTCACCACCCAGGTCGCCTATTCGGCGGTGCCGGCCGGCATCGTCACGATCGATCACAACGGCCTGGCCACCACGACGGGAACCGCCGGCGGCATCGTGACCATCACGGCCAGCACCAGCCAGCTCGCGGTCACCGCGAAGTTGACGGTCGTCTATTCGTTCACCGGCCCCGATCCGATGATGACGGGGACGGTCCCGTCCGACGCCGCGACCCGGTTCACCAGCACCACCAACGACACGACCCGGTCGCCCCAGCTCATCTATCCCAACGACGGCGTGTTGTTTCCGCCCAACATTTCGAGCGTCGAGATCCATTTCATGCCCGGCGCCAACAACACGCTGTTCGAGGTCAGCTTCACGGGGCCGCTCTCGACGGTGAACAGCTTCATCCGTTGCACCGCGCCGGCCGGAATCACCGGCTGTATCTATCTGCCCGATCCGGGCCTGTGGGCCAGCGTGGCCACCTCGAACGCCGGGCAGGGGCTGGTCCAGCTGGTGGTACGCGGCACGGACGACACAGGCACCTCGGTCGGCGCCAGCAGCACCTTCAACATGCAGTTCAGCAAGGACGCCGTGCGAGGGGCGCTCTACTACTGGACCACCAGCAACAAGACGGCGATCATGCGCTACGACTTCGGCGGCAGCACCACCGCGCCGGCGCCCTACCTCGTCCCGGCCGCCGCCGGCGCGTCGATCGCTTGCGTCGGTTGTCACGGCCTTGCGCCCAACGGGCAGAAGCTGGTCGCCAGCGCCAACGGACAGGGCGATGGCCGCCTCCTCCTCTGGGACATCACGAACAACGTCGCCCTTCAGCCGTTTCCGCTGGCGCAGCGGAGCCAGTTCGAATCGTGGAACAAGGACAGCACCCAGTTCGTGGGGGTTTTCGGCGATAACCCGAGCGGCTCCAACTCGGCCCGCAAAGGGGCATCCAACCTGATGATCTTCGACGGGACCAGCGGCGCGGTAACGCAGACGATCGATCTGATGGGCCTCCGGGCCGATCATCCGGATTGGTCGAAGAACACCAGCGGGGCGGAGACCATCGCCTTCACGTCGGTCGACGCCACCGCCACCACCACCGATCAACGTCCCTCGACGGGCGGCATCGACTTCATCCAGTTGACCGCCGGTACCTGGGGCGCGCCGCAGATGCTGGTTCCCGCGATGCTGGGCCAGAACAACTACTATCCGGCCATCAGCCCGGACGGAAACCTGGTGGTCTACGATCAGTCGACCTGCACCGCCGGGACGGCGGCGCTGGGGAAGGCGCCAGACAAATCCTGCGACGCCGACACCGACGCGACGGCGACGATGTTCCTGACCTCGCTCACCGCCGGCGCCACGTCCGTCGCCCTCGCGAGCGCCAACGGTCCGGGCGTCGCCGACGGCACCAACACCACCTTGACGAACTCTTTCCCCAAGTGGGCCCCCTTCATCGAGAACCTGGACGAGCTGAACAAGGTCCTCTGGCTGACCTTCTCGTCGACGCGCCAGTACGGGCTTCGAACGCCGCCAAAGCCGGCCACCACCGACGAGACGACCATCGGGACGCTCATCTGGATGGTCGGGATCCGGCAGGGGGTGGGGGGCGCCGATCCCAGCTACACGGCGTTCTGCCTGCCGTTTCAGGACATCACGACCTCCAACCACATCGCGCAGTGGGCCCAGAACTTCGTCGTCGGCCCCCCGAGCTGAGCAGTCCCGCCGCTCAGATCGCGTCCGGGCTGTAGGATGTCGCCATGTCGGCATCCACCCTCAAGCACAACAGCTACTTCGACGGGCAGGTTCAGAGCATCGGCTTCGAGCGCCACGGCCGGCGCGCGACCGTGGGCGTCATCGCGCCCGGTGAGCACCATTTCGGCACCGAGGCCCCCGAGCGCATGACCATCCTGAGCGGCGAGCTCTCGGCCAAGCCCGAGGGCGGAAGCTGGTCGCACTACCCGGCGGGCACCGCCTTCGAGATCGCGGGCCGCAGCGGCTTCGACGTGCGCGTCCTGCAGCCCTGCGCCTACCTGTGCGAATTCCTCTAGCGGCGCTTCGCGCGACTACCAGACCAGGCGCACGCTGCTGACGAGGCCGTCGGCGGTGCCGTGGCCAATCCAGGAGTGGGTGTACCCATAGCGGATCAGCCAGCGCGGGATGGGGTTGCGCCCCTCGTTGGCGAGCGGGAAGGGGGTGGCGGCGGTGCGCAGCGCGCCGACGTCCAGCTCGAGACCGATCTCGGGATCGAAGGCGCCATAGGTGATGGGCGTCGGCGTGACATCGGGTGGTGCCGGGGGCATCATCGCCGCCAGGAACTGTACTTCGGCGCCTGAGTAGATGCCGATTCGCCGGGGATCGAGCGGCGTGCCCCACTTCCAGATGGGCACGGTCAGGTGGGCCTCGAGGCCGATGTTCGAGAACGACGCGAGGGGCGCCTGCAGGCGGCCCTGGGTCTGCACCAGCACGGTCTCGGTGAGGCCCAGGTCCCAGAGCAGCGGCCCGGCGCGGGCAATCCGGGAGATCCGCATCGAGCTCGAGCTTCCCTTCAAATAGCTGCCGACGAACGAATCGTTCTGGAAGCCGATCATGAAGGCGCTGCGCTTGGGCGCCACCTTCCAGCGCAGATACCCGCGCGCCGGGTCGGCCAGGTCCAGGTGCATCGTCTGCCCGTCTATCCCCGGCATGTTCAGGGTGACCCGTCGGGGAATTTCGCTGCCCGGGAACTCGTAGCCGCGAAACAGCACCCAGAACGATCGGGTCTGTCCGGCCGGCACGTCGATCGGCTCCAGCAACAGGGGCTCCGGCAGCTCGCCCGGGAAGGCCCCTTCTCCGTCGACGGACGGCGGCAAGAGCCGCGTTTCGCCCGGCTGAGTCACGTCGACCGCCAGCAGGCACCAGAGCGCCGACGCCTTTACGCTGTAGGGTTGTGGGCTGGCGTTCGACACGGTGAATTCGACGATCAGGGCGGTGTCGTCCCCCACGCCGTCTTCGAGCACCTCGTCGTTCAGGAAGGCGCGCTGGACTTCGACCCGCACGCCGCCCGCCGCCGCGATGGCCGGCTCGCTGAGACGCACCTCCCGGTAGGTGGTTCCACAGGCGGCGGCGCCCAGCGCGACGCAGACGACCAGAAGCGCCGAGGTCCTGCCCCCGCCCGTCGTGGTCATGTCACCCCTTCGACAGGCTCCGCGCCGGTTGCGTTGTCCGCGACGGGGATCGGTGGCGCGCGCGCCGGTGCGCCCGTCGCCACGCCCGTCGGTCGGCTCACCTTCCGTCATGGGCGCCTAGCCATAGCAGGACGCGAACGTGATGGGTACTACGTACAGCCCGCGGACAAAGGTGTTCAATCGATCCATGCACCCACCGGCGGGGCGAGCATCGACGGTCGTGGCGTTGACGGTCGCGCTGGGCGGCTGTGTCCCGGTCATTCATCCGCCCGCGACACCGACGGGATTCCTCAGCCCACCGCACACCACGTATACCGGCGTGCTGTCGCGATCGGGCTCCCTGGCCGCCGCGGTGGCTCCGGCGACCGAGACGCCGGGCACCGCGCACACCGTCGAGATCGAATACGCCGAGGGGCGCCAGGCTCTGGTGCAGCTCGGACCCGACTGCAGGCTTGCCGCCTCGACGCTGACGCCGCCCTACGCCGACGTCCCAGGCGTGGGGTTCACCCGCCAGCGCGAGGGTCTACTGGCGCTCGACGCGGGCGCGGCCTGTGCCCTCGACGGGAGCGCCCCGGTCACGATCGCGGCGGGGACCGTCGTGCTGAGCGGCGGCGGTCTCGTCGAGCTGACCGCGGCGGGTCGCGACGGGGCGGGGGCGCCGGGCTCGCTGCGGTTCACCGGAACGGTGGTGGAGGAGCGTCAGGCCGGATCGCCATCGGCGGG
>OCTA010006264.1_pt1 | contig 10164 bp, 5 predicted proteins | sample 1538991 | NCBI WGS metagenome assembly OCTA01 (sample SAMEA3539302, study PRJEB22396) | soil metagenome | biome: tundra; feature: field; material: soil | place: USA | collected 2010-05 | depth 0.15 m | reverse complement strand
GCGGCATCGCTACGGTCGGGAACCAGAACGCGCAGGTAACCTCCAGGCGGCACAGGTCATCTGTGAGTCCAGTCACCTGCGCGGACCGTGATCTCGACTACCGGCGGAGAAACCTGGTGTGCCCTTCCGGGAGGCATCTGTTCGCCAGCCAAGCATCAATTTCGCCGGCCTGCTTGCCGTGTTCGGGGAGGGTTCGGTAGGCGTCTCGGGCTTTGGTCGCGAGCGCCCGAGCGCCGGTCCGGTCCTGACCGACTTCCCAGCGCGCCTGTGCGAGAGCGAACCGCGTCTCCGCCACGAGCTCGAGGTTCGGCTCGGAGCTCTCGCGAATGCGAAGCGCGTTCTCCAGGACCGAGATAGCCTCGCGCCAGCGGCGTTCCCCGATGAGGGTCTTCCCGAGCGCGCTCAAAGGGTACGCTGTGAAGGGATGATCGGCGCCGACCCAGACGGTCGAGAGGTCGACGGTCATGCGGAGGTCGCTCTCGGCTTCCGCATAGCGGCCGAGGAAGAACAAGGTCTCTCCACGGATGCCAAGGGGATGCGCCACCAGAGGGCTTCCGCCTCCGTAGGCGCTCTGATCGATCTTGACTGCCCTATCTGCCGCAACGAGCGCAGCGTGGTAGTCGCCGACCTGGTTGCGCACGTTGGCGATTGTGAGCAACGTGGCCGCAATGTCGGGGTGATTCGGCGCGAGGACCTTGCTTTTGAGCGACAGCGCGAGGTCCAAGTCTGCCAGGGCCGCCGGATAGTCGCCTTTTCGCTGCCGGGCGATAGCGCGGTCCTGATAGAACCACGAGGCCGTCCGGTCGTGCCCGGGTCCGAGCCGCTGGAGCAGCGCTTCTCCCACCTCCTCCCATCGACCCGCGTCTTCACCACGGCCCAGGAAGTAGCCCGTCATTCCTACAAGGCCGGCCGCCCCTTCTACTGCGATGTCGTCCCGATGGGCTGCGACCGCGGACCAAACGGCCTTCTGCCAAAGCTTAGCCGCCTCCGATGGCGCGCCCGACTCTACCTCGAGCCAAGCACCGATCGCCAGCGCCTCAACCAAAATGGGCTGGTAACCAACGGCGCGCGCGGCTTCGACGAGAGGTCCCGCCTTGCGACGTGCCGCGGGCCACTGTCCCGTATCCGTCAAGGCTTTCACTTCCGCGAGGTCCCCTCGCAGCTCCGCGACACGCACGCGCGTGGCCGCATCTACCGGTGCCGGCATCGCCGTCTGAAGCGCCGGAACGTCGGAACAACGGTCCAGTGCGGGGAGCGCCTGGGCGGCGTCGACCGCCTGGACGAGCACCAAAGGGTCAGCTCGCGACAGCTCGTCCGTCAAAGCCCTGAAAGCTCCGCGCGGGCCTTCAAGGCACGTCATGCGAAGGTCCATCACCTCCACGGACTGGTCGCCGCGCACGTGCGTCGCCTCGCAGGCGTCCGTGTACATCTCCTTCCACCGCCGACCGTAGTCGTCCAGAAGAAGGGAGACGCGGTTCCAGGTATCCTCCGCGAACCCGCGGCCGGTGCTGAGGAACGCCCGGTGAATCGTGTTCCGCCGTTCGCCGCCGGCGCCGAACTCCCAGATGTCCGCGAGCTTGTCGCCGCCACCGCGGCACATCCGGAGCCCGCGCGTCGACAACCGCTGCCCGCCCAACACCGCGGCCACCGCGATCGCCACTATTGTGGCGCCGATCCCGATGTTTCGCCGACGACGGACGGGATCGTACCGAAGCTCCTCGAGCAACGCCGGCATCGAAGGAAACCGCGCGGCGGGCTCCGGGGCGAGACCTCGGAGGAGAAGCCTGCGCAGGAACGACGGGGCGCGCGCCCTGTGGGCCGGCTCGCGCACGCGCCCGCCCACTACCGCGTCGAAAATGGAAGAAAGCGAATCCGAAGGGAACGGGCGCTCGCCATACAACGCCTCATGCAGCGACACGCAGAAGCTGAACTGATCGGTGCGTGCGTCGGTCGGCCGTCGCAAGAACTGCTCCGGCGCCATGTAGAGTGGCGTTCCGAGGAGCACCCCGGTTCGGGTCAGCGCGAGGGTACGAGACGTCGGTTCGAGTCCGTTGCCCCTGTGATCGAACGAGGCCGCGTCGCCCGCATCGATCTCGGCGCCGTCGGTGGCGAGCCCGAAGTCCATCACGCGCGCCGAGCCATCGTGCCCGACCATGACGTTTTGGGGCTTGAAGTCGCGGTGCACGAGGCCGGCCTCGTGTGCCGCCGCCAGCCCGGCTCCGCACGCGACGAACACGTCTCGAATCTCCCGCCACGACAGTGGCCCAGAACGAAGCCACTCCGCCAAGGTCTGCCCTTCCACGAACTCCATCGCCAAGAAGTGTCGGTCGCCGAAGTCACCCGCGTCGTAGATCGCGACGACGTTTGGATGTGACAGTCGCGCGATCGCCTGCGCTTCGCGCGAGAATCGCGCCGCCGACATCGGCGACGTGGTTCGCTCGTTTAGAAGCTTGAGCGCCACCCTACGATCGAGCTTCGGATCGTAGGCAGAGTAGACCTCGCCCATTCCACCTCGGCCCACGAGATCCAGAATCAGATACCGCCCGATCGCCGCGCCCTTCGGCAGCGGGGGCTTCCCTGTTCGGCTTGACCGCTCTCCACCAATCGATTCGCTTCGGGCCGCCATGCCCACGAGCGTGAAGCAGGCCTCGCAAGAATCGAGGTGTACCGCCACCCCTGATCGGTCGGCCTCCGATAGACAACCGTCGACGAAGGCCACGATGATATTCGCGTCGGGACAACTCATGCCTCAGGACTGAGACCACAACCCATTTGCCGAATGGAGTCCAGCCGCTGCGGAGATCGTGATCTCGAATACAGGGGAGCACTTGGTGGCCCCTGCCCCCGGTATTTGTTAGCATGTCGCGTGCTCTCGGATGACGGGTTGGAAGCGGCGTTCTTGGCGGAGGTTCCTCCCGAAAACCGCCATAGATTCGGGAATCAGCTGAAGGCCGACATTTTGACCGCGTGTGTGCGGGGCAGGGAGGCTTTCGCCGAGCTTCCTGGTCTATCCCCAGGGAGCGCGTGGGGCGTGGGTCGGCCGAAATCGAGTCCCTGGCCGAACTGCTCGCGAGTCGGCTGGACTTCTCGATCTCCCAAGCCTTGAAAGGGAACGAAGCCGTCTCGCCGACCAGCGGGTAGCTCGCCTCGACGGGCGCGAGCTCCCGCGTTGGTGTTCGAAGCTGACCCTTGCTACGGCAACACCGATAGAGCCCATTGGCCCATCCGTCTCTGAAGTGTCACATCGCTCGGTCGCTATTGCGTAGGCGGCGCGGCTCGATGTGCGTCGCAGGTTGATCAACTGCTGGCGAAGGGCAAGGTTCTCCAGTGCAAGGTCCGCGCGGGCACGGAGGGCGGAACGCATAGATCCAAGGATGTTCAGGATCAGGGCAACCATAACGTCATGATGCACGATGGCGGACCCGTCGCGGCCAGCATGGTTGCTCCGTCATCGCCAGCGTCGGGAAACAGACGGCGCGGATGACCTCCTGGCGAGGCACAGGTCCGCAGTTTTTGCGTTCCTCATGCCGCATGAGGAACGAATGAGGGAATCCGGGGCGGTTGTCGGGTTCGGAGGACGATGGGCGAACCCGACGAGCGGGGTAAGCGGACAGGAGCGGACACGCGTCCCGCGACAATCGTCGAGCGCCTATGCCATCAGAATATGAGTCCACTAAAGGGGCCGGTGCAGCGCGTGACTCGGCTGGCTGGCTGGCTGGCTGGCTGGCTGGCTGGCTGGATTGAAAAGGCCCGCTCGTTCCATGATACCGTCTAGTGACGGGCATACATGGACGGGCCTTGGGTAGGTCATCGCGTGGGCGGGTTCGTCGGTGCGACCTTGGTTTTCGCATTGGGTTGCCATGCGTCGTTCACTGGGCCCTATCCGTGTGAGACCGACTACGCGAGCTGCGTCGACCCGTCGCAGAACACTTGCGAGACGAACCTGGCGTCGGACGCGCTCAACTGCGGTGCGTGCCGTCACCAATGTGGTGTCGGCGCGCTCTGCGTTGCCTCGTCGTGCGGCCCGCCCGCGGCCCAGATCGCCCAACTTTCCGCCGGGTCCGGGGTCGTCGTGAAGACCAATTCGTCGGCCGCGTTCTGGAGCAACTCCAGCGGCATCTATTCGGTGCCGATGTCGGCTGGGGCGGGCGCAGCAGTCACCATGCTCGCGAGCGACGGATTCACCTGCAACAACCTTGGGATACCGTTCGCGGTCGACGACGCCAACTATTACTACCTGTCGAATGGAAGCGGCTGCGTCGGCAGCGGACCCTGCGGCGGTTTGACGCAGGTGTCGCTGGCCAGCGGGACGCGGACCGTCCTCGTTTCGGCGTCCACGTCGGGCGGCAGCGCCTGCGGTTCGATCGCGGTCGGCGCCACGTCCGTCTATCTCTTGACGAGCCAACAGCAGAGCAACGTGGCCACCTACACCCTCTTCAGCGCGCTCATCGGCGTCGCGGGCCAGACGGCGAGCACCCTGGCGTCCGTGCAGAGCATCAATGGCCCGTCCACATCGCTCGCGCTCAACTCGAACGCCCTGTTCTTTTTCTCCACGGGGAGCAACAACGCCCAGTCGCTCCAGATCGTCCCCATCAACGGCGGAATGGTCACCGCGCTACCGGTCAGCGGATTCTTCGACGGTCCTGCGGGAGGGGCTATGTTTGCTGACGAGGCGAACGTTTATACGCTCACGGGCGGCTGCCCCTGCAGCGGCGACAACAACCAGCCCTACACGGGGCGCCCACTGGGCGGCATCAACAAGACCCCGCTCGCCGGCGGCCCGACCACGACGATTTTCACATTCTCCGGCGCGCTCGGGGGGATCGCCGTCGATTCGGCGGACGTCTACTGGTCCACCGACACCACGGCTTGGAAGGTACCGCTCACGGGCGGCAAGGCGACCGCGCTGGCGGGGAACCTGACCGGCGGCGTGGCTGCTTACCAGTGCAACGGCTGCAACAGCGGCGGCTCCGCCCAGACCGAGTCGACCGCGGTCGCGTTGGGGGCGTCGGGCCTCTACATCGGAGCGACCGGGACCGAGAACGAGCTCCTGCGGGTGGCCAAGTAGTCATGGCGCCGGTCGCTTCGCCCGAGACGGCGCGGGTCCGCGAGGGGGATGTCCTCGACGGAAAGTACCGGGTCGAACGGGTGCTCGGCATCGGCGGGATGGGCGTGGTCGTTGCCGCTACCCATGTCCAGCTACAGACGCGCGTGGCGCTCAAGTTCCTTCTCCCCAGCGTCCTCGACAACGCGCAGGTCGTTCACCGTTTCGCGCGTGAGGCGCGCGCGGCGGTCCAGATCCAGAGCGAGCACGTCGCGCGTGTGATCGACGTCGGGACGCTACCCACCGGCTCTCCGTACATGGTGATGGAGTACTTGGAGGGGGGCGATCTCTCGGAGGCCTTGGTGAAGGGTGGGGCGATGCCCGTCGCGCGGGCCGTCGGTTACCTGTTACAGGCGTGCGAAGCGATCGCCGAGGCGCATGCGCTCGGCATCGTCCACCGCGATCTCAAGCCGGCCAACCTTTTCCTGGCGCGCCGGGCGGGCCGAGACGCGATCGTCAAGGTTCTCGACTTCGGGATCTCCAAGACCAACGAGACCGCGACCTCAGGGCTCACCCAGACCTCGCACGTGATGGGCTCGCCGCAGTACATGTCGCCCGAGCAGATGATGTCGTCCAAGAACGTCGACGCGCGCGCCGACGTGTGGGCGCTCGGTGTCATTCTGTTCGAGATGGTGACGGGAGAGCCGCCGTTCGTCGCCGAGACGATGGCTGAGATCGTCTACATGGTCACGCAGCGGGACGCCCCTTCGCTGATCGCCAAGCGTTCCGATCTCCCGCCTGCGCTCGGTGCAGCAGTCGCCCGCGCCCTGGCTCGTGATCCGGCGCGACGGTACGCAGACGTCGCCCAGCTAGCGTTGGCGATAGCCCCGTTTGGGCCGCCGCGAAGCGAGATCTCGATCGAACGGATCGCGCGGGTCCTGGGATCGCACGAGGCGCCCGTCGCCGAGGCGAGCCCGTCGGCGTCGGGATCCGCTCCGTCGCTACCGCCGCCCTCCGTGGCCCCGTTCGTGGCGACCTCCGTCCCGACACCCGTGCCGCCCGAGACGAGCAGCGGGTCGGAGCTGCCACCGAGATCGAGAGGTCGAATCCTCATGGTGGCGGCAGCGAGCGCTCTTCTCGTTGGGGCCATCGGTTGGCGAGCGTTGCGAGGCCGATCGGACGCGGGGGAGGCGCACCCGGCCGAGGCCGCGACGGTGCCGCCGCCTTTCGTGGCGCCGGCGCCGCCTTCCGCCTCGCCTCCAACAGCGATCGCGCCGTCTCGGGCGCCGGTCGCGGCGGCGCCGCCGCCAGGTCCATCCGCGCCTGCGGTTCCCGCCTCGCCACCGGTCAAGGCGCCGAGTCCCAAACCGCTCGTCGCCGCCGCGCATTCAGCGAAAAAGCACTCCAAATCCCATGCGAGCCTGGCCGCACCTCCCACCGCCGCTGCACGTTCGCCCGACCCTCCGCCCCCAGCGCCGGCGAATCGCGGACTGAACATGGGAATCAAGGAGTGACCGCGAGGACGTTCTGGGCTGCCGCGCTGATCGCGGCGAGCGTACCGGCCGTCGCGCGCTCGGCCGGCGTCGAAGGCGCGAAGAAGGAGACGGCGAAGCACGACGCGCCCAAGTCGCTGTCTCAGACGCTGACGAGCGGGGCCAAGGCGGACTTCGCAGCAGCCAAGCTGCTCGCCAACGACGGCGACTTCGCCGGCGCGCTCATAAAGTTCCAAAGCGCCTACGACGCGTCCAAAGATGCGCGCGTTCTTTGGAACGTGGCGTTCTGTCAGAAAAATTTGAGGCACTACGCGAAGGTCACGGCGACGCTCAAGCGTTACGTCGCAGAGGGGGACTCGCTCCTGTCGGCGGCCGACAAGAAAGACGCCCAGGATCTGATCAACATGATCGAGCCGTTCACGACGCGCGCGACGTTCCGCGTGAATCAGGAGGGGGCGCAGATCTATGTCGACGACGAGCTGGTGGGCACCTCGCCGCTCGCGGCGCCGGTCGTGCTTGACATCGGGGAGCGGCGTCTGCGCGCCACCAAGGACGGCTTCACGACATTCGAGAAATCGTTCGTCGTCGCGGGCGGTCCCGAGTTGACAATTGACGTCGCGCTCGAAAAGGAGGTCCATGAAGGGAAATTGGTAGTGGAGGCGCCGGCTGGCGCGATCATCTTCGTCGACGACAAGCAGGTGGGCGCCGGGCGGGCGGAGCTGAAGGTACCGAGCGGCGGCCACCAGTTGCGCGTCACGGCGCCCGGCATGCGCCCGTATCAGACCGAGGTGATCGTCCAGGACAAAGAGACGCGATCGCTCAATGTCTTCTTGGAGGCGGTTGCTCGCTCGGAGACGCCGATGTTACGCGTGGCCGTCGGGTGCGCCGACGCCGAGCCGAAAGGACCGGAGGACGGGCTGGTCGTGAACGCCGACGGTCCCGACGTCCTGCCTCCCGGCCCCGTCAAGAAGCGATGGAGCGACGAGGCGGGCAGGAACGTCGTCGAGTACGCGCAGTACCCGATCCCGCCCGGGCCGCACGCTATTCGGGTCAGCATCACGGACTGCCGGCCGCTCGATCTCAGCGTCGACGTCGATCCCGTCAAAGGGGCTGACGTGACGGGGGCCCTGGAATCGAGCCGGTTCGTTCTTTTTCGGGGACCTCAGGGGACGCCGGGACTACTGCGCGGCGGGCTTGGACTTTGGAGCGAGATCGGGAAGGTCGGCAGCCAAGCGCCCGAATCCTACGGATCGAGCGGGCTCGGCCTCACGGGCTTGGCGGTCGATCTGGGCCTCGTCGGCCGATGGTTTGAGGTCTTCTTCAATGGGGCGTACGGCAGCGGATCGTTCACGCGTTTGACGTTTAACACCCACTTCGCGCTGCCGAATCCGGCGCACGTGACCTGGGCCCGAGAATTCCTTCGCGCCGGCCCCCGTTTCCCCTTCGACCGGGTGGCGCTCGGTTTGGGTGCGCTAGCCGGCCTTCAGGAGATCGACATCGATCAGGTCCGCACGGGGAAACCGAACGCGCTCGTCGGGGGCTTCCTGGAGATCGACATCCAGCCGCTGTGCGACTGGGGTCTCTACCTGCTGGGATCCATCGAGACGTCGAACGACAACAGCGGGAATGGCCCACTTGTTGGCCTCCAGCTCGGCGGCTTCTACGAGCCGAACACCCGCTGTCGCCGCGAACGGGCGACTGCCGTCGGATTGCGCGAGCACAAGTAACCGATCCTGGCGATCGGGTGCGCGGACCTGAGTGCGAAAGGCTGCAGCGATGTCGCCATCGGAGCAAGCCTGGCCAGATGAACCGAAAGACGGTTGTCGAGTACGTGGTCGGGGCATCTAGGGCGCGTTGCGATCGCCGAACGAAATGGGCAATCGACGAACTCGTATCGGCGCTGCAGCATCCCGCTATGGTGAAGCCGCCCGTTCTTACTCCAGGTGCGACGGCGATCACCTTTTCGAGGTCGTTCCGGTCTCTGTTTAAATTTCGGTTAGGGCGTAGAACTCGTGCAGTTTGGCCTGGAGCAGTTTCTTGTCCGGCAGGCGGGTCTGATACTCGGCGACTAGGGCGGGCGAAAATAGGTGGCCACTTCGTTCGTATGTCGCACATGTGTCTTCGCTGTAAACTGTTGATGGGGGTGGGCAATAGCGCTCCTGGTCGGCGGCCGAAAATGCTATTTCTGCGCACATGAAGTATTCGCCCGTTCGTTGCCTCGCCCTCTTCATTCTTGTTTCATCGATCGCTTTCGGCGCCTGCTCCTCGGGCAATAGCAGCGGCGGCACAGCGGGATCGGGCGGAAACGCCGGCGTCGGTCCGGGTGGCAACGCGGGGAGTGGGTCGGGGGGCGCGGCCGGGGTAGCCGCGGGCGGGAGCGGCGGGGCCGGCGGGCCCGTAACTGGCGTCGTCGCCGTATCGGCGGGCTCGGACACTGCCTGCGTGCTTGTCACCGGCGGCACGGTCCGGTGCTGGGGCGACAATTTCTATGGCGCCTGGGGGACTGGTACCGCAGGCGGCCAGGATCTCGATCTTGAGACGTCTGTGAAGAACCTCACCGGAGTCACTGCCATCTCTTCGGGTCGAGACTTCGCGTGCGCGCTGATGGGTGGCGCGGTCCAGTGCTGGGGTCACAACGATAGCGGACAGCTCGGAAACGGCACGACGACCGATTCGGCCACACCGGTCATGGTGACGGGGCTGACCGGAGTCACCGCCATCTCCGCGGGCACGAGGTCCGCCTGCGCGGTAGTGTCGGGCGGTGCGGTCCAGTGCTGGGGTGGCAACACCTCGGGCCAGCTCGGAAACGGAACGACGACCAGCTCCCCCACACCGGTCGCGGTCACCGGGTTGACCGGCGCGACAGCTATATCCGTGGACTCCCTGTCCGCGTGCGCGTTGCTGGCGGGCGGCACCGCCCAATGCTGGGGTGGCAACACCTCGGGCCAGCTCGGAAACGGAACGACGACCGGCTCCCCCACACCGGTCGGAGTCACCGCGTTGACCGGCGCGACAGCCATCTCCGGGGATTGCGCGCTCATGACGGGCGGTGCGGTCCAGTGCTGGGGTGGCAATGCGTCGGGCCAGCTCGGAAACGGAACGACGACCAGCTCACCCACGCCGGTCACCGTGACCGGACTTGCCGGTGCGGTCACGGCCATCACCTCCTCCGAGATAGGAGGCTTCGCGTGCGCGCTGCTGACCGGAGGCACGGTCCAGTGCTGGGGATTCAATTCCGCCGGCCAGCTCGGAAACGGTTCGACCACTGACTCATCCACGCCGGTCACGGTGCCCGGGCTTGCCGGCGTCACAGCTATCTCCGCGGGAGACGGCTTCGCGTGCGCGGTGCTGACGGGCGGCACTGTCGATTGTTGGGGGGGGACGGACGGGTACGTGGTCAGCTCAACGACGCCGGTCCCGCTGAACAAGAAGTAAGACCGTCATAGAGTCTGTCACGTACTACGGCTGTGCCTCGCGAAATCAGGAGCCGTACGGCGCTGGCCGCGTTGTCGCGATAGATCACGGCATTGGGCCGACCTCCCACGGCGCCGGCGTCGTGCGCTGCTGCAGGTGGTCGACGAAGGTCTTCACCTTGGGCGAGATGTAGCGCGCGCTCGGGTACACGAC
>OCTA010006263.1_pt1 | contig 10165 bp, 7 predicted proteins | sample 1538991 | NCBI WGS metagenome assembly OCTA01 (sample SAMEA3539302, study PRJEB22396) | soil metagenome | biome: tundra; feature: field; material: soil | place: USA | collected 2010-05 | depth 0.15 m | reverse complement strand
CTTCGGCGTCGCCCTCGGCCGCGGCCCGCTGCAGCTCCTCGCGATCGGCCTTCACGGCCTCGGGCTCGTCGATCCGCCCGTGCACGAGCAAGACGGCGATGGCCGTGAACGTCGCCTGCAACGCCCCGCCGAAGAGCGCGAAGGCGGCGCCCGGCCACCCGAACCACGCGCCCGCCAGCATGACGAGCTTCGCGTCGCCGAGCCCCATGCCCGCCCGCCCGCGGATCGCCTGATACCCGACCACGAACGGCAGCCACACCCCGACGAAGCCGATGCCCGCTCCGAGGAGCGCATCGGTCCAGGTGAGGTCGCGAAGGCCCGGAGTCAGCAGGCCGAAGAGCGTCCCGCCGAGGGTGATCGCATCGGGCAAGTACATGTGCGAGAGGTCGATGAACGCCGCGGCAACGAGCGCGAGGGCCAGAGCCAGGTCGGCGAGAAAGAGCGCTCCCGCGTGAAGGAGCGAGGTGCTGCCGGGCAGCGGCAGCACGGCGACCTCGACGATCCCGAGCGCGCGCACGCCGCCGAGGAGCTCGACCGCGACGTACCGCGGCGACACGCGCGTCTTGCAGCACCGGGCCTTGCCGCCGAGGAGCACCCACGACAGGACGGGGATGTTGTCGAACGCGCGGATCGGCGCGCCGCACCCGGGACAGCGCGAGGCGGGGCGCACGACGCTGAGGCCACGAGGGACGCGGTAGATGACGACGTTGAGGAAGCTCGCCCAGAGGCAGCCCCACACGAACGCGAAGACGCGGATGAGCCAGGGCGCCAGGTCGAGCTCGCGGAGCGTCATCGACCCGCCAGCCTAGCAGCGCAGAGGTGCACGTGACGCGGGCGTGGATCCACGCTATCCGCGCGCACCCCGATTGCTTCTCAGCATCAACCTCGAACATCCCGAGCCGCGCAAGATCCGGCGCGCGGTCGATGCGCTCGAGGCGGGCGGTGTCATCGCGTACCCGACCGACACCGTTTACGGCCTCGGTTGCGACCTCCTGAACAAGAACGCGATCGAGCGTCTCTATTCGATCAAGGGGATGGACCGCTCGCACCCGCTGGCGTTCGTCTGCCCCGACCTGTCGGACATCGCGAAGTACGCGGTCGTCGAGAACCAGGTGTACCGGGTGCTCCGGCGTTTTCTGCCGGGCCCGTACACGTTCATCCTCCCGGCGACGCGCGAGGTGCCGAAGCTCGTCCAGATGAAGCGGAAGAACGTCGGCATCCGCGTGCCCGCGTGCGAGGCCACGCGCGCCCTCGCCCGGGAGCTCGGGCGGCCCATCATCTCGTCGACGGCCGCGAGGCCGGGCGAAGAGCCTTTCGTGGACCCGGACGAGATCGACACGGCCTTCAAGGGCCTCGCCCTCGTTCTCGACGGAGGAGCGGGCGGCCTGTCACCCACGTCGGTCATCGATCTGACGACTTCGCCGGTCGAGATCGTCCGCGAGGGCGCCGGCGACGTCGACGAGTTCAGATAGCGCCGTCGCGCCCTTCCTCCTCGTTTGGTGCGGCAGGTGCTTGCCGTTGTCGCGAGCATTGGCGACGTGTCTGCGAAGCTGGGACGTCTGAATGGACGAGCCGTGAAGCTCGCCCAACGTGCGAGGCAACGCCAGGGCAACCCGTGCACCCCTCATCTGCCGGCAGGGGTCGTTCCTGAGCCACCACGGGCACCCGTCTGTCTCAGGGACGCGGTCCTGAGCGAGACGGGCGCATCCGTCTGCCTCAGGACACCGGTCCTGAACGAGAGGCAGGCGTCCGTCTGTCTCAGGGATCCGATCCTGAACGACCCGAACGCGTCCGTCTGGCTCAGGACACCAATCCTGAGCGACAGGCGTGCACGCGTCTGGCTCAGGGAGGCGGTCCTGAGCGACCCGCGCGCGTCCGGCTGGCTCAGGGATGCGATCCTGAGCGAAACGGATGCCCGCGGCTGGCTCAGGAATGCGATCCGGAGCCAGACGGATGCCCGCGTCGTCGTTGCAGGGCGAGCGGATCGGAGTTGGCGCAGGTCGGCACAGCGCAAGCGCATGGAATCTCGCGCTTTTCGACGCCCGCGACCGGCACGTGGGTTGCGCCGTCGGTCGCCCATGCGATCCCTTTTCATCCCTGGCCTTGCCTTGACAGTTTGGTCTCTCACCGCCTGCAGTAGCAACAGCAGTCAGGGCACGACGCCCGACGCCTCCACCATGAACGACGCGACCTCCGACGACGCGAACGACGACGCGACTTCGCCCATCGATTCCGGCCCGGACGGAACGACGAATCATGGCGGCGACGCGGGCGACGGCGGCGGCGACGGCGGCGGCGACGCGATCAGCTGCGCACCCATCGTGCAAAGCGACGCGGGAGGCAGCCAGTGCCCGTCGGCGGACGGCCCGGCCGCCGGCGAAGTGCTGGTCTATCCCTGCGGCCTGCCCGCCGTGGGCGATCTCGACGGAGGCGCGACGGCCGACGGCGGCTGGGCCAGCGACGGCGGACACGTGTTCGCCTGCATGACGCTCTGCAACGACATCCCCACTTGCTACGTGACCCCCTTCACCCAGGACGCGGGCGCCGACGCCGGCAGCGAAAGCAGCGTCCTCGTGACGTGCTGCCCGTAGCCCGAGGCCCCGTCAGGAGCCGAGCGGCAAGAGATCGCGGCCGAAGCGCTCGGTCGAGTCTTCCGGCTCGTCGGGCGTCCCCCCCGTGTCGTCGCGCACCTCGCGGAAGAACTCGACGAGCTCGTCGCGGCGGGCCTGCGCGTCGGCGCGGCCCATCTCGATGAGCTTGCGACAGAAGGGACCGTCAAAGAGCAGATAGCTCGCGAGGTCGGCCTCGCTCTCGACCCCGAGGTCGAGCATGTTGAAGAGCTTCTTCGTCAGGATCGGATCGCCCCGGAGCCGCCCGCGCTTCAGGTGGTCGTTGGCGAGCCGCCCGATGTCTTCGCTCGGCCGGACGCGCAGGCAGTTCACGTAGCGGTACTCGAGCGCGCCGCGCTTTCGCGCCTCGCTCGTCAGGGCCTCGGCGAAGCCCGCGCCGTACGAACGCGTCCCGTCGACGAGCACGTTGTTGATGCGCGTCAGGAGCTCGATGTCGACGTCGACGTGATCGAGGAGGAACGCGTTGAGCACCTTGCCGAGGAGGAACGCGGCGCCAGGCGCCCGACCCGCCTCGACGTGGCCCGCCTCGCGCACGACGCGCCCGCTGACCTCGCGCGAGCTTCCGATCGCGAAGATGTGCGTCGCGCCGAGGCTTCCCGGGCGGCCCATTCCGCCGCGCGCGGTCGCCGCGACCGCCGGCGTGCGGAGCCGGTCAAGTTTTGGCGGCTCCGGATTTCCGGGGAGGGCGCGGGGGCATTGGAGGATGCTGGCCTATCTGATCAATGACCATGCGCGCCACAGACATCCAGAACGCACCGACCTGCCCGTGAACGTACATCTTTTTCGCCCAGTCAACACCGATACCGTTTTGCGTCGCGATGTACGCCGCGGCAAGATTCCGTCCCAGTATCTCTTCTTCAGACGGCACCGGAGGCTCGGGTTCCGGTGCAAAGGGAATAGGGGGTACCTTGCGTTTGCGGGCCATAGGTGTTCCTCCCTCCTGAAACAGAGCAGGAGATCCTATTTTACCTGTTTCGGTTCATCCCCTGGTGCAGAACGCGCACTGCTCAAACCCAATTCGCCTACCACCCTACAAGGCCCGGCGCATCCGCGCGCGTGCGCCGCCCGTCGCCCCGGCGTGAATCCGCCCGAACGGCGCCGATCGGTGAGCGCCACGGCGGACCGCCGCAGTGCAACAGCCGAGCACAGAACGGCGGTGCTGGCGCGGTCGCGCAGGCGCTTGGTCGTCGCGACGTCCGGCGCATTCGGGAGCGCATGCACCTGCTGGAGGGTGCGCCACTTGCACGGAACCCGCGCCTATTCGACTCCGCCCTCTTCCCGCGCGCGACGCCGGACGGCCAGCTCGGGCGCCAGCAGGCCGTGGTCCGTCGCCGCGACCGCCGGCGGGCGGATGGAGATGCGCGGCGGGCGGGCAACGGGGGCGAGCGGCCATGTCGCCGGGATGCACGTGCGTGCTCAACCCCAGCGAACCGACGCCGGCGTCCGAGTCTACCAGCGCATCCTCCGCGCTTGTCAGATGTCCGTCAAATCGCAAGATTTCACGTCGCCCAAAAAAGGGTCTGGTTTCGGTCGTTTTTTCGGACGCCCCTGCGCGTCGCACGGCTCCGTCCGAAGCGCTATACTGGGGTCAAGGCCGCTTGGCCGTCCGGCCGCCAGACCCCTTGGAATCAGCGTTTTACCCCTCCAGTTCGGCATTACAACAGATCTCGTTTTCGTATCCACGCCTGCAACCCCTTTGCCTGCTTCAGCCACCTTCCCTGAGTTCGGCTTTATACGCATATTGCCGAACTGGCGGCCTCACTTTTGCCACCTGGAAACGGGCGGAAATTCACGGCACTTTTGCAGGTCCTCGGGCCATTCCGAAGGCTCGCACATGCCACCAAACAGAGCCTCCGTTGATCGGGCGGTAGGGGGATCGTGCAGGGCAGCCTTGGACCTGGCGATCCGAGCTGGGCTTCGCGGCGGAGATCATGTGGATGTTCCACTCTTGCGTTTCGGCTCGACCCACTCGGCGAAGGGCATGACCTGCTCCCTCTCGATATCCAGCAGTATCAGATTCTTCACCTCGCGCCGGCGGACATCGAGGGCCATCCTGTCCAGCCGGCCTTCCTGGCGCAATAGGTTCTGCTTCTTATCGGTCAACCTGCGCAGCACTAAGGCGGGGAGCGCATCGAACACCCGGATGGTCTCCGCCTCGTGGAACTTCGCGTATTCGACCATCAGGCGGCGCTCCTGATCTTCCGTCAGTTCGCTGGGTGGCGCGAGTGGTGCTGGTGGTGACTCCGCGCCAATCCACGATTGAAACTCCTCTACCAGCGACGGCAGGGCGCCACGAGCGCCCTCGGACTGATGCGCAGCGGATTGCGTGTCGCGCATGCCGTCCGGTGTCACGCCGCCGTCTTTACCGGGAGTTGCCGACGGCGCGGTCCAGATATCTTGTGTGTCGCTCCCGGACCGATGCGCAGAGGATTGCGTATCGCCGGGTGGCATTCCGTGCGGTACCAGGCCGCCATCCTTACCGAGCATTTCAGGTAGCGCAGCAGCAGTATCTTGCGCGTCGCCCCCAGGATACGCAAAGGATTGCGCATCGCTAGGTGGCATGCCGTCCGCTACGGCGCCGCCGTCTTCCCTGGGCATTGCCAGCGGCGCAGCCTCGGCATCTTGCGCATCGCCCTCAGACCGATGCGCAGCATATTGCGCATCGCCTCCATCTGCCAAGTGGGGTCGTGCGGCCCCGTTTGCCTTTACATCAACCGCCAGGAATGGCCACCGCAGAAGGTTATAGATGTTCCTGGTCTTTCGGTCCTTCTCTACAAAAACCAACTTCACTTCGACCAAGGGAAATGGCTCCGGGGGATCCCCCCGCGTGTAGCTCTCCAGTTCTTTGATGAAGGATTGGAGCTGACGAACCTTCACGCCGAGGGGAACCGCCAGCATCTCTTGGGACGGATAACACTCAGGGACCTTGCCTTGGTATTCGGCGAGCAGGACCCAAAGTAACCGCGCGCCGGCGCTGAGGGTCGGGTCCTTGAGGATGGCGTCGGGAGTTAAGACACCGTCAAGCAGCAATGGCTCACTCGCTTTAAGTTCCTTCATTGGTAAATCCTCTGACATTCGGCGCAGCGACGAGTTCATCCCCCGCTACTCCATGGTAGGCGATCGGTCGCGCAACGTGCTATTTCGTTGAGGTTGCGAATGCCGACGGCCAGTTCCGGCGCCTCCAAGGGAAGAACACGCATCGCCGCGCTTCTTCGCCAGTCTCGCAGCCTTGCCGCGCGGTTCGCCTTGAAACTGGGGTCCACTGTCACTATGACTTCAGTTTTAGCGACACCCAAAAATCTGAATCCCGAACATCTGTTTTCAACAACTTACAATCGCCTCACGAAAAGGGTTTTAGTGACAGTCCAAAACCGGGCTTTTAGGCGGCTTTCGGTCAGGGGTTTTTCAGGGTTTCAAGGCGCCGCGGATGGTGGACTGCGGCACGCCCAGTTTCTTCGCGATTTTGCGCCAACTCATGCCGGACGCGCGCAGCTCGCGCGCTTGGTCGCGCCGGAAAATCCCTCTGCGGACGCCCGTTCGGAAGATTCTTGCCAGAGTGCGAATGCCCGCCCCGCCGCGCCAAGTATGCGCGAAACGCGGCCGGCCCGGCGGCAGAGGCCGCTCGGTACCCCTCCTGACCTGCTTGGTTTCGCTCCACGATGAAGGAGCGTTCCATCTCCACCACGGCCATCAGGGTACGCGCCGCTCGGATACAAAAACATTCTCGGCCCTGACGGAAAGCGCACTATTGCACCCGACCCGAATCTGGCGGCGGCCATACCCGACGCGAACGCGGCACAGATCAGCGGCTGCGATTGGGTCGCCAGGCACCAGGCGCAGTAGCCGGATCACGGCGCGCGCCGCTGGCGCCTTGTGGCCCCCGTGGACTTCGGTAGCAACGCTGGTAGCAACCTGGGTAGCAACCAGGCTGTCTCTATAGACGTACTAAGACGGCAGTGGTGCTAAACTATTGACCATAGACGCAGTGGAGCGCCACGGACGGAATGCCTACGAACTTCGAACCAGTAGGCCGGGGGTTCGAGTCCCTCCGGGCGCACCACACTCTAAAAACACTTGCAGGCCGCTGCCCTCGCCATCGGTCTGCTTTCGTGGAACGCCTCAGGCACGTGGGGAAAGGCCTATGAACCGAGCGCATCTTAACCAGCCTTTTGGCACGTACCTTCTCTGGGTAGCGGCCCTCATTGCCGCTCCGGCGTGGGGGCAGGCGTCCGCGTCGATTTCCGGAAGAGTGGAAGATGCCTCCGGCAGCCCCATCGGCGGCGCTGCCGTAACAGTCAAGAGTCTGGAGACCGGCGCATCGCGAACCGCCGCCACGAGTGCCGACGGCCACTACAGAGTGCTCTCCCTGCCTCTCGGGCCGCAGGAAGTGAAGGCGGAAAAGCCGGGGTTCAAGGCGGCGTTGCGCACCGGCATCGGTCTGCGGATTGGCCAGGAAGCAGTTGCCAACCTCCGGCTGGAAGTCGGCGATCTGGCCCAGCAGGTCACTGTTTCCGAACAGGCGCCGGTGGTCGACACCACCACCGCATCGGTCGCCGGGGTGGTTGGCGAACACGCCGTGAAGGATCTGCCGCTCAATGGAAGAAGCTTCGATAACCTGATCGCCCTCAACCCAGGCGCGATCAATTACAGCGCCATGAAGAGCGCTCAGACCAGCACCAGCGACGGTAATACCTTCTCGGTGGAAGGACGGCGGACCGCTGAGAACCTGTTCCTGTTAAATGGAATCGAATACACCGGCGCCAGCCAACTCGCCGTCACGCCTGGAGGCGCCAGTGGGGAGTTGCTGGGGATCGACGCCGTCCGGGAGTTCAACGTTCTGACCGATACCTACGGAGCGGAGTACGGCAAGCGCGCCGGCGCACAGGTCATCGTGGCGACGCAGTCCGCCGCCAACGTACCGCACGGGTCGGTGTTCGAATTCTTGCGGAATAGCGCGCTCGATGCCCGCAACTTCTTCGACCAGGCTTTCGTTCCTCCCTTTCGCCGGAACCAGTTCGGAGGGGCGCTGGGAGGGCCGCTACGGAAAAACAAGTTGTTCCTATTCGGCAACTACGAAGGTTTCCGCCAAGCCCTGGCAGTCACAAACGTCGCGGTGGTTCCCGACGCGCAGGCGCGCCTGGGCCGGCTGCCAACCGCCTTCGCCAATCTGAATCCGGCGATGCTCGCATACATGTCCTTCTGGCCCCAGCCCAACGGTCCGGAGCGTGGGAGCGGAACGGCGCTCGCCTACAATAATCCGCACGAGTCGATCCGGGAGGATTTCGGCACCACGCGCGCCGATTACACGCTGGGCAGCCGCGATTGGCTTGCGGGCATCTACACCATTGACGATGGCAACAGTCTCATCCCACTGGCAGATCCGCTGTTCGCGTCTTACGAGACGCTGCGCGCCCAGGTGGCCAGTGCGCAGGAAACTCACGTTTTCTCGCCGTGGTTTCTGAATACGTTCGACGCCGGCTTCTCGCGCGCGGGCTTCAACCTGGATTCATCGCCCCTGGCTTCGTTTCCGGCGAGTGACTCGTTTGTCGGCGGATTGGGGCCGGGCGGAATCGTGATTGGCGGAGGCGTCACTACCACCGGCTCCGGATCAGTCACTTCAGCCGGACCGAACAATGCCGCGAACGCCTGGTCCCGCCGCAATCTCTTCACCTGGACCGATGGCGTTCAGATCTTGAAGGGGAAGCATCAGATCGGCGCCGGAGTGTGGTTTCAGCGCCTTCAGGATAATGACGACACAGCTTCGCGCCAATTGGGACAAGCGAGTTTCACCAGCCTGACAACGTTTCTGCAGGGCAAAGTCAGCAGTTTCCAGGTAGTGCCCACGGCGAGTGAGCTGGGTTGGAGAAGTCTCATGGGCGCCTGGTATATCGAGGACACCATCAAGCTACTGCCGAATCTCACGCTCCAGGCGGGCATCCGGGATGAGTTCACCAACGGATGGAATGAAGTGGCCGGCAGGGCAGCCAATTACGTCACCAATGGTAGCGGTGTGCTGGAAACCACTCCGATCGTCGGCCATTCGGCGTTCACCCAGAACAACGCGACCCGGCTATTCGGTCCCCGCATCGCCCTGGCGTGGGATGTCTTCGGCAATGGCCGCACCGTGCTGCGTGCCGGTTTCGGCACGTATTACTCACTGATCGACGATCTCAGCTTTCTCCTGAATTCCCTCCCGCCCTACAACGGTGCCCTTTCCTTCGCGAACGTCTCGCTGCCTTCGATCCTCCCGATTCTGCCGAACGTCGTTCCCCCGCCCTCGTGCGGCCCCGGCGTCCCGGCGCCGTGCACTACTTACGCGCCCCAAGGTGTACAGCCGAACGCGAAAACGCCAACGGTCGAAGAGTGGCGTCTCACCGTGGAGCGGCAATTCGATCGCAACACGGTCCTGCGGCTGGCGTATGTCGGGTCGTTCGGATCCCACGGTCTTCTCAGCGTGGATCCCAACACCATTCCCACCCAGATCTGCGCCAGCCCCTCTGGTTGCGCGCCGGGCGTGCCCCAAGGCGCGCAGTATATCCCCGCCGGCAGCCGGCCGAACCCGTACCTGGGTGCGGGTTTCTTCTGGTACACGGAGGGCAACAGCAGCTACAACGCACTACAGGTGGACGTGAGCCGCCGTCTTACGCATGGCCTGGAATTCCGCGCCAATTACACCTGGTCGAAAAGTCTCGATATGAACTCCGCGCTGACCGGCGCGCAAGCCAACAACCAGGCGCAAATGATCCTGGACCGCAACAATCTGGGAAGAGACTGGGGACCCTCGGCATTGAATGTCGCCAGCCAGGGCAGCGTCTCCTGGACCTACGCGCTGCCCTTTCGACGCAACCAGCGCTGGCTGGCGGGCTGGCAGCTCAACGGAATCGCGACGTTGTTGACCGGCTTCCCGTTTACTCCCCAGATTGGCTCGAACCGGTCCGGCGATGGAGACACGCGCAATCCCGACCGGCCGTCTCTGAATCCAGCCTTCAGTGGGCCGGTGGTGGTGGGCAAGCCGGCCCAATGGTTCAACCCGAATGCGTTCATTCTGCCCGCGGCTGGAACCTATGGAAACCTGGGCCGTGGAACTTACACGGGCCCGGGGCTGGCGGCGCTGGACCTGTCGTTAGTGAAGAACATCGATGTTACCGAGAAAATGAAACTCCAGCTTCGATCGGAGTTCTTCAACATACTCAATCACACCAACCTGGGCACTCCCAATGCCATCGTATTCTCGGGCGGCGCGATCAGCCCGTCGGCGGGGTTAATCGCCACGACGGCGACCACGTCGCGTCAGATTCAGTTCGGGCTGAAACTGATCTTCTGATCGTGGGGCAGACCGTGTGGGGCGGGCGTCCACGCCTGCGGCGGGTCTCCAGACCCGCCACACACTTGACCCTTGTTCCCGGCATCGACTGAGAGTATAGCGCTTGTGACGGAGGTCTGTATGCGCTTATCCAACAAATCGGTGCGCTGTTCACCGTATGCGCTCTGCTGCTCGGCGGTTGTGCCGGACAGCACAGTCCCGACGAGAAGTA
>OCTA010006262.1_pt1 | contig 10166 bp, 2 predicted proteins | sample 1538991 | NCBI WGS metagenome assembly OCTA01 (sample SAMEA3539302, study PRJEB22396) | soil metagenome | biome: tundra; feature: field; material: soil | place: USA | collected 2010-05 | depth 0.15 m | reverse complement strand
CGCGATAAACCACAATGGGCAGCAGCGGCTGGCCATTGCGGCTCGGGTCGGTCGAGACGCGTTGGAAGATGAGGTTGTTCGGATCGACGGTCGGCGGCGGCGGGATATAGAACGTTCCGGACGGCACCACCACCTGGTAAGAGAGGAAATTCGCGGTGCCGATGTTCTCCGGTGTGGGGAAAATCTGCCGGATGTCGCCGATCCGTATGCCGACGGGGTATTGTTGATCGAGTTGGAGGTTGGGATTGCGCAGCAGCACGGCGGCGACGCGCGGTAGAAACGCCGGTTGAAGCGGAGGCGGGACGTCATCGAAATCATTGATCGGCGGCAAGGGCCGTGCCGGCCACGGCACAATCGGCAAGGGATTGGTCGGCGTCCAGGTGAAGGTCCAGATTTGGGAGGCATCAGCGACATTGCCCTGGTTGTCCATGGCCGCCACGGCGATATGATACGGCACGCTCGGCAGGACATTTGCCGTAATGGTGAAGTTGGGCCCGGGACCGAACTTGGGGCCAATGGGAGGAGTCACCTGCGCCTCATCGAAATGCGCCAACAGCGAGAGATCCTCCAAAAGCCCGTAATAAGTCGCCAGTGAGTTGAAGAAAGGCAACAGCGTAAGCTTCTGGGCGACGATCCCGCTGGGCAAGCCCCCGCCCGGGTGGTCCTGGCGCTGGATGTTCAACTGGAAGCGGTACACGCCCGAAGTCGGACAGAACCACGTCAACGCCACTTGCGGGTTGTTGGCGTCGCCGGCGGGTTGAGGCTCGGCCAGGACCGGCCTCGGGAGCTTGGCCGGTTTGACCTCCTTGCAGCCCAGCAGCGTCATCGGGCTGCCATTGCCATGTTCGTCGAGCAATTGCACGTAATAGCAAATCCGCGCGGCGCTGGGAGGCATCACATCGTCGGTCCGCACAATGGTGCGAAACGGATCTGACGGGTCGTAAATCGCGCTGCCTTGGGCGATGAGTTGCAACGGCCCGTTATTGATGCTGCGATACAATCGGTATTCGTGGGTGCGCGGCGTGAGATAGAAGATGATTAGGATGGGGGCGATTTTCCCTCCGCTGGGACCGCTCGACACATGCTGGATGCAGTTGCCTTCACCGGGCAAATTCACAGAACAGCCCCGGAATCGGGGAAGTGGCTCGAGCAGGCAGGCGGGATAATACACGCAATAACGGCCATCCGAACCCGGAGTTACCACGGCGACATCGAACCAGATCGGTCCCGCGTCCGGGTTGGAATTGGTGGACGCCTGTATGAGCAGGGGTATGCCGCCACCCGTATCGAATCCCATGCACACGGTGCCGTCCGGATAGGCCTTCGGCCCGAGGGCCGGAAGACACCGCTGCCCCCCACCAACAGCCGCCAGCAACGGGTCCTGTGAACTGAGCGCCGTTAGGAGCAGTTCACCGGTATAGAAGACCGTCTCCAGCCGGACCGTGGAGAGCGGCGGCGCGCTGAAGAAAGCGGTGGCCGGCTGCGAAACCAGGCCATAGAACGAACCCACGAGACAGGTGACTGCCGCGAGGTCGTTGGTGCCGGAAATGATCGGCGAATAATCAGCCGATAGCGTATTGCCATCCGGGGGGAAGTAAAGCGGACCGAACGTCTGCACTCCGCCGTATTGGTTGGTGGCGAAGAACTGGACCCAGGCGATGCCCGGGTCGCGCCGCTGGCAGGTGAACCTATAATTCCAATGCACAATGTCGGACGGGCCGGGATTGGTTAGGTTGTTGAAAGTCTGGAAGATGACGGCGGGGGTGCCGCAACTGCCAACGATTTGGCCGGTCGTGCCCGGCGGCCCGAAGCGCTCGCGCAGCACGCCCCAGGCGGGCATGCTCTGCGGCGAAAGCAATGGGTCGCAGAACGCCTGGCTCACCGCCCGGACGGTGTACCAGTAATTGCTCAGGCCAGGCGTGTTGGGCGCGTTGGTGCCGTTATCGAGATAGTAGTTCACGTTGGTACCCGGCGCCTGGGGCACGACGTGAATACGATTGTTGTAGGGCGCAACGTCGTTGCTCAACGCCATCGATGGATTGGTCCAGCGGTAAACCCAGTATTCGCTCACCTGGTCGCTCGTGTTGGTGTCTTGTTGCCACGATACCTGCAGGCTCTGCTGGTTATTGGTCGCCCCGCCCGAGACCGTCACATGAAAGACATTCTGCACCCGCACATTCGCCGGCGCCGGGGCCCGCAATCGGCGGCAGGCCTCGCCCTGGCCGCCCGGCGAGACATGGCCGTCCCGCCCCAGCACATCCCGCGCAGTGATGAAATAGTAAAACTCGTCGCCGTCGTTGAAAGGCGGGGTGAGGTAGCCGAAATGCGGCGGGCTGTTGCTGGGGAAATGGACGCTGCCCAAGGCGTGCCCGTTATTATCGGAGAAGAAATAAGTAATGCGGTCCGTGGGATCGTCGGCGGAGCCGATGCCGTGCCCGACGTCGAAATCCTTCGTGGCGATGACCGGTCCCTGGTTGACCCGGTTAAAGGCGCCGCCCTGGAGTTGGAGGATGCTGGGTGGATTGGTATTGTAGCCCAGGGCCAGCGCGTTGGTAAGCGGGATGCGCCAGATGTTAAAGCCATAGCCCAAGAGCGAGAGGCGTCGCAACGCCGGGGAGGTGCCCCAGCGCAGGCGGATGCGGAGATGATCGCTCGGATCGTTGGTTATGACCTGGAACGGGTAGCCGGGCGGCGGCAGAATCGTCGGCGAGCCGGGAGTAATCGTGACCCGGCCCACGACCTCCCCGGTCAGGCCGGTCGCCAGGCTGACCTCGCGCGCTTCGTAAGTGGTCACGCCGGCAATCGGTTCGGCGAAGGCCTGGCCGGCGCAAAGCGTAAGGCCGGGGTTGACATGGGCCAATAAACCAAGCATTTGCCCCGTGGCCGGATCAGTGGCGGCGACCTGGAAGGCCGTAAGGACCTTTTGGGGCAGCGGCAGATTTGTCGCGCCCGGAACTTTGTGGAGCAACGTGTTCAGAGCGCTGTTCAAGCCATTGAGGTCCTCGCCCAAAGACAGTGATTGATTTAGCAAAGCGCTCACCGCGTTAGGATCGGTCTGTTGGAAAATGGTCCCGCGCAAGGTGAAGCTGCCCGCATTGGTCGGAAAGCCGGCTTTGCCGTAAATAGCAAAATGTTTGCCCGCCAAAAGCTGCGGCTGGGGCGCGCCGAGCAGCATGTAGGACCAATTGACGGCATTGGTGTCCTGGATGGTGGTCCCGACGGTGACGACCAGGTTGCTGAGCGGCGTTTGGGCCGGGAGTGCCGTTGCCAGCAGAAAACCAAGCAGGAATCCGACCGAAGCAGGACGAAGGACGCCACTCGGCACGGCTGGCCTTCGGCCCGTGAATTCCAGATTTGTTTGTGCGCGCAACATTGGGGTCTCAGTAATCAACGTGGTAATCAATCCCGCCTGAGTTTACGACGCCGGTCACGGTGATGCCTTTGCAGCCGGAGATGCAGAACGGGCACGGGCCGATGGAACCGCAGATTTGCGCGGAGCCACCAATGTCCAGCTCGTAGCCGGAAGCCGAATGCGTCAGGTTGCCGAACATCGTGAAGGTGGCGCTGCCACTGAGCAGGCACAGCAACGAGAGATCCGCGGAAACCTGCTGACGCATGCCGATCTTCTGGGTGCTGGGGCCACCATCATAATAGACGGCGTTGACTTCGGTCACTTCGATGTCGATAAAGCAGTCCGATTCACCAAAGAGAATCTCCGACAGCGAGAGCCCGGCGCCGAACTCGACGTAGATGCCGGCGAACTCCTGCGCGTTGCCGCCCAAGACGTCACCGGCCTGGGGATCCACCAGCTTTAGCGGGTCCAACGAACAGGCCTTGCCAACGAAAACCCCGGCCTGCACGTCCACCGGTATGCCCAGGATGGTGATCGTGCCAGCGGCTTTGGCGGCGAAATAGTTTTCCGTCGCACCAAAGGCCATCGCGGCTCCGATTTCATTCACGCTGCAGCCCTCGAACCCCACCTTGCCTTTGATGTCAAAGCTGCCGCCAACTCCGATGACGTTGCCGCTTTGCAAGGTCCATTTGGCCTCGATGGAAAGGATCAGCGGCGTGCCGGTCGGGTTGAGGCTGCCCCAGTCCAGCTTCACATTTTGCGCTCCCAGCGTAACCTCCGCCGCCGGGGCGCCCGCCGGAATGCAATCCACCGGCACCGATTGTGAATCCAGCTCCAGAATCTCCATGTAGGCGGTGAAATTCATTGGGTCGGGCACGTTGACCTGGATGTTGGCGTCCAGGTGTATCTTGCGCAGCGAATCGCCGTCAAAGGTCGGCGACCCGCGAATCTGGGCCGCCAGGAATGATCCTTGGGCCAGTCCCTTGACGCCCTGCAAGGTGTTGTCCTGTGCATCGGTAATCAGATCCGAGAGGCCATCCCGAATCGCGCCGTTGATCTGGCCGAACAACGCGTCCATCAACTCATCCATCAGCGCGTTCTTGTCGAACAGGAATTGGCGCAAGGTTTGCTGGTAGTTGGCCGGGAGGGCGGAACTCAGGAAGGCGGCCTCGAGCTGCTGCAGAATCGCCTGCTTCGCCGCGTTCTGATCGGCGCTGAAATAATCCCCCGCCGGGGTGAGCACCCCGGCCAGGTAATTGCTTAGCGAGGTCGCTGCCGTCCCCACGAACTGCTGCGCGCCGGTGGCGTCGTTGACCGCTTCGCCGAGCGCCTGGCTGAAATCACCCGAAGCGGCGTTCAAGCTCGCCTGAACCTGGCCAAACGTATTGTTGAGGTCCTGCAGTTGGCTTTGAACCGAATCGAGCGTCGGCCCCAGGTCGGCGGCCAGCCCATCCGCCGCGGAGCCGGACAGCCCGGCCACAAAACCCAAGGCCGGCCCCTGGTCGGCCACCAGTTGCTGGAGGATGGCGCTGACGGCGTGCCGATTGCCGCTCGGGTCCTTGGCCAGGATGTTGATCAAGAGGCCAACGTCACGCTGGACGTCATTCAAAGTGTTGTTGAGCTTGCCGACGACTGTATTGCCCTGGCTGGCGGCGCCATTGAGCCCGTTGAGCGCGCCGGTCAGCCCACTATTGTTGATTTGGAATACGACGTTACTCAGAAACGCCGCCTGGTTGGTTTGCGGGTAACTGGAGAAGGCGTTGTAAAGCTGGTTCACCACCGGCGTCAGCGCCGGCGCCAGCACCGGCTGGAAGAAGCCCTGGGCGTTTTCGCTCAGCGTTTGCTGTAGCTCGTTCAGCCCGATGGTATCGAATGCTTGATTTAGGGCGCTATAAACCGCGTTGGAAACACTCTGCAACGGCCCGTTCAGTTCCCCTTGCAGATCGCTCAGCAAATCCAGCGACTGCAGCCCCGGCAACTGCAAGGAAACGTCTTGCGCAAAATTCAAATTCACCACCCCGGGCGAAAGCTCCAGCAATCGGCTGTTGACGTTGATGACCGGCAGGACTACTTGGGCGTCCTGAAACCCGGCAAACTCGCGCAGCACGGGGTTCCACGCCAACGGGTAATCGAAATACGCCACTTCGATCCAGTCGGCCTGCGCCCGCGGATGGTATTGCGTCGATGGTGAATTCTCATAATTGGCAATCGACACGCCCTGGCCGGCGGGGAAGCCGTCCGAGGCGGGATCAAACTTGGCGGTGTTGAAATAGTTGCTGCCGTTGATGCTCCACCCCAGATCCTGGGCCTGGCTGCCCGACGTCGGCCAGCCGCCCATGATGCTGATGTTGGCCGTGTTGGTCCCGGTGGGCATCACGTGCAAATGCACTTTGATGTCCTGGAAGAACGGCACGCGCAGTGTGCCGGCGATATTGTAAAAGCCGTTGGGCGGCGCGCCCATGGTGGCCCAATTGTTGAAGTAGCCCTCGTTGGCGGTCGCGAGCGGGAAAAAGCTGCTGTCCGGCCCTTGCAGCGATAGCTGCGCCGGGATCGGGAACCTCGAGTCAGTCCCCGCCACGCCATCGGCTACCGTCACCAGGTTGCCATTGGGCCAAAAGCCGAGCGAGGCCTGCAGCGCCTGCGGAATGAACGGCAGCGTCGTTTGCACCCCCAGCACCAGCCAGCGATTGCCCGTGCCGCAAACGTCGTTGTTCGAGGGATGAAACTCAATGCTCTGCGGCGTGAAATTCACGTCCCAATAGTTCAAATGCTTGACCCCGCTGGACGCGGGCACCTGGGCGGACAGCAGGTCGCCGCGGCAGGAGAACTTCATCCGCTCAAACTCCTGGATGAAGCCGGCGGGTTGATTGGGGAAACTGATGGCGCCGTCGGTGCGCGACTCCCAGTTCTCGCTGTCCAGGAACGAGAGCCTGTAAGTGGTAAACGTGAAGTTGTAGCCGTAGAGCATCGGGTTGGACGGAAAGGTCTGCGCCTGGTGCCGGCCGCTGACTCCGCCATAACGAGCGTAGTATTTCGAATCGCTGGTCAGTGGATAAGGTCCAATGGCCTGCTGCGCCAGATAGCTGCTCCCATTGGCGGGCGCGCGGAAGTTCAAACCGGCATAATTCGCGGCCCCTACCGGGTAATTCGAGTCGCCCGGCCGCTCATAATAAGCGGGATTGGAAGCGTCGCCGAACCCGGTGAACAACAAGACGGCCGGCTGCATCGGCGGGTTCAGCGCCGTCTGACCGCCGCGCAGGAACGTGCCCGGCATGTGATACGCCCCGGACTGTACCGGGAACGCTTCCTGGGCATAATTGCCGCTCCCGACAAAGCCCCAGGAAAGATGCTGCGAGGGCACGGCGCCAAAACCCAGCAAACCGCCATCCGGCGTGAACGACAGTTGGCTGGCCGTCGGCGTAAAATGCAGCACCTTCGGCCCGGCCAGGGAGGCGCTGCAATTGGTGTCTTCACAATCGCGCGCGTAGGAAACCGGCGCCGGACCACTGAGCGGCAGGAAGCTATTGGACGAAACAATGCCATTCAGAAAGCCCAGCAGCCCGTTGGCAGCCGTCGGCACCTGGTTGCCGGGGGCGCTGCCAGAGTACGGAAAATGCGGCCTCAATTCCGGCGGGTTGAGCGCGAGTTGTGCCGTGATCTGGGCCACTCCATTCAAGTCGGCCGTAATGATAACAGGATTCGCTCCGGGCGACGCGTTGCGGAAATAGCCGTCATTGGAAATCCGGTTGGCGTCGTTAGCATTGACCAGCAGCGCCTGAGAGCTGGTCAGCAAATCATCCTCAAGCTGGCGCACAAAGACTCCGCCGGTCGGGTTCAGCACGATCTGGCCGCTGCTCACCACCCACTTCAACGACGGCGCCGCAATCCAGAAAGGCAGTTGCTCATCCACGCCATACAGCGGGCCGGGCGTGACGAACGTGTTGCTGATCGGATTCAGGTTCCCATCCAGCGGCGTATTCGGATATTCCAGGGCGGGGATCGTGATGCGATTGGTGGGACTAATGCCGACGCTGAAGCCCACCGGCAAGTGCATGGCCAGGAATCCGTTAATCGCATTGTTGCTCAAGGTAACGCTGGAGCGCGTGAAGCAGATGTTCTGGATGCAACCGATGTCCGACCCCGTGAGGGATACGGTGGTGCCCGGCGTCGCCAGCGCGTCCCCATTGCTGAGCAAAATGACATTCAGCGTCGCCCCGGTTCCATAATGGTAGGCAGGATTCGCGGTGAGGGTACCCGAGTTGTTATTGACCGCCAACTGGGTGTTGATGCCGCCCCCGCCCAGCGCACCGGGGGTCGGCACGTTGGCAATGGAGGTGAAGAAGGTCGCAATCGAGCCGAACAAAAGGTTGCCGTCGAAGGCCAGCAATTGGCTGGTGGGGGATTGGAGGGTATTGCCCGCCAGATAAGGCGGCCCCAGGCCCTCGTCAACCGAGAGTTTCACCACCACATAATAAGCGTTGGATACCGAGTTAAGCTGGCTGACGGGTTCCAGGAGGAACGTGTCGCTGACTCCCACCACCCCGACGGTCTTGGGTGTTCCCGCAGTGTAACTGGGCATCGCGTGAACGAAGTTGGTCGTGCTGTTCTTGAGTGGAATCAGCGCGCCGTTGGTCGCGTTGTGCAGCTCATAATTCAGATAGACCGTAACGTTATCCGTCGTGGGCGAGGCTGCGTTGAATTTGTCGTAGCGATAGAGCCCGTAAGACGTGCTGGCCTGGAAAGCGGTCAGGCCGGGCGCCGTTTGAATCGCGTAGATCTGCACCCAGGAAGCTGAAAACTGGTACGGGATGGTATTGAGCGACACATCCCCGCTGACCAGGTTGGTGAATTCGAGGTATATCGTTGGTGCTGTGCTCCGCGTCGCGCCCGTGAAGACTCCCAACCGGTAGATCTTTAGCTCGACCGCGTATTGGTTGTAGGGATCAAGTTTAGCTACCTGCTTCACCGCCGCCGGGGTGGTGGAGGTGACGCTGCTGTTGGCCCCGATCAAGACCGTATTGGTGATGTTGCACGTGTAGCCCGTATTGGTGGTCACGCCGCTGGAGTCGTAGATCGGTTGCGGCACGCTGTTGGTGTCCAGCAGCCGGTAGCTCAGCACATAAGTCGTGTAGTGCAGCGCGGAGGACGTGTTCGATGAAACCACGCTCGAACTGAGCAGCAACCGGTCCCGATTATAGACCCCCCCGATCAGGGCATCAGAGTCGTAGATGAAGTTGCCGACGTTGGTGACGGCAATGGAAAGCACCGACTCATTCACCACCGGGTAGAGCCATGTCAGCGTGTAACTGCCGGAGACCCCGTTATAGCCGTCCACCGCAATGCGATACTCCGTGCCGCTGACGGCGTTGAAGGTGACCGCGCTGGTGGTGTTGGGATACAGGACGTCGTCGTTGGAGGCGACCAGGCTGAGCGCGCTGACACTCGTTCCGATATAGACCCCCAGAAGCGTGTCAAACGCGCTGCCCGCCGTGTTGAAAGTAACCGTCCCATTGGCCGGCGCCACCCAGCGGAACCAGACGGAAGCCCCGCCGGTATTTCCGGCGTGGTTCGGCTCACCCGCCTCCTTGGTTGCTCCCACCGTGCTGCCAGATGTCGTGCCGGAGACGCCGGCAATCGTGGTGGCGTTGGCAAAATTGTCATTGGCTGGCGCGGCGCTTGCCGTCAAAGCGGCACTCAGGATCAGAAGCGTCAGCAGGACGCCGTGCCACGATCCTCCTCCGAGGGCTCGAAGGTGTAGTCCTCGCCTCATCCCCGGCGCCACCGTCTCTCCGCCTTGCGCGGACTGAGGCGGCCCCAGGCACGGACACATAAAGTCAGTGAACGCGATACCGTTCATAGTGGAAACTAATAAACCCCTCGCACGTGCCGGGCAGCGGCGCAAGTGACTTTTCTTGGAAGATTGGAAACTAACGCTCCCGATGCGGCGGCCAAGTGTCACCCGCCCCGAAGACACGGGTGGCGCAAATCTACGCCCCGGCCTTGGTCCGCTCGCCGAACAGCGCGGTGCCGATGCGGACCATGGTCGCGCCTTCCTCGATGGCCACCTCGAAGTCGCCCGTCATGCCCATGCTCAGGTGAGGCAGCGGCGCGCCCAGGAGCTGCTCGCAGCGTTGCTTCAGCTCTCGCATTTGACGGAACACCGGCCGCACCTTCTCCGGATCACTCGCCCACGGCGGCACGGTCATGAGACCTTGGATTTCAATCCTCGGCAGCGCATTGATGCGGCTCAGGTCGGCCAGCAGTTGGTCGGGGCGGCACCCGAACTTGCTCGCCTCCCCGACGGCGTTAACCTCGAGCAGAATCGGCAGCGTCTTGGCCGCATGCTGCGCCCGCTGGTTAAGTTCTTCGGCCAGATGAAGGCTGTCCACGCTTTGCACCATCTCGAAGAGTCCCACCGCATCGCGGCATTTGTTCGTCTGCAAATGGCCGATCATGTGCCAGCGCAACCGGCCCGGGCAGAGGGGAATCTTGGCTTTGGCTTCCTGCACCTTGTTTTCGCCGAACAGGCTCAAACCGAGCGCGGCTGCGTCGCAGACCACTTCCGGAGGCTGACCCTTGGTCACGACGACAAGGGTGACCGAGCCCGGCTCACGCCCCGCTCGCGCGCAGGCGCCCTCAATCCGCTGCTGAACTGCCTTCAAGTTCGCCTCTAAATCCATCCGGAGACAATAACGAGAATGGAGAAAGGTGAATAGCGATTTGTGCAGTGGAGGTCCCGTCCTGGAATAGGTTGTCACCTATGGAACAAAATAACGGTGAGAGGAAGCCTGGAATAAGGTACAGTGAGGCATTC
>OCTA010006259.1_pt1 | contig 10171 bp, 10 predicted proteins | sample 1538991 | NCBI WGS metagenome assembly OCTA01 (sample SAMEA3539302, study PRJEB22396) | soil metagenome | biome: tundra; feature: field; material: soil | place: USA | collected 2010-05 | depth 0.15 m | reverse complement strand
GCGCTGCGTTCGCAATGCAGAGGTCGGGGGTTCGAGCCCCCCGTCGTCCACCAAATCCTTCATAGATTGGCGTCGCGCTTCATGCCGTGGCCGTGCGGCGGCGGAAGAGCGATGCTAGCGGGCCAAACGCCACCGCCGCACTCCCACTGCGACCAAGCCGAACAACAACCCAGCCAGGAAGCCGAGGATGGCAAAGGACAGGAGTTGCGGGTGCGAATTGGGCCTGTAGCTGGCCAAAGCCATGGCCAGAACGACGGACAGGAGGGCGCCTACTACCGCGGATGGGGCCAGCCATTTCCCCCAGCGCCTTGCGGCGAAAACGAGACCAAGCAGCAATCCTGCCGCTAGCCCCATTCCAATAATGACCGGTCGATTGGGCATGATCGCCTCACGTGGCAGGCTGGCCGTATCGAGGACCTCGACCGTTGTTGGGTCTACCATTTGGGCCATGAGTTTGCGCGTGACGCGTTGCGCCTCGGAGGGGTCCGGATAACGAAACCTCAGCATGAAAGTGGTGAAAGTGGCTGGATGGCCGGGCTGCTGCACGGCCGTGAGTTGGACATTCCGCTGCATCTTGGCAACCGCGTCTTCGATAGTCGTCTTCTCCACCTCACGTGGATAGAGATTCTCTTCCGTGATGATTTTCGCCAGAGACACCCGGCTCGTAGCCCGTGTGAAGCGCTGAAAGGCCGCAAGGTCGGAGCTTTCGTCCGGCGTTGCAGCCGCTGCTTTCACTCGCATCACGCCAGTCGATTCATACTCCGCCCGAATCGTGAACGCCGCCACGCCGGCCACCAGGGTACCGGCCACGCCGAGCGCCGGAACCAGCTTCCAGAAACTCCAAGTCATCATCTGCATCTTCAGCGCTCCTCCCAGCACATTCCACACGTCCCGCCAAACCGGTCCGATATCTTCGAGGAGAGCCTCGAATTCCTGGCCGTACCGCGCGCGCCACGCCGCCGGGTACAGCTTGACCGCAAATCGCATCAGGCGCCTCATGCGTGCCGCAACCTTTCCAACGCCGTCTGGAGAACCCGGTCGAGGTTCGCCACCTGCGCTTCCAGATAAGTCCGGCCGACGGCCGTGAGCGCGTAGGGTTGTCTGCGGTTATCGGATCCAACCGGACGGATCCAGCCGCGCTGCTCCAGGCGCGTGATCGCGCCGTATAACGTGCCCGGGCCGAGGCGGACGTCGGCGAAACGCATCACGTCCTCCATGATGGCGTAGCCGTGCTTTTCACCATCGGCCAGGCTGGCGAGCACGAGAAGTGTGGGATCCGACATAATATTACGTCTCACGTAGTATCGTACGGCGTAATAGGCGAATTGTCAAGTGAAGAATAGGCAGGCCGGGAGGCCCGCCCCACTAAATGCGATACCATTTGCCTTTCGGAGGCCAATTGAAGCTCACATTTTGGGGCGCGGCCGGTGAAGTGACCGGCTCCATGCATCTGGTCGAATCCGGCGGCAAACGCTATCTGCTCGATTGCGGCCTCCACCAGGGGCGGCGCAAGGAAGCCGACGCGAAGAACCGCAACCTGCCGTTCGACGCGTCCTCCATCGACGCCGTCGTCCTTTCGCACGCTCACATCGACCACAGCGGCAACCTGCCCACGCTTGTAAAGCATGGCTTTTCCGGCCCCATTTACGCCACGCCGGCCACCATCGACCTCTGCGGCTACATGCTGCGCGACACCGCCCACATTCAGGAAAAGGACGCCGAGTTCCTCAATAAACGGCGGGAGCGCCGCCAGTCGCACGGGCTCGAAAACGGCCTGGTCACGCCGCTCTATACCATGGAGGACGCCGAGCGCACGTTGCCGCTGTTTCAACCCGTTGCGTATCACAGCGATTTCAGCCTCGCGCCAAACCTGCACTACGTGCCCTACGATGCGGGCCACATTCTGGGGTCTTCCTACGTCGAATTGCACGACACATCGAACGGCTCGCTCGTGCGCCTGGCCTACTCCGGCGACATCGGGCGGCCGAACCTGCCCATCATCCGCGACCCCGAGCCAATGCCTCCCGCCGACTACTTGATCATGGAAAGCACCTATGGCGGACGCCTGCACAAGAGCGTGAGCCACGTAGTCAACAAGCTGGCCGACGTGGTGAACCGCACCGCGCATCGCGGCGGGCGCATCATCGTGCCGGCCTTCGCCCTGGGCCGCACCCAGCAACTGGTACTGATGCTGCATGAGCTTGCGAACCAGAAGCGCATCCCCAACATCCCAATCTTCGTCGATAGCCCGCTCGCCATCAATGTCACCGAGGTGACCCGCGCCCACGCCGAGTGTTTCGACGAGGAGACCAAGGAGTTCCTGCTGCGCGGCGAGGACCCGTTCGGCTTCCAGCGCCTGCAATATGTCCGCGACGCCGCCGAATCGAAGAGGCTGAACGACCTCCACGGCCCGTTCGTGGTGATCTCCTCCTCGGGGATGTGCGAGCAGGGCCGCATCCTGCACCATCTGTGGAACAACATCCAGGACCCGCGCAATACCGTGCTGATCACCGGGTTCCAGGCGGCGGACACCCTGGGGCGCAAGCTGGTGGAAAAGTGGAAGGAGGTGCGGATCTTTGGTGAACCCGTGCGCGTGCGGGCCGAGATCTCCAGCCTGGACGAGCTCAGCGGCCACGCCGATCAATCCGAACTGATGGCATGGATCAAGCCGCTGGTCCCCGCGCTACGCAAGGTGTTCCTGGTACACGGCGAGCCCCAGCAGGCGGATGCCCTGGCCAAACTGCTGCACGCCACTTACGGGCTGGAAGTGGCCATCGCGGCCCCGGGACAGTCGTTCGAAATCAGTTAGATGAAACCCAAACGAGCGGCCGGTCCATCTATACTGTAGGAATACAGAAGGAGTACCGACAGTGAGTTCACCCACTTACGAGCCGCCGCCGCAACGTTCCGGTCTGATGACCGCATTGGTTGCGGGCGCGATTATCGCGCTGATCGGCGTCAACATCTATCTTTACGTCCAGATCGACCGTGTGCGCACGGACCTGGCCGACACGCAACAGTCCCTGAAGACTCAGATCGCGTCGTTGGGCAATCTGCGGGAGTCTTCTTCCGTCAGCGCGGCGTCGCAGATGCAGCACATCGAAACGCTGAAACAGGAACTGGCGACGGAGAGCGCGCGGGCGCGGACCCTTTCCAGCCAGGCGAAGGCCGAATCCTTGGCGCACACCGACCAATTGACCAGGCAAATCCAAGCCGAGCAGGCCAAGGTGCAAGAGCAGACGAAGGCTGAGATCAGCGGCGTCCGGCAGTCGGCCGATACCGCCAACACCAAGATTGCGGATGTCTCCACCGACGTTGGGACCGTGAAGACCAACCTGGCATCCACCAACTCCACGCTGGAGAAGACGATCACCGATTTGAAATCGACCCGGGGCGATCTCGGCGTACAGAGCGGCCTCATCGCGACTACCGGCACGGAGCTGGCCGCACTGAGAAAATTGGGCGAGCGCAACTACTTCGAGTTCAAGATCGGCAAGCCGAAGAAGAAGGAATTCACCAAGGTCGGCGACATTCAGGTTCGGCTCGCAAAGACCGATCCGAAGAAGAGCAAGTACACCATCGACGTGATGGCGGACGACAAGACCGTTAATAAGCCGGATAAGTCCATCAACGAGCCGGTGCAGTTCTACACCGGCAAAGCCACGCAGCCCTACGAACTGGTAGTCAACCAGGTCCAGAAAGACGTGATTGTGGGCTACCTGTCGACTCCCAAGGTGCAGACCAGCCGCTAGAGGCTGGGGGGGGCAGGCGATTCGCCCGCCCCACTCGGTGGCGGTACAATAGCGGCTTCCATGACGATTTTGGATATCAACGAGATTAGGGCGATACTGCCCCACCGCTACCCGTTTCTGCTGGTGGACCGCATCGTCGAGATGGAGCCCGAGCGCGTCGTCGGGATCAAGAACGTCACCCTCAACGAGCCCTTCTTCATGGGCCATTTCCCCGATTTTCCGGTGATGCCGGGCGTGCTGATCGTGGAAGCCATGGCGCAGACGGCCGGGGTGCTGGTGCTGAAGAGCATGCCGGACCGGCAGAATAAACTGGTGCTGCTGGTGGCCATCGATTACGCGCGCTTCCGCCGGCCGGTTGTCCCGGGCGATACGCTGCGCATGGAAATGACCATCGTCAAGCGCAAGGCCAGCGTCGCCAAGATCGCCGGGCGCGCCACCGTGGACGGCCAACTGGTGGCCGAGATCGAAGTCATGTGCAAGCTCGCGGATAAGGAAGAGAAGCAGCCGGAAACCACAGCCTGACGATGTCCATCCATCCCACCGCAATCGTGGATTCGCGGGCGCGGATCGCGGAGAGCGCCGAGATCGGTCCTTATTGCATCGTGGGCGCCGAGGTGGAAATCGGAGCCCGCACCCGCCTGATGGCCAACCTCTATGTGGAGGGCCCCGCGTGGATCGGCGAAGACAACGTTTTCTTCCCGTACAGCACCGTGGGCGTGGCGCCGCAGGACCTCAAGTACCAGGGCGAGCGCGCGGAGACGCGCATCGGCCACCGCAACCGGATTCGCGAATTCGTCACCATCCACCGCGGCACCCAGGGCGGCGGCCTGGTCACCTCCATCGGCAGCGACAACCTGCTCATGGCCTACACCCACGTGGCCCACGACGTCCGCATCGGCGACCACGTCATCATCGGCAACAGCGTGGGACTGGCGGGTCATGTAACCATCGAAGACTGGGTGGATATCAGCCCATACAGCGGCGTGCACCAGTTCTGCCGCATCGGCCGCCATGCCTTCATCGGGCCTTACAGCGTGGTGAAGCAGGATGTATTGCCGTACTCGCTGACCAGTCATAAGCCGGAGTTGGGCGTCTTCGGCGCCAACAGCGTGGGTTTGGAGCGGCGCGGCATCGAGAAAGCCGCCGTCGAATCTCTGCAGACGGCTTTCCGCTTGTTGACCAGGTCGCAGCTCAACACGTCGCAGGCTATCGAACGCATCCGGGCGGAGGTTGCGCCCTGCGCCGAGGTGGATGGGTTGATCGACTTCATCCGTTCCTCGGAGCGCGGCTTCGTGAAGTAATGCGCTACGGGCTGATCGCCGGAAATGGACGGTTCCCCCTCCTGGCGCTCGAAAGCGCGCGGCGGCTGGGGCACGACGTCACCGTAATCGCCATCCAGGAAGAAGCTTCCAGGGAAGTGGAGACGCTGGCCCCGCGTTGCCACTGGCTTTCGCTGGGGCAACTCGGCAAGCTGATCGACATTCTCAAGGCGGAGGGCATCACCGAGGTGGTGATGGCCGGCCAGGTGAAGCATGTCAAGATCTTTTCGTCGATCCGGCCGGACTGGCGGCTGGCCAAGCTGCTGGCCTCGCTGCCTTGGAAGAATACCGACGGGCTGATCGGCGGCGTCGTCAAGATCCTCGAAGACGAGGGCATTCACCTCCGGGATTCCACCGCGCTGTTGAAGCCGATGCTGGCCACCCCCGGCGCCATGACGCGACGGAAGCCGGCCAAGGAAGAGACGGCGGATATCGAATACGGCCGGCGTGTGGCCGATGCGCTGTCGGGCTTCGACGTCGGCCAGAGCGTCGTCGTCTGCGAGCGCGCCTGCGTTGCGCTGGAGGCCATGGAGGGTACCGACGCCATGTTGCGCCGGGCGGCCGGACTGGTGAATGGGCGGCCGCTGACCCTGGTGAAAGCGGCCCGCCGCCGGGAGCACCTGCTATTCGACGTTCCCGTGGTGGGGCTGGGGACCATCCCGGTCATGCGGGAAACCGGAACCACCGCGCTGGCGGTGGAGGCGGGGCGAACCCTCATGCTCGACCGTGAACAGATGATGGAAGCGGCCAACGATGCGGATATCGCAATTACAGGGGTGTGACCGCTCTCTTACGTTCGCGGCTCGGCTTCCGATTCGGAGCCGCGAACGTAAGAGAGCGGTTGCTTTGAGGCATTTCAATTATGTCTAAGACCAGACTGGCCGTAATCGGCGCGGGGCAGTTCGGGAAAAACCACTGCCGCGTCATTCACGAATCGGAGCGCGCGGAACTGGCTGCCGTGGTGGACACGAATCCCGCGCGCGCCGCCGAAATGGCCGCCGCATACGGCGCGCGGGCGCTTACCGATTTCCGTCAGGTGACGGGCCTGGTGGACGCCGCCGTAGTCGCCGCCCCGACCACGGCTCACGAACCCATCGGCCGCGCCTTGCTCGAAAGCGGCATCGACGTGCTGGTCGAGAAACCCATCGCTCAGGACCTGGCCGCCGCCGACCGCCTGGTGGAGAGCGCCGATCGCCATGGCCGCATCCTCCAGACCGGCCACCTGGAGCGGTTCAATCCTGGAGTGATCGAATTGGAGCGGCGCGCCACGCTGCCGCTGTTTTTCGAGATCCACCGGCTCAACCGGTTCAGCCCGCGCAGTCTGGACGTGGACGTGGTGCTGGACCTCATGATTCACGACGTGGACATCGTACTGGCGTTGACCCACACCGCTCCCCAGGAAATTCGCGCCGCTGGTATTTCCATCCTGTCCCACAATGTCGACATCGCCAACGTCCGGCTCCAGTTCCCCAATGGCTGCGTGGCCAATCTCACTGCCAGCCGCGTGTCCACCGAGAGGGTTCGGAAACTGCGGCTTTTTCAGCCACGGCAATACCTTTCGCTGGATTACACCCGGCAGGCCCTCGCGGTGTTCTCGGTGGGCGAAGGCAAGCAAATCGGCTTCGAACAAGCTGCGGTGGCCAAGGCGGAGCCGCTGAAGCTGCAACTCGATGCTTTCCTGGACTCCGTGGAGACGCGAAACCCGCCGAAAACCTCCGGCGCCGCCGCACGTCGAACATTAGAGGCCGCGCTGTCGATTGTTGATAAAATCAAGGAGCACGCGGAGCTCGTTTCGCAAACCTTGGTAGCTGGATGGAAACCGTAGGCCCATCTCCGCCCGACGCCGAGATTCACCTCCTTACCGAATGGGGCGACCCCAGCGACCGTCCCCGCGGACGCCGGGCCGTGGCCCTCTCGATCCTGTTTCACGTGGTGGTTATCGGTACGGTGGCGCTGGCGCCTGCCGCTTTCTGGGAACCGCCCCGGCTGGCGGACGCGCCGATTGTGACTCCGCTCGTCATGCCGTTCACCGCGCTGACTCAGAAGGCCCCCAATAAGGGCAAAGTCAACAAGGAATTCGACGTCGCCGCCGTTCAACCCCGGCCGCGCATCCAGATTTCCCCAGGAGCCGGCCAGCCGCGGGCCTTCAATCCGTCTCCCCCTCCGCCGGCGCCCGCCCCGAAACCTCCCACGCTCCCGGAGCCGCCCAAAGTCGAGGAGCACGCCGTCAAGCCGGATCTACCGCAGATCGCGCAAGCCCTGCCGCCGCGGATTCAGCCGGTCGAGCAACCCAAGATCGTCTTGGAAGACCCCACGGAGCCCCCGCAAATCGAACCGGGGCAGGGCCGTCCACTGCCGAAAGCCACCGCCGCCGAAGCCATCCGCGGCGCTATGGGCGGCGGAGCAGCCGGCAGGCCGGGCGGACTCGGCGTCGATCTTCCGCCGTCGCCCGGTCTGCAGCCGAACAACATGCAACTCCTGAGCGATCCCATGGGCGTGGACTTCAAGCCGTACCTGGAACGGGTGCTTGCGGCGGTAAAGCGGTACTGGATGGCAATTTGGCCCGAAAGCGCCCGGATGGGCCGTAGCGGAAGGGTCGTGATTCAGTTTTCGATCGATCGGAGCGGAACCGTTCCCAAGCTGGTGATCGCTTCCGGCTCCGGCGCCGATGCCCTGGACCGCGCCGCCGTGGCCGCGATCGGCGGTTCGGTTCCCTTCCCGGCGCTTCCCAAGGCTTACAAGGGCGATCTCATTAAGCTCCAGCTCAATTTCGCCTACAACATGCCGAAGTGAAACCGCGCGGCCGGCCCCATCCCCGCACGGGTTACAATCAACCTGTGAGTTTTGCGCCATCGAGCCCGGTCGGCCCGGAAACAGCCCAAGCCGGCGCGGGGAGGGCACTGGCGGGCTTCCTGCTCTCTGGTTTCCTGCTGGCCCTATTGGGGGCGATTCTGCCGGCTTGGGGCTACCACCGCGATCCGTCCGAGTTCCTGACGGTCGGCAACTATTTCCTGTGCGTCGCGGCAGGGCTGGCAGCCTCCTTTAAGCCGGCGCGCTACCTGATGGCCCGGCGCGGATTGCCCTTCCTGCTGGTATTCGCTTGCTTGCTGGCATGCGCGTCGCTAGTCTACCTGGCCCTGGTGTCTCCGCCCGCGTCCGCGTGGTGGCGCGCGGCCGGCCTGCTCGTGTTGGGGGCCGCCGCGGGGATGTTAAACATGGCGCTGTTTCAGGCCATCTCCTGGACCTATCATGCCGACGCCGCCGGCGCCGTCACCAAGGGCGGCATCTGGTATGGCTTGGGCTGCCTCGCGGCCACGCTGGTGGCGATCAGTGCGTTTTATGGATACAACGTCACCATCACGCTGGCGCTGATGGCAGTGGCGCCGGTGGTCTTCGCCGGTATTTACTACCGCTCCTCTTACACGGCCGCAGCGGCGGGCGCACAACCCACGCTACGGCAGGCTTTCGCCGATTTTCGCAGCCTTGGCGCCGTGTTGTTTGCCCTGCTCCTCTTCTTCCAGTCCGGAAACGAGTGGTCTATCGCCGGGTGGCTGCCGCTGTTCCTGATTCGCCGCGTGGGGATGAGCCCCGAGGGCGCCCTGCGGACGCTGGCCCTCTACTGGATCTTCCTCATGGGCGGGCGCTTGGGCGCCATCGCCGTTCTGCCGCGCGTGCGCCATGGCCGGCTGTTGCTGGGCAGCGTCCTTTCCGCGCTATTCGGCTGCTTGATCCTGTATTTCACCAAGACCGGGTTCGGCGCCGTGTCCGGAGTCTTTTTCGTGGGAGCGGGTTATGCCAGCGTGTACCCCCTGGTCTCGGAAGCCATCGGGCGGCGGTTTCCCTACTACCATCCCGGCTTTTTCAACGGCATCTTTTCCCTGGCGCTGCTGGGAGGGCTGTTGGCGCCGGCGACGCTCGGCTACGCCGCGAACCAATGGGGCGTGGGGGTAGTGATCGGGATTCCGCTGATGGGAACCTGCATGGTGATGGTCTTGATTTTAGCCATCTGGCTGGAAACGAAGGTTACGGGAAGATGAGAAGCGGGGGTCGGGGGACGGCGACCCGCGCACTGCTGGTGGCGACGGTCCTCCTGTGTCCCGCGGGATCGAAGGCCGCATCGCTTTCGGAGCGCATCGAGAAGCTGTTAGGGACCTCGGCCACCACCCGCGCGGCTTTCTGGGGCATTCAAATCGTAGATCTCGCGAGCGGGCAGACGCTTTACCAGTCGAATCCCGAGCGTTTTTTTGTCCCGGCATCCAATACCAAGCTATTCACCACGGCGCTGGCGCTCACGCGCCTGGGTCCGGATTTCACGTTTCAGACGCGGGTGCTGGCCGACAGCGCTCCGGACGCGGAGGGGCGCATCCACGGCTCGCTCGTCCTGGCGGGCGGCGGCGATCCGAACCTGTCCGGACGCGCCATTCCGTACCGCGTGGGATCTCCCACCGGGAATCCGCTGGCGGCGCTCGCCGATCTGGCAGACCAGGTGGCGGCGCGCGGCGTGAAGCGGGTCGATGGCGATATCGTCGGCGACGACACGTGGTACGTATGGGAACCCTACGCCGAAGGCTGGGCCGTCGACGACCTGCAATACGATTACGGGGCGCCGGTTTCCGCGATCGCCCTGAATGACAACTCCCTCGCTCTGACCATCCAGCCAGGGGAGCGCGCGGGCGATCCGGCGACTGTGACGCTGAACCCGCCCGTGGAGTTCTACCCCATCGAAAGCCGGATTCGCACGGTCGAGGGCGGGACGCGGAAGATCGATTTCGAGCGCGATCCGGGCGGCTCGCAGGTGCGTCTCTGGGGGTCCATTCCGCTACGCGACCGGGGCGAGACGTTGCTGCTGGGCATCGCGGACCCGGCCCGTTACGCCGCGTGGGCATTCCGGCAGGCTCTCGAAGAGCGTGGGATCGTGGTTGGCGGCGGCGCGATCGCCCGGCACTTGTACCGCGACGAACCCGCCGACCTGCAGCAAGCGCCCTCCGCAACGGACATCTCCGGCATGGAGCTGGCGCGGCGCGCTTCCGCGCCGCTTATCGAAGACCTGCGGGTCACCGACAAAGTGAGCCAGAACCTGCACGCCGAGATGGCGTTGCG
>OCTA010006258.1_pt1 | contig 10171 bp, 5 predicted proteins | sample 1538991 | NCBI WGS metagenome assembly OCTA01 (sample SAMEA3539302, study PRJEB22396) | soil metagenome | biome: tundra; feature: field; material: soil | place: USA | collected 2010-05 | depth 0.15 m | reverse complement strand
ATGCAGAAACTCCAGTGGCAGGCGGAAGCGCCTGCCCCACCTTGCTGCCGAAGGACTTGCAGGTGCGCGGGGCGGGCGCTTTCACCTGCCAGACTGGCTCGCGGAAGGGTCGGGCATGCCCGAAGCATACCCGGCCCCTGGAGTTGAGGAACAGATCAAACGGTCGCGGTACTGGCGCTCCACGCCGCCGGTGGAGTAAGCTTCGGACATGCCCCTCGCGGAACGGACGGAGACGGCGCCACGGCCTTTGACCGTCCTGACGGAAGACGAGAAGCTCTTTCAGACTTCCGTGCGCCAGTTCGCGCGCGAGCAGATTCGCCCCCACGTGCGCGCCATGGACGAAGCTGGCGTTTTCCGCAAAGACCTCATCGAACAGTTCTTCGCCATGGGCCTGATGGGTATCGAAATCCCCGAAGAGTATGGCGGCCAGAGCGGCAGCTTCTTTCAGGCCATTCTCGCCGTTGAGGAGATTTCGGCGGTGGACCCTTCGGCGGGCGTGATCGTGGACGTGCAGAACACCATCTGCAACAACGCCCTGCTGCGATGGGCGGCGCCCCAGCAGAAGGCCAGGTACTTGCCGCGGTTGGCGGAGAACACCGTCGCCGCCTACGCGCTCTCGGAAGCAGGCTCGGGCTCCGACGCTTTCGCCATGGCCACCCGCGCCGAGGACCGCGGCGACCACTTCCTCCTCAACGGCCGCAAACTATGGATCACGAATGCCGCCGAGGCGGGCTTCTTCCTGTTATTCGCGAACGCCAGACCCGAGGCCGGCTATCGGGGCATCACCGCGTTCCTGGTGGAGCGCGAATTCTCCGGGTTCCGGGTGGGTAAGAAGGAGGATAAGCTCGGGTTGCGCGCCTCCTCCACCTGCGAGCTGGTTTTGGACAATTGCCAAGTCCCGCGCGAGAACGTGATGGGCGAGGTGGGCCAGGGATACAAGATCGCCATCGAGACGCTGAACGAAGGCCGCATCGCCATTGGCGCTCAGATGATCGGCCTGGCCCGCGCCGCATTGGAGTATGCCACGGCTTACGCCAGGGAGCGCAAGCAGTTCGGCAAGACGATCGGAGAATTCCAGGGCGTGCAATTCGAACTGGCCCGCATGGCCACCGAGGTCGAGGCAGCGCGCCTGTTGGTCTATAATGCCGCGCGGCTCCGGGACGCCGGCCTGCCCTTCGTCACCGAAGCCGCCATGGCCAAGTATTACAGCTCGGAAATCGCCGAAAGGGCGGCCTCCAAAGCCATCGAAGTCCATGGTGGCGTTGGGATTACCAAGGATTATCCGGTTGAGAAGCTCTACCGGGACGCCAAGATCGGGCGCATCTACGAAGGTACGAGCAACATCCAACTGATGACTATCGCGAAGAAACTATTAGGGAAGTAGCATCGTCACAGATTCGAGGGGTGAAATGCGCGCAATCGTTCTCACGGCCGCGTTGGCGGCTATTTGCCTGCCCGTTTGGGGGGCGGACGCCAAGTCCGACAATGTCAACCCGGACGAGATCATCAAGAAGTTCGCCGCCAAGGAGACCGAGTTCTCTCAAGCGCGCAACAACTACACCTATCGCCAGACTCTCAAAGTGCAGGTGCTGGACTTTGGAGGAAATCCCACCCGCGAACAATGGGATCTGGTCGAAGACATCATCTTCACCCCTGAGGGCAAACGCATGGAGAAGGTGGTTAAGGCGCCCGTCTCGACCCTGGAAAGCATCCTGGTGACGCCCGAAGACGAACAGGATCTGCGCAACGTCCAGCCATTTGTGCTGACCACCGCCGATGTTCCCAACTACCAACTAGACTATTTGGGGCGCGAAAAGGTGGACGAGATTGGGTGCTACACATTCTCGGTGAAGCCCCTGCCCAAGAAAATGGCCGTCGGCAAGCGCTACTTCGAGGGCGAGATCTGGGTGGACGACCGCGACCTTCAGATTGTGAAGAGCTACGGCAAGGCAACCGGCCTAAAGAGTGGCGACCAGCAGTTCCCCAAGTTCGAGACCTATCGCGAGCAGATCGACGGCAAGTATTGGTTCCCGACCTACACCCACGCCGACGACACGCTGCACTTCAAGGACGGCCAGAACGTCCGGATCAGGATGACCGTGAAGTATCAGGACTACAAACACTACGAAGGCAAGTCGACGATCCGTTACGGGGATGCGGTGGAGACGCCGGCCCAGCCGCCTCCTACCAAGAAGTAACGGCGGGCGAGGGCAGGGTGCTGCCAGACAACGGGGGCGTTCAGCCGGAGTTCCCCCGTGCTACCATCCGGTCTTATGCCGACCAAAACTACCGTGTTCCATAACGGCCCCATCCGTATCGAGGGCGATTTCGAGATTCTGGACCCGTCGGGCAAAGCGTTCGGGCTCGCCGGGCGAACCGTGATTTCGCTATGCCGTTGCGGGCATTCGGCCAACAAACCGTTTTGCGACGGCAGCCATAACCGGATGGGGTTCTCCGATCAGGTGGTGGCGCGCGATCTTCCCGCGCCCGCGCCCAAGATCTGAAAAGTTCCCAAGGATCTCATCCTTTTGAGCCATTGCGGCGGCGGTAAGTGTAATATTACGATTGAGTTTATCGTTTAGCGGCGGACCAATCTATGTGTATCCACGCGGCCTACGGGTGCGACGGGCAACGTAGATTCCGAAACGTGCTTTGGAATCTATCGCTTACCACCTTGGCAGCCCTCTTTTTGTACGGTTGTTCGGGGGCCGGCAACGCTGGGCCTTCCGGCTCTTCCGGCGCGCCGGGCGGGGGCCGTGGGGGCCGCGGCGGCAGGGGGGGCGGCGATGTTCCAGTCACTGTGGCGGTGGCGAGCCAGCGGGATGTACCCGTCGAGGTACAGGTGATCGGCAACGTCGAGGCCTACGCCGCCATCGGCGTGAAGGCCCAGTTGGGCGGGGAGTTGACCGAAGTCCACTTCAACGAAGGCGATTACGTCAAGAAGGGCGACCTCCTGTTCACCGTCGATCCCAGGCCGTTTGCGGCGGCCCTGAACCAAGCCATCGCCAACAATGCGCGCGATCAAGCCACGCTGGGCCAAGCCCAGGCCAACCTGGCGCGGGACACCGCCAATGCCAAATATGCCGCATCGCAGGCCGCGCGCTACGCCCAATTGTTTCAGAGCGGCGTGGTGTCCAAGGATCAGGCCGAGCAGTTGAGCGCCAACTCCGACGCGGCGGCCCAGGCGGTCGTCGCCGACCAAGCGGCCATAGAGAGCGCCAGGGCAAGCATCGGCGCCAGCCAGGCAGCCATCGAAACCGCCCGGCTCAACCTCGGATACGCCAACATCCGCGCGCCGCTCGACGGCCGCACGGGCGCGATCAACGTCAAACAGGGCAACGTGGTCATGGCGAACAGCGTGGACTTGGCGACGATCAACCAGATCGAGCCGATTTACGTGACGTTCGCGGTACCCGAATCCCAGTTGCCGGAAATCAAGCGTTACATGGCGCAGGGGAAACTCCCGGTTCGCGCACAGCCGCAGGACAACCCGGAGGATGTGGAGACCGGCGTGCTGACTTTCGTCGATAACAGCGTGGACATGACCACGGGAACTATCAAGCTCAAGGGCACGTTCCCGAACACCGATCGCAAGCTGTGGCCGGGAGAGTTTGTGCGCGTGATCTTGCGGCTCACCACGCAGAGCAACGCGATCGTGGTTCCGAACCAGGCGGTGCAGACCGGCCAGAACGGCGCTTTCGTGTACGTGGTCAAGCAGGATCGGACGGTAGAGTCGCGGCCCGTCACCACGGGGGCCCGCGTGGATCAAGACATGGTGGTGGAACAAGGACTGCAACCCGGCGAGACGGTGGTCACGGAGGGCCAGTTGAGACTGGCGCCCGGCAGTCGCGTCGCCGTTCAGGGTGGCAGAGGCGGGCGAGGTGGGCGGTCCAAAAGCTGAAGAAAACAGCCGTCAGCCGTCAGCTTTCAGCCGTCAGCTAGCTGGAAGGTGCTAGCTGGAAGCTGATAGCTGATAGCTGATAGCTGACAGCTTCTAGGGGGTTTTCGGCATGAACATTTCCGAGACTTTCATCCGGCGGCCCATCGCGACCAGCCTCATCATGGCCGCTATCGCTCTATTCGGAGTGATCGCCTACCGGGCGTTGCCGGTCAGCGACCTGCCGCAGGTGGATTACCCCACGCTGACGGTTTCGGCAAGCCTGCCCGGCGCCAACCCAATCACCATGGCGTCGGCCGTGGCGACCCCCCTCGAACGGCAGTTCACCACGATTGCCGGCCTCGATTCGATGATCTCCAGCAGCGGGCAGGGGTCGACCAACATTACCCTCCAGTTCGACCTGAACCGGGACATCGATGGCGCGACGGTGGATGTGGAAACGGCCATCGCCGAAGCCATGCCGCTGCTGCCTCCGGGCATGCCTACGCCGCCTTCCTTCCGTAAGGTGAACCCGGGCGACACGCCCATCATCAACCTGTTCCTGACCTCGCCCGTCATGCGGCTCTCCGACCTGGACGAATACGCGGAAACCATGGTGGCGCAGCGGATTTCCATGGTGGACGGCGTCTCGCAGGTGCAGGTATTCGGCGCGGCCAAGTACGCCGTGCGCGTGCAGGTGGATCCCAACGAGTTAGCCGCCAAGGGCATCGGCCTGAACGAGATCGACGCCGCGCTCCGCAATTGGAACGTGAACCTACCGACCGGCACGCTCTATGGACCGAACACGGCGTACAACATCCAAGTCAACGGCCAACTCATGCGGGCCAAGGACTACAAGCCGCTGATCGTCACCTACAAGAACGGCGCCCCGGTCCATCTGAATGAGGTGGCGCACGTCATCGACAGCGTGGAAGACGACAAGAACTTCTCCCAGATCTACGGCGCCGAGTACGGCAAGCAGGGCACCCGCGGCGTGAACCTTTCGGTGATGCGGCAACCTGGCAGCAACACCATCGAGGTGACCGATAACATCAAGAAGTCGCTCCAGGCCCTGCAGGCTCAAATCCCTCCCTCGGTGCAAGTTTCCATTCGCGGGGACCGCTCCAAGAACATCCGCGAGGCGTTCCACGACATTCAATTCACCATGGCCGCCACGCTGGCGCTGGTCATCCTGGTGATTTTTCTGTTCCTGCGGAACATCTCCGCCACCATGATCCCGGCCATGGCGTTGCCGTTCTCCATCGTGGGCGCCTTCTCCGTGATGTACCTGCTGGATTTCAGCATGAACAACATTTCGATGATGGCGCTGATCCTGTGCATCGGCTTCGTGGTGGACGACGCCATCGTCATGCTGGAGAACATCGTACGGCACATCGAAAACGGCGAGACGCCCATGCAGGCGGCTCTCACCGGGTCGAAGGAAATCGGTTTCACGATCGTCTCGATGACGCTCTCGCTGGCGGCGGTTTTCATTCCGATCCTGTTCATGGCGGGCATTCTGGGCCGGCTGTTCCGGGAGTTCGCGGTCACCATCTGCGCCGCCATCCTGATTTCCGGAATGGTCTCGATCAGCCTGACGCCCATGCTATGCAGCCGCTTCCTGAAGGACTCGAAGAACGCCGCGCACGGACTGTTGTACCGGGCGCTCGAGGGTGTTTTCAATGGCATGCGGAGCCTGTATGGGACCACTCTGCACTGGGTGCTGGGGCACAGGCCGGTCATGCTGGGGATGTTCCTCGCCGTGCTCGGGGCCACCGCTTACCTCTACGTGGCGGTTCCTAAGGGTTTCATCCCGGATACGGACAACGACAACTTCAGCGTGCAGACCGAAGCCGCGCAGGGAACTTCGTTTTACCAGATGGTGAAGTACCAGCAGCTCGTCTCCCAAATCCTCGTGCAGGACCCCGACGTGGACACCTTCTACTCCAGCACGGGCGGCGGCTTCGGCGGGGCTTCCTCGACGGGACGCATGATGGTGAATACCGTTCCGCGCCGCCAGCGGAAGGCCACGGTCGCCGATATCGTGAATCGCCTGCGCCCGAAACTCTCCAACATACCGGGAATGCGGGTCTTCCTGTCCGTCCCGCAGGCCATCCGTGTGGGCGGGCGCATGTCCAAGAGCAGTTACGACTTCACGCTCTACGGGCCGGACACGGATCAGCTTTACGCCGAAGCGCCCAAGCTCGAGCGCGTCATTTCCCGCATTCCCGGCCTGCTGGACGTGACCAGCGACCTGCAAATTAAGACGCCACGGGTCAATATCGTCCTCGATCGCGACCGCGCGGCCGCCCTGAACCTGGACTGGAATAACATCTCCAGCGCGCTCTACGACGCCTTCGGTCCCCAGTTCTCGTCAACCATCTACGCGCCCACCAACCAATACCGCGTGCTGCTGGAAATGTACCCGCAATTTCAGGAACACATCGACGGACTGAGCATGATCTATTTGAAGTCCACCACCGGCCAACTGGTGCCGCTCAGCGCCGTGGCCGAGCAGAAACTGGACGCGGGCCCGCAGAGCATCCCGCACTCCGGACAATTGCCTTCGGTGACCATCTCCTTCGCCTTGAAGCCGGGAACGGCGCTGGGGCAAGCCACGGACGCGATCGAGCAAGCGGCCAAGGCCACTCTTCCCGCAAGTATCACCGGCACGTTCCAGGGCACGGCCAAAGTGTTTCAGGACTCCATGCGCAACATGGGGATTCTGCTGATTGTGGCCATCGCGGTGGTCTACATCGTGCTCGGCGTGCTGTACGAAAGCTACGTGCACCCGCTGACCATTCTCTCCGGGTTGCCCTCGGCCGGATTCGGCGCCCTGCTCACGCTGCTGCTCTTCAAGATCGACCTCAGCATTTATTCTTTCGTGGGGCTGATCATGCTGATCGGCATCGTGAAGAAGAACGCGATCATGCAGATCGACTTCGCGCTGGAGGCCGAGCGCAAGGAAGGCAAGCCGCCGAAGGAAGCGATTTACGAAGGCTGCATGATCCGCTTTCGGCCCATCATGATGACCACCATGGCGGCGCTGCTGGGCGGCCTGCCCATTGCGCTGGGCTACGGCGCGGGCGGCGAGTCGCGGCGGCCGCTCGGCATGGCCGTGGTGGGCGGCCTGGCGTTTTCGCAGTTGATGACTTTATATCTGACTCCGGTGGTCTATACCTACATGGCGGCGATCGTGGAGCGGTGGAGCGCGTGGAAGTCCCACGGGTCCATGGCCCCCGCGATGCAGGCTGGAGACTGATGATGCGAGGGCGAATTGAATTCACCGCCGAGACGCAGAGGCGCAGAGGAATTCGAGAAAGAAAAGAGCTCCGCATGAACGGGCGTTCCGATTACTCCCGGGGTTCGGTCGCAGAGGGGGCCGAGGAACGTGCTCTTCCCGTATGTGCGGGTTCGGGGATGGCACATGCCTCCGCCCCCTCTGCGACCGAACCTCGGGGACAATCTGTTCCGGAATACGGCGCCAAGTCCATTTTGTCTTTCCCGGCGTCTCTGCGCCTCGGCGGTGAATTCAGTTTTGCGAGCCCCGCCCCGGAGCCACTCCCATGAACATCTCCCGGACCTTTATCGAACGGCCCATTGCGACCAGCCTTCTGATGGCGGCGATCGCGCTGTTTGGGAGCGTGGCCTACCGCACCCTCCCGGTGAGCGATCTGCCAAACGTGGATTTCCCCACGCTGCTGGTTACCGCCAGCCTGCCGGGCGCAAGCCCCGAAACCATGGCGGCGGCCGTGGCGACCCCGCTGGAAAACCAGTTCATGACCATCGCCGGGCTGAATTCCATGACGTCGTCGAATTCGCTCGGCAACACCCAGGTCACCCTCGAGTTCGACCTCAACCGGAAACTCGACGGCGCCGCCGTGGACGTGCAGGCGGCCATCACCCAGGCGTCGCGCCTGCTGCCCCAGGGCATGCCCACGCCGCCCACTTTTACCAAGGTCAACCCGGCGGACCAGCCGATCCTCTACCTAGCCCTGACCTCCCCCACCCTGCCGCTGTACACGCTCGACGAATACGCCGAAACGCGCATCGCGCAACGCATATCCATGATTTCGGGGGTGGCGCAGGTGCAGGTGCTGGGCGCGCAGAAGTACGCCGTACACGTGCAGATGGACCCCCACGCCATGGCTTCGCGGCAGGTCGGCATGAATGAGATCGAAACCGCGCTGAAGAACTGGAACGTAAACCTGCCTACCGGGTCCATCATCGGCCCGCAGCGAGCCTTCACGCTACAGGCCAGCGGCCAACTGCTGACCGCATCGCAGTACCGGTCCCTGGTGGTGGCCTTCCGGGGTGGTTCCCCGGTGCGGCTGGAGGAGTTGGGGCAGGTCATCGATAGCGTGGAAGACGATAAGACCGCGTCGTGGTACTACACGCACCGGGGCAGCACCCGCTCCATCGTTCTCGCCATCCAGCGCCAGCCTGGAACCAACACCATCGAAGTCACCGACGGCGTCAAGAATCTGCTGCCCCTCTTCCGGCAGGAGCTCCCGCCTTCGGTGAACATGGATATCCTCTACGACCGCTCCGATACCATTCGCGAGTCGTACCGGGACGTGGAGTTCACTATGCTGCTGACGCTCGGGCTGGTGGTCATGGTCATCTTCCTGTTCCTGAGGAATCTCTCCGCCACCATCATCCCCAGCCTGGCGCTGCCCTTCTCCATCATCGGGACCTTCGCGGTGATGTACCTGCTGAACTTCAGCCTCGACAACCTCTCCATGATGGCCCTGATCCTCTCGGTGGGCTTCGTGGTGGATGACGCCATCGTCATGCTGGAGAACATCGTCCGGCACATCGAGATGGGCGAGAAACCGCTGGCAGCGGCGCTGAACGGTTCGGGCGAGATCGGCTTCACCATCGTATCCATGACGCTGTCGCTGGCCGCGGTCTTCATTCCCGTCCTGTTCATGGGCGGCGTGCTGGGCCGGCTGTTCAAGGAATTCGCCATCACCATCTGCGTCGCCATTCTGATTTCGGGCGTGGTCTCGGTGACGCTGACTCCGATGCTGTGCAGCCGCTTCCTGCGCGCCACGCACGAGGCCAAGCGCACTTGGTTCTACCACGCCACCGAGGGGTTCTTTCAGGGCATGCTCCACGTCTACGACGCGACCTTGCAATGGGTGCTGCGCTTCCGGCCCCTGACCATGGGCGTTTCCGCGCTGGTGCTGGCGGCCACCATGTACATGTTCGTGAAGATCCCCAAGGGCTTCATCCCGGACCAGGACACCGATCAACTACAGGTCTACACGGAGGCCGCTCAGGGCACGTCCTATTACAAAATGACGGACTACGCCAAACAGATCGCGGACACGGTTTCGCAAGACCCCAACGTGGATTCGTTGATGGCCAGCGTGGGCGGCGCGGTCGCGTCCACTCTGGGCGGCCCGAACTACGGGGAGTTGGTGGTGCATTTGAAGCCGCGCAATCAGCGCAAGCTGGCGGTGGAAGGCATCATCAAGGAGTTGCGCCCCAAGCTCGGCGGGTTTCCGGGGATGAAAGTTTACCTGCAAAACCCGCCGACGATCCGCATCGGCGGCCAGGTCACCAAGAGCCTCTACCAGTTTTCGATGCAAACGCCCGACAAGGCGGTTCTCTACGACGCGGCGGACAAGCTCGTCAAACAAGTCGAGCAAGTGCCGGGAGTCGAAGACGTGACCAGCGACGTCGCGGTGCGGACGCCGCAAGTAAACCTGACCATCGACCGCGACAAAGCGGCTGTCCTCAACGTGAATGCCAACCAGATCGAGAATTCGCTTTATGACGCCTATGGGCCGCGGTGGGTCTCCACGATCTATGGTTCCGTGAACGAATACAAGGTCCTGCTGGAGTTGGAGCCGAAGTATCAGGCCGACCCCAGAGCCCTCTCGCTGTTGTATTTCAAGAGTCCCGCCGGCAAGCTGGTTCCTCTCGATACGATGGCCAGCATGGTCACCGAGACCGGGCCGCAGACCATCAACCATTACGGGCAGTTGCCCTCCGCCACGATTTCGTTCAATCTCCAGCCGGGCGCTTCCCTCGGCGACGTCACGTCGCGCATCCAGGCCCTCGCCACCCGCGAGCTGCCGGATACCATCGCCACCCAGTTCCAGGGCGCCGCCGCGGCGTTCGAGAACTCGCTGGGCAACCTGTGGGTGCTGCTGATCATCGCCATCGCGGTGGTGTATATCGTGCTTGGCATCCTGTACGAGAGCTACATTCACCCGATCACGATTCTTTCGGGCCTTCCCTCGGCCGGTTTCGGCGCGCTGATGACGCTGTCTCTGTTCCGGA
>OCTA010006257.1_pt1 | contig 10173 bp, 8 predicted proteins | sample 1538991 | NCBI WGS metagenome assembly OCTA01 (sample SAMEA3539302, study PRJEB22396) | soil metagenome | biome: tundra; feature: field; material: soil | place: USA | collected 2010-05 | depth 0.15 m | reverse complement strand
GGGCACGAGGCCGCAGTGCCTGGTGAATCACACGTTCTTTTTCCGCTGTATGGCATAGCAGAGTCCACCCCGTGCGCGGGCGGGGCGGACTCTTGCCTGGCGGATCGAAACTTTCGTGGCCGGCGACAAAAATACCGAGAGCCGGATTGGAGAGGAAATAGTGGGTAAAGGGAACAAGCTGGACATGCTGCAGCACCGAAAGTCGCTCACGCAATGTGTGAAAAGATATCGCGATGTCGGCACAGCAACGCGGGGTCCGGCGTGAAACGATGAGGAAGTTGAATCTGCTTTCCTTCAAACGGTTGAAAGTTCACCCGAATCGTCTCCGAGGTGAGATGGTCTCGAATTGATTTCGAAAGGACGACGCGAAGTCGTTCGTCTAAAGTAATGAGATGGCGGTCGAATGCAGCATCGTGGGTTTTTGCGAGACAAAGCCCGTTGTGCGGGTTCAGTCGCTCCTTAGCGTCCTCCGCCCACCCAACTATGTGGCTCGCGGACAATAGGGCGGGTATCGGATTCCCGGTGATGCAGCAGCGCGTGCCATAGCTCACGAGTACCGTTCGCCGAAAGAAATCCTGACCGAGTCGCTGACGCACCGTCCGTTCCGCTTCGGTCGGGCCTTCCCGAAGGTGCCACTGCTCAGATTCGGGTTGGGTCGGCAAAGGCTCGTGCATCAGCTGGCGGAACCGCTCCTCACTTTCGGATCCCAATTCCGTCCAATTCTGTTGGAAGGCCTCCCATACTTGCCGGTCGAGTTGACTGGCTCCTTTGAGTCCGACGATTCCCCGCGCTGCGAGTACCGGATCGAACGATGCGAGATTGCTCAACTTCATCGCCAGAGACCCTGGAGTCCGATCCAGGCGCTCTGCTGCTCGGACGATCAGCGGATTTCGCGCGTGGAGTTGGCCGAACGGGAGCCGGCTATAAAGATTCATAGCGATGACCAACTCATCGCGAGTCCAAGGGCGCCGCACTGATGTTAACTTTTGAATATTCCGTGGTGCCATTCGAGAAACTCCCGTGCTGGGCGCGAAGCCTCTTGACGCGGCATGACCTCGAGCGCCTTCCCGTGCAATGCGTAGTAGTCCCGACCGTTCTCGAACTCTTCGCGTATGCGCCGGCTTACCTCAACTTTGTAGTCGAACGTCACAGTGAGATACCCGAGGTCGAAGAGGTTGTGAAGATCTGACCGGAGAAGGAGTCCATTGTTGATCTCGTGCGGGCCGTTCTCGGCGTACGGCCTAATATGTCCAGCCTCCAACGCAGGAAGGGTGCGTTCACCCGTGATCGCGCAACGCCGTGTGTACGCATCGGTGACCTCGACGCGAAATGCGCCCTGTCCGAGCCTTGGTTTCACAAGCCTCGGGTCACCGTATCGCGGCTGCGTCGGTTCGGTCGATTCGGCAACCAAACCCGCAAGGGAACCCTGGAGGCGCATTTGAACCTCCGCCCACAAGGTAGCGCCGTTTTGCTTGCTGGTGTCGTAGACTTTTCCCACTTGAACGCCATGGGTCCACTCATCTGGCGCCGGAATCCATAGTGCACGCGGCCAAAAGAATGGCTGAACGACGATGGTGCAGCCGAGCGGACGGCTCTGCATCTCGGGCGGGCGGTGGGGGAGGATTAGCCGCTCAAAGCTTTTGTAGTCGGGAGCGCCATTTTTCTGTTCGAACGATTGCCACGCCAATGGCAGCGGCAGAAACGAATGATGCGCAAAAACCCCTCCGCCGGCAAAGAAAGGCTCTCCCTTTAGCTTAAACAGGAACAGCGCGCCCGGCTTGATCGCGGCAAATTTGTTCTGACTCCGCGGTCGCCAGAAATTTACCTCGTCCGGCTGGAGTTGGGCCAAGAATTCGAACCATTTTGGGTCCGTGATTCCCGCGTAGAACTGCACGGATTGAGACATTCGAATAAAGGCTCCACCCAGCTTCGTTGGCGATGGCGTCGGGGGGCTGGCAAACGTTATCTTCGCAGGCTTCGCTCAGGGCCCAGAAGCTGAGGTTTCTTGGAATCCATGGTCCTCATCCTCAGCCGGGAACCCTCAGTTGTCGATAGCTCACGCGCGGCGAGTCGCGTCCGTGACCAACAGTGGGCAGCGCCGCTACGATCCTCTGGACTCGTTTAGGAATCTCGTGATTTCTCCACCCCGACGGCGCCTGCCATCCCCCATGGCGATACTGATCACCGATTCGAAGGCGTACCTGAATCGGGTTGCGAGTCGGATCGGTCGCCCCGAAAGTGCACCTGCACCGTGACCCGATGCGGCGGGCAGGCACGGGGCACTCGGGATTTCGGAACTGCCGCACCAAATTCAGCGCAACGGTGCGTGAGGCAGAAAGTGGTTCAGACCAACTCGATTCGAAGCGCTCATTCTGTCCGGAACGGATCGTTCGCGGGCATGGGCGGCAGGGAGGGTTGGTCGAGGGAGTGGGCCGCGGCGGACGGAACTTAGGCTGTCGGAGGGATGCCGGTCCAGCCTCACGGCTGCTCCTGATTCATTCTTTCGACGCCGGGATCGCCTCTCGAACGCAGGATTCGGTCTGTACCCACGATCTTGTACGTGAATTCACCTGTCGGATTCACGAGAAGCCCGTCGCTCGTTTTTAGGGTAGCCAAGCGCGAAAGCGACGTGCCTGGACCAGTGCGCATATTGGAAGTGTCAATCTTCTTTCGAAAAACGAAGACCGTCTCTGCCGTCCCGTCTTCGTCGTGGGCAACGAACTCGCCAACCTTAACTTCAGCCATGGGTGAGAGCTATCGCATCCAACTAAGCCAGTCGAGCTCAACCCGTCATTGCACGCCTCCGCTGTCGCTCCAGCTATTTGGCCAAGCTCGATCCGAAAAGCCTCGCTTGGTACAGCGGTCTAAAGGACGAATACAAGGCCAGCTTTCGGATACCTAGAGTCGACGGACGGGGAGGTGCCGGCGGCGTTTCTGCAAGTTTTGGGTCCGGTCCGGACGCTACCGAAGCCGGCTGATATCGCCGATTTTCCGCAGCCTACAGACCATGGCAACATAGAGGGCCGACAGGAGGTTCTTGCATTAAACGGGGCCGGCACAAACGATGGCCGCTGACACAAAAAGTTCATGAGTAACGAACCGCTAAAATCAGAGGATTCTGGGTCGCGGTGGCCCGAGAACGGCGATCGCTTGTTCATCGAGTCTACATGGGCCTATGACGCGCGTATCGTTCGCGAACCCGGCGAACGCTTTTATCGTATGCCGATGGGCTATAAGCGCGCGGGCGATATTCTCATTGCCCAAGCGGCAGCCGACGTCGTTGATCGGCGGAATATCATCTATGCTTCGCTGTTCTGTTACCGCCAATCGATGGAGCTTTTTCTCAAGCGGTTGATCGAAGAGTTCGGCAAGGGCAAGGTGTACTCGCCGAAGGACACGCATGAACTGCGGATCCTTTGGGAAAGATGTATGTGCATCTTCAATGAGCGCGGGAGCGCCGAGTCGTTTGGCATGGACGCGGTGCAGAAGCTGGTCGCAGAAATGGATGAGGCCGACAAAAAGTCGGATGGCTTTCGATTCCCCACCGGGCGCGACGGATCGCCGTTTACCTTCGGCGACAGGGGTATCGATTTGGACAACGTGCGGGAAGTCATGGAGGGTTTGGAGAACTTTTTCGAGTGCGCGTATTTGGCATTTTCAGCCCATGATGACGCACATTCGGAATGCGGATAAGCGACGCAGCGCGGACGGCTTGCAAAGGATCGACGAGCGGAGGAACGCCGACGAAGCCTCACTGACAAAGCGCAGGGTTGCGAGTCCGCCAAACCGCCGACATTGCTGATCGATGCCATGGCCCTACAAAGTCTAAGACTGGAAGAGATCACCGCGTCGACAATCGACTCCTTGCGCATACGCAAGGAGCCGGAAGGGCTCCATCTCGACTACAAACTCGCCTGGTCGCTCGCTGATAATAAGGAGAAACGGGAATTCCTCGCTGACGTCTCGTCCTTCGCCAATGCGACCGGCGGGGACATCGTCTTTGGCGTACGGGAAGACGATGGGATCCCGGTCGAGGTGGTCGGCTTGCAGGGCTTTCGAGAGGACAAAGATCTTCTGATGGCCGAGCAGGTGCTCACAACCGGACTCGATCCAAGAGGCGGGGGTGTTCGATTTCATCCGGTTTCCTTGGCAAACGGGAGAACTATCGTGATCGTCCGAATTCCACAAAGCCCGGCTCGCCCACACATGATCCGCCTGGGTTCAGACCAATTCTTCTTGCGCCATTCGAAGGGCAAGCAGCCGATGGATGCGCAGCAATTGCGAGCGGAGTTCCTACAGAGCGAAATGGCGCTAAAGGGCTTCGAGGAATTCCGCGCCGAACGGGTTGCCGCACTGGCGGCTGGCAAAGGACCGGCCAAAATGGCATTCTCTACAAATGTATGCCTCCATCTCGCGCCTGGTGGGGAATGGCACGATTTCTCCGCTGACGCTATTCTTCAACAGCACCTGCAGCATTTCCGACCCATGGGCTGGATTCGGAGCATGGACGCTCGCCCGAACCAGCTGGGGCTTATCCTGTACGAAACGTTGAGCGGCGACGAAGTTTCGGGCTATGTACAAATCTTCCGGCGCGGTGCTCTTGAATCGGTACTGCTGCTGAATGCGGGAGGTGACGACAAGCGGATCTCGCCCGAATACAAGCCGGTCGTTCGAGCTGCATTGATTGAATACATAAAGGGACTGCGGATCATTGGCCAACAGCCGCCGTGGCGGATGGGCTTGACTCTCTTGAATGTCGAAGGGTTCGCGTTCTCAGTGCCACCACTCGCCGAACTTAGGCGTCGAGCAACCCGCATCGGTGAAAAGAACCTCGCCGCTCCCACTCAGACAATATCAAGCGAGGCAGACGTTGATCGCGCCCTGAAGGCGAGCTGTGACTTTTTTTGGAATACGTGCGGGTTTCTGGGTTCGGCGAACTTCGATTCGACGGGCAACTGGCGCAAGCAGCAGTAGCTTGGAGCGAAGGTTGATTGCCACAACTTAATCGGTCATAATCACTCTTATGCCCACGATACTCAGCGGCGGGGCTACACGTCACCAGCTCCGGGTGGGTTTCAGCATCTCGGCGTAACTCATCCGCCCGGACCCTAAATCGATTTCGAGGTGGGTCTGCCCAACTCCGCGAGATTCGCTGGGCGAGGCAATTATGCAAAACCTGAATTCCTTTTCCTCGCTGAACTCTTCAGGCTTTTGCACATACGAAAGATCGGTCAACAGATCGGGAGTACGCCCATCGACGATGAGCCCGTCCTTATTGTATTCAACGTCCTTTCCTTCCACAAGGAACAGACCTGATCTCCCATCGTATCCGTTTAGCGCATGGTCTATTTCGATGGCGAGCGCCACAGGACTTACGATCTTCACGACATATTTTCCGAAGCGTCTTTTGAGCAGATTTATATCTGCCAAAATGTTCGCGCAGCAGAGGAGGAAGATGGAATTCGTGGTCTCGGTATGATGCTGCTGGACGCCATCCTCAAGGAACCACTTTGCCGGAATTTTGGGATTGGTGGAGAAGCGACCGGAGACGACTGGGCCTTTCAACTTGTAGAGCCCTTCGCCTTCCGTCGCGTCGCGCCGGGCCGCGCATTCGATGCTCTTGTAGGTTTGGAGCACTCCGACTCGGATCGTCCCCTGCTCGACGAATTGCACGGCGTGCTCCTCGTTCGTGAAGCATCGGTAGAGCGTTCTGGGGAACGAGCCACAGACCCGGTTTTTTCTCTTCATGGATGAAGGAAGGTGAATCATGCGATGGAAGATTCTTTCCCAATCTGGTGATGCAGCGAGGATGCGAGGCACGGGATGCGGATTACCAATCCATGTCGATTGCCTGGTCCATGTAGTGGTTGATGTAACTGACGTGGTCGGCCATTGCGTCGAGCGAAGACATGGCACGCAAATAGGTGCCGTCCGCCACCATGCTGAGGATGGTGGGCAGGGCCATAGCCAGGCCGAACAGTTATCACGATCCGCTGGCTGTCTTGGTTTCTGATTCTGCAGCGGGCGCAGCTGCGGCGGGCAATTTGCTTTCTGACTCCGCAGCCGATGCGGTTACAGGGATTAATAGTTGACCATCTACTTGGTCATTAAAATCACCTCTGCGAATTAATTCCCTAATATACTTCCAGGTCTCCGGGCTACTAAGGCCAAGTTTTTCGGCGACCGTCTTGTGTATACCAGTAGGCCACGGTTGCACAGGTAGCAACTCCTTCACTTTCTCCAAAAGCTCGGGATTTATTACAAAGGGCGTTGCAGCATTAGCCGCATTGAAATCTGGAGCACTTTCTATTAATTCATGGCCGCGCTTTGTTACATAGTCTTTCCACTCATCCAATCCCCAACTCTGCATCTGATTAATTTGTTCCGCTGTGAGTTGCTGCCCAAGCAATCTGGGCCATAAAGCAGCGTTGCCTCCAAGAGATACAAAATGGGCGAATAGATCCTTGCGAAAAACCTTTCCGCGAATGAACTTTTTCAATGTCAAAGGGCGTTCCTTCCATTGTCGTGGCTCCCGGAATGCCGCCTGCATAACCGAAGCTCTTAGGTCCCGAACCTCTTGAGCCAATGCACGCAGGAGTGAGTCTTCTCCTAAAGATTCGGACGCTGCTTCAATCGTCGCCAACCGTCCGACGGCTTCCATCGGGCGGTAATATTTGCCCTGTGCGGCAGAACGGATAAAGGTCACCAACTTCTTCTTGTTTGCATCCAGATCAATGAAATCGCGGTCCTCCGCAATGACCCTCTGATTGCTTACATCAAAAGGCAGTCGCTGTCCTTTCCACGCCATTATTACTAACGGCAATCCAAGTGCGTGTCGGATACCAAGTTCATACATAACGTTTGGATTCGGCTCATCTTCCGGTTCGGCTCCACCGAGGTCGACAACCACCATCGGATCGAGGGCAAGGTGTGTACGAATCTCGTCATTTATCGCACCCGGCTGTTCTTCAGCGGCCGCCAATTTAGGCTCATATCCGGTTTCCAGCACAGCCGGTTTGATTACAACTTCATACCAACCTCGAAACCATTTCTGCTCTGACGAATCTCGGCCAAATGGCATAACAATAAAACAATGTTGTTCATGCCCAATCGGAGTGTGCTGCGTGGCCGGAGTTGGGCTGTCCTCACCCTGTTTCTCGGTATTCGTCGGCATTCTGGTAGATCGTATTTCTGAAGTTAGTGGGTTTCAAGGAACAATTCATCCTACTGGAGTGATCCGCGGCCGGATCGAGAGATGAAATGAATCGGTCGTCACCAACTCTAAGGAGATTAATGGGCGCTACCGGAACACTTGGCCCACCGGCTCCCGGGCTTCGAGCGGAGGGGCTACCGGCATCCAGGTGCCGACCAAGGTGGAACCGTCAAGCAGGAGGAACCGATACGTTTGGACGAGCCCGCCAACTGCTCCTCTTGGACATGCACATGGGCCGGCGCATCCCCTTGGCTGAAAATGTCCGCCAAGCGATCGCCGACCGCTTGGCCGAGATCGGCACCGGCGATCCCACGCGCGCCGTCTTCGCCTCCCGCCAGAGTCATGGCCACCCGATGACCCAATTTCAATGGTGGCGGCGCCTTCGCGAAGCCTGTGCTGCGGGCGGGATCGACCTGGCCGGGATCTCGACGCACAGCTACCGCAAGTCGTTCGCGCAGTCCGTCTACTCCAGGACAAAGGACCTGCTGCTCACTCAGGTCGCCATGGGGCACGCCAACCCGCTCACGACGGCGGCCTACCTGCGCGCCGACCAGGGGCGTGCCGATGCCGTCATTCTGGAACTCGGCGCCCGCTTGGGCCCCGCCATCCCTACCTGCCCTTTTGCGTCATTGCTCCCGGGCGTCTTACCCGCTGTTCTGAAGTTGCCAGCCTCCATGCCGAACGAAACCGACAGTCGGATTGTTATAGACCGCCTCCTGCGGGAAGCGGGTTGGAACATTGAGGACAAATCGCAAGTTTCAACCGAAGAAGCCGCAGCGGACGGGCGGGCTGATTACCTGCTTAAAAATCAGCGCTCACAGCCGCTTGCTGTCATCGAGGCCAAACGTTTCTCAATTGACCCATACTCAGCCAAAGAGCGTGCGCGAGAATATGCCAGCAGCCTTGGTGCGTCGTTCGTAATTCTCAGCAACGGTCGCGATCATTACATTTGGGAATACGAAACCGGCGATGCGCGTCCGGTGGTTGGTCTGCCGTCGTGCCCTGACCTCGAACGACGCGCAAATCTCCGCCAACATCGCACAGGCTCGTTGCAAACAAGCCTTAGCGTTTTACCCTTTCCGTCACGCTTTCGGTTTAAGGGCGAGGACATCGACGCGCGCCCTTACCAGTTGCGTTGTCTCAAAGCCGCCGACGATGCTCTTTTTGCCGGCCGGCGTCGGATGCTCTTCGAGATGGCAACCGGCACTGGCAAGACGCTCACCATCGCGATGCTCATTAAACGGTGGTTTCAAGCGGCCGTGTGCTCGCGCGTGCTCTTCCTTGCCGACCGCATCGAGCTCGCTAAGCAGGCCAAGGAAACCTTCGACGACTACCTCCGCGATTTCTCTATCGCACCCATGCTCTACGGCGGAAAGCGAAGCCTCGAAGGCCAGATTGTGGTCGGCACGCTCGAGACCATTGCCGAGCAGCTCGGCTCTGACGGTTTTGGCCACGCTTACTTCGATCTTGTCGTCACTGACGAATGTCACCGCTCCATCTACAACACCCATCGTGCCACGCTCGCGCACTTTGACGCCATTCACGTCGGACTGACCGCGACGCCGAACCCCGGCGAACTTCGCTGGGTGAGCGAACACGAGCGCCAGCTCGTCCGAAGCACTTACATGTTTTTCGATTGCTGGGATAGCGCAGTCCAGGAAGGCCGCCCGACCTTTGCTTACACAATTCGCGACGGCATCAAAGAGGGCTTCCTCTCCGACTACCAAATCTACCTCGCCGAGTCGCGTCTCACCTTCGAAGGAGCAACCTGGGAGGATGAAGAGATCGGTTTTCGCGACTGGGGCCGCACGATTGAGAGTGAAGACCGCCTCAAGCTCATCATTGAGGAGTATTATCGCGTAGAGGAACAGCGTCCGCAGCCCCACCCCCGCAAAACGATTGTTTTTGCTGTTGGCGAACGGCAGGCCGTCCTCCTCGAACGACTTTTCAACAAGCTTTTGCCTGATGCCGCCTGTCTTCGCATCGCGCAGCAAACGAATCGCTCCCCGGCCGAAGTCCGCCAAAGCTTCGCCCAGAAAATTACATGCTATTCCAACAACGGAAACCCTAAGCCCGTCATTGACCGCTTCAAGTTCGACCCGCTGCCCGTAATCGCTGTTTCCGTGGACATGCTCGATACCGGTTACGACCACAAGGAGATCGAAAATCTCGTGATGCTCCGACCAACAACATCGGCGATCAAATACGCACAGATGCGCGGACGCGGCTGCCGCCTCTGTCCGCGCATCGGCAAAGCCGGTTTTCTTATCTACGACTTTGTCAACAACACTGCCAACTTCAACGATTCCGGCGAACGCTACCACCGGCCGAAGCCCGTCGGCAAACGTCCAACAAGCACCAAAGGAGCCCAGGACGACGACGGCGGGATCATCATCGACCGACCGCCCCCGCCACCACCACCTCCTCCGCGCGACTTCATCGTTATAGCCGAGGGCTCGCTAGAAGATACCATCCGCAAACGGCAGCTCATCATCGTCGGCCCCGATGGCCTCGAAATCGACCGCCAGAAATACCAAGACCGCTGGCGCGAGAAGGTCGTGGAATTGCAGCAGAGTGACCCCGTCGTGCAGAAAATCCTCGCCGGGCAGGATGTCACGGCCGAAGAGTGGGAGGGCCTCGCCACCAAGCTCAATTCACCGGAATTCTTTTTCCAAGAAGCTTCCCTCCGCAAAGCCTTCGATACCCCGACTGGCTCGCTTACCGATTTCATCCGGGCGGCGCTCGGCCTGCACCAGTTCCCCACACGCACACAGCGCGTCGAACGCGCTTTTAGCGCTTGGGTAACCGAACACTCCAGTAGCATCAATCCCGACCAAGCCCGAATGTTGCACCTTCTCCGCAACGTCGTCCTCGCATCGGTGCGCGAAGCGGCCTACACGACGATCGATGTCAACGTGTTCGCCCGCGCGCCGTTTACCTTATTGGGTGGTCGCACCCGT
>OCTA010006254.1_pt1 | contig 10177 bp, 15 predicted proteins | sample 1538991 | NCBI WGS metagenome assembly OCTA01 (sample SAMEA3539302, study PRJEB22396) | soil metagenome | biome: tundra; feature: field; material: soil | place: USA | collected 2010-05 | depth 0.15 m | reverse complement strand
AGCTGTTCGAGTGTCCGTTGTGCGGAGTGGCCGAAAGGAAAAGGCGGTGTTCGAAAAGAGGCGTGAGTTCGCGCATGCCCCGAGTGAACTGGGAATCGATGGCGTAGGAGGATGAGGTGGCGGGGGCGGCATGGTGCGCTTCGTCGAGGACGAGCATCGAGCCGGATCGGTGCTGGTTGAGCCAATCCCGAAGGGACGAGGCATATTGTTCATCGCGCAGGAGGGCGTGGGATACGATGAACTGCGAATGGGTGGTCCAGGGGTTGATTGCGTATCCGCGTTCGCGGCGGCAGTTGAAGAGATAGTCTCGGTCGAAAACCACGAAGCCCAGGCCGAAGCGAGCCTCCATTTCGCTTTGCCACTGGGTGACCAGAGAGGCCGGGCACGCGATGACGATGCGCTTCACCTTCTGGCGCATGATCATTTCGCGGAGAATGAGGCCGGCTTCGATGGTCTTGCCGAGTCCGACATCGTCGGCGATGAACAGGTTCACGCGTGGCATCTGGAGCGCTTTTTTCAGCGGCTCCAATTGATAGGACATGATCTGGATGCCGGCGCGGTGCGGCGACTGGAACAGACGCGGGTTCGTGGAGGTGACCAAATTCCAGCGGAGCGCATGAAGATAGGCCGAAAAGACATGCGGCGCGTCGAAGCCCTTGCGCGCGAGGTGGCTCCAGTCGGCCTGCCGGAGAACCTGCGCATCGACCTCCCGTTCCCAGAGGACCGAAAGGCGCTCGCCCTGCGCGTCATCCTCCAGGCACGAAAGATCAACGAGCGTCTGTTCCCAGGAGGGTTGGTGAGCCGGTTCGACGGCTTCCACCAAATAGCGGCGACTGCGAACCTTTACGACTTGGTCGGGTGATGGCACGAATTCACCTTCCCGCTTGCCCTGACCGTGAAGCGGACATAGCTCTCCTGATCATCCTATTTATAGCAGCATGCTTGACTTCTGATGCAGGACTTCACGTGGACCGCGATTTCGCTGGTTTTCGACGGCGCGCCAGGCACCACGCCCGCCAATACGAAATGGCGCGCCGGAGCCAGCGCAGCCTGAAGCCAAGGGAAATGGCGATCCGGCAACCGGAGACCAAAGTCTCATCCGAATGGAGCCTGTTGTTCGGTGTTATCGGTAGCGGTCTGCGCAAACGGGACGGTTTGGCTTTGGGTGCGCCCGCCGCACCGGGTGGCGACATTGGTCGTGGTCGGCTCCACCGGCGCAAGCACGCGCAACCTGGCGCGAACGGCGCGGCTTTTCGCGCCCTTCCGGCTTCCGCTGGAAATAAGGCGTCGGCTGCGTGAGCGAAGATGGCCGCCCGTCGTTTACACCTAGGCCACACCTCCGCGACCGGACGTTCCATCTTCTAACCCTGGGACCACTTGCGAAACACTGGGTGCAAATTGGGTGCCCTTGGGGACCAGCGACCCTTCGTTTAACAGCCGAACGGCTTGTAGTTGCCTCACGTTGCAAACACTAGTACTTACACGCGCAAAGTGCGGATTATCGCGGAATTTGGGGGGACTCTGGGGGGACCCTTACCGTCGCAAGTTCAGATGCTGCCGGCCCGGAAGGACGTTTCAACCGTCGCTTGCCGGCTTCACGGACGGGGGGCGGCACGCCCGCACAAAGTCTGCGCCCAAGTCACTGAAACGGTATTCTTCACTCGTCTTCAGCTCCACGCGGTTCTTCGTCTCGCGGGGCATGAAAAAACTGTTCGTCTGACCAGTGTCGAACACCGGGCGTTGTTCGACTTTCAATAGGCGCAGCCTCAGCACGTTGTCCAGTACTTTTTGAGTTCCTTCGAGCGAAGGACCGCCGATAGCATCAGTGATCTCCTGATAGCCACCGAGATCGATCCCTGATATGTCCGACGTGTCGGCCAACGCATTCTTCACATTCGCGGCTTGTTGCTGCTCGGCCATGCTGTAGAGGTGGTCAAGTGCGAGCACATCAGCGCCGCTCAGTTCCGCGAGAATCCCCATAAAGCTCGGATGCACAAGATCCGTCGAAGTTGACGCGTTCGCGAGCAGTGCCGCCCATCGTTGTGTCAGGCTATCGTCATCTTCCATCGATGCCTGCTGTAGGGCCGGAAACCAGATCTTCTCGGGAATCTCGGCTGGTTCCAGACCAGCGGCATCCAACATCTGCTGAACTCGGGCGTACAACTTTGCCCTCCGGACGATCCTCCGAGCGCGAAGTGACTCCTGCCACATGCCCCCGACTTCCTCGACCGCACCACCAAACAGCTTTTCCATAAGTGCGCTGAACGGCCTTAATGCGGCTTCCACGCCAGTTTTCAAAACTGCTTGCTCGTCGCTGGTCATCTTCATGGAAGATAACACTAACCACATCCCAACGGTGCCTTTCGCGATCCGCCAGGCGCACGCGCCAGCCAGCCGGTAGAGCACCCAGATGCCGGTAGAGCACCCGGATTTCGATGCGCCGCGCCAGCCTCGTTAAAGTGGGAATCATCGCTGTTTGTAACGGCAACCTGCGCCACCTGATATATTTGCGGAAGTCGGCCCCAGGACGAGATCGGAAGAACGCACATGGCTCCGGAACTCATCGAGCGTTTCCACTTCGCGTTGCTTACTGAACCGGATGCGGCGCCGAGTATTTTTCACGAGATTATCGACGCCGAAGTCAACAAACTGGTGCGTCCCGTCGTGGTTGATCGTCCCGAGGTTGAAGGGCGCGAAGCGACGAGCCGCAAAATCCTCCTTCAACAGGCGATTGAGACGTCGAAGCTTCGCCCCTTTGCCACTACTCTTGAGGTGCGCGAGTTCCTCAGGTTCTGCGCTGCCGAAAGTGCTGGCTGGCGGCTGTTGACCCTTTGGCAGGCCGGTAGCGAGGACGCATTCTCGCGCTTCGTGGAAATCTTCGAACCAGTCGTTCACCGATCAATTCGGAGTGCGCATGGTGCGATTGGAGATGCCGATGAAATAGCATCACAGGTATGGCTCCGCATTGTCGAAAGGCCAAACTTGATGCAGCCGGAGCGGGGATCTCTCCACGGATTTATTCGCACCTTGACTCGCGGGCTATGTATGAATTTGATGAGACGGCGCGAGCCGCCTCGCACGCCCCAGGATGCGTACACGTTCGTTGACGTCGAGCGGAATCTCGCCGAACGAGTGGACCTCAAGCAGGCGCTCGGGAGTCTCAACCAGGCGGATCGTCATCTGCTTGAGCAACACTACATAGTCGGAAGGACCATTCGTGAGATCGCGGAGACTCTCGGTGAGTCTCCATCTGCCGTATTCAACCACATCCAGCATGCACGTAAGGCTCTGCAAGATTTGATGCCGTCAGGCCAGCAATCAGTCCCATCAGTCGCCACGGATTCTAATGTTCGGTTCACAAGTTATTGCCCAAAGGTGCTCGTGCTTGAGAAATGGTCCACAGTGCTGGTCTACGTTCACGTTCCTTCGGCTATCGCGGAAGTGGAGGAGCACAGTAGGACGCGAATCGGGAAATCCACCGCAGACTACGACCACGAACAGGGCGAGGCTCGCTGTGCCATCGCACGCGGAGCGGAAATTATTATCGTACCCGAACTGCCGCACTGTATTTTCAACCCTCCCAGTGCGAGAGTCCTGTGGTTAGAAGACTGGCACGCCGTCGAGTTTCGCCTATCCGCGCCGGCGACGATTCTAACCTCTGTCGATGCAGGAGAGAAGATCAGGGGCCGAATCGGATTCTATGTTGGTCCAGTTTTGATCGCCGAGATTTCTCTGTCACTGGATGTTGCCGGCACTGAAAACCATCAACTCGAACCCGCAGGCGTTTACTCGACCGTGAAGCCATACCAAGCGGTGTTCGTTTCCTATTCACACAAAGACTCGGCCGTCGTTGAGCAGTTGGAAAAGGCTTACCGCGTTCTTGGAATTCAGTATTTGCGGGATATTCGGTCACTGCGCAGTGGTGAGCAATGGAATGAAGCCTTGCTTGCCATGATCGAGAAAGCGGACATATTCCAGTTGATGTGGTCCGTAGCATCGAGACAGTCGAAAGCAGTCAGACGAGAATGGAAGCATGCACTCAAGCAGAACCGTCCGTTCTTCATCAGGCCGGTCTACTGGGAGACGCCGATGCCAAAGCCACCGACTGCGCTGTCTGCCCTTCATTTTGCCTATCTTGAGCTAACCGAACCGCAGACCACCGGGGTGCAGCCGGCGGCAACGTGAACTAGCACTAGCCATGGTTACTGAATCACCACTGCTGATTGAGAAACCACGCCACCCTGCTGCTTCTGCTCTGCTTCCTTCTGGCGCTTCTCGTCGGCCGTATTCTGGCGGGTGGCGATCTCGTCGAGGGCGCGCCGCCTCGCTTCCATCCGCACGTGGGAGTAACGCGAGAGCATGGCGCGGGAGACCGGATATCGGGGCAGAACCATGAGACTTGAAAAACGCATCCGGGCGCTGGAAGCCAAAATGCTTGCGGACCCGGTGATCCTTTACTTCGCCGATGGCAGCACGCGGGAGATTTGCGGCCCGGCCGACTATCTGCTGAGGCTATTCTGTGACGCATGCTACGGTGGGGAGCTCAGTCCCAGGCAGGCTGCGGAGATCGATCTGATCCGCGACTCCGTGTCCGCTGGAGGGGCGAGTTGCGCCCAAACGACCCAACTCATTAGATGCTTTTTGCTTGGGCCGACCGAAGGACCCAGCAGCGCCACGCCGGTCCGTTCATAGCCAAGATGGGGCCAAACCCGTTTGAAAGCGGCTCAATGGGAAAGCCGGCACCCCACCTTGTCAAGATCGTCGTCGGGTTAAATCGCGGTCCTAGACATTGTGCCAAGCACCATGTTTCTCAAAAGCAGGGCGGTTTCGGCCACAGAGTCCTATGGAAGGTGGTTTCTTATACCATCCGCACGGCACTGACCCTAGGAAAGCGTCTTCTCATTGCTGCTTGAGGAGCTCCGCGATGCGATAACCCTCGTCAGTGACAAAGAAGACTTCGTCTTCACCTGCTCTATCTTCAAGTAACCCTAACTTGCTTAGCTCTGCGACAGCGCCTCTCCATTGAGCCTCTGAGCGAGCGTTACCTTGTTCGGCGAAGTTCCTGCCGTTGGTTTGGACGCTGGAACCCGCCAGCGCCTGTAGGCTCATGACTACGCCCTGTCGGTCCTTGCTTGCTTCGACAAGAAGTTCGCGAGCGGCAGGGCCAATGACGGGCATTGGCAGAGGCACCGGTACGGCAACGACGGGCGTTAGGGCGCCAGTAGCAAGCGAGACGCCTCCGAACTTTGAGATGATTGTTTGGGCGAGCTGCCTCGCGAACTTAATTCGGAACTCGCTGAGACTCTCGTATTTTTCGAATAGACCTCTGGCCCTCAAAGACTCCTTGAAAGCTTGCAGCGCGGAGTACTGATCATTATCAATGCTGTCGGGGCGGACTGGTGCTGAAGAGAAATAAATCATCGCGGGCTTCCCTGCTCCGATGTGCTCTTCAATCTCCTCAACGGTCCCGCTTTGCGCGGCTCCAGTAGGGCTGCCTATTCGAGTCCAAAACATGGCAACGAGCAGATCGGCATCTTTCAAAAGCTGCCCGCTGATGATCGCTTGCGGTCGGTCGCCTGTGTCCGGTACCGAGTGCGTCTCCCAGCCAATGGGCATCAAGACGGTCTTCTTGTCTTTCGCGTGAATCGTGTTCCACTCAGAGATCACGTCGCGAACAATCAGACGCTCCTGCGGCACGTCCGACGGAGAGGCAATCATGACGTTGATAGCTGTTGCTGTGTAGCTCACGAAACGGCACTATAGCACGGCTGGAGCGAAGGAGGTTGCCAGCCGAGTTTCGGGAGTTTTTCGTCGAGGCTCCCTCGCGATGCGTGTGCGTGTCGCCACGTTCAACGTCGCCGCGTCAACGCCGTCGCATCGGCCCTCACCAGCCAGGGTCGATCCCGGCAGCCCCAGGCAGGACCAGACCGTTGCCATTCTGCGGCGTCCCGAAGGCGCCGGGGCTGGAAGGAGTTGATGCAGGTATTCGGCCATGTAGTGGCATTCGGTTGTCTGAGCGCAGGTTTCCATAGCCAGACAAGGATAAACCGCAGACTCCTTTTCGTGATCAAGGTGATTCCGTTCCCTCCGGCCTGCGCGGCGGGCACGCTGGCGTCGGGAGGCGACATTGGCCACGGTGGGCACCGCCTGCGCAACGTGGGCCAACGTGGCGCGACCTGTGGTGGATTTCCCCCATATCGGAAGCTATCCGGCACCCGTATTAGGGGCGGTGGCGGAACGCGCCGGCTTCGGCGAAGAAGCCCGCCGCCGTCGCGCCAGGTTCGCCCACGTCGTGCCCAAATGGGTCCGCCGCTAGCATTGTTGCCACCGGTGCCAACGGGCGGCCCACGGGCCTGGCGTCGCCATCGTGGGGACGCGGCGCGGAGGATCATCCGCAATCGTTCGGGCTGGATGGCAGGACAGCCTGGATTCGCAAACGCGGTCTCTTGGTTGTGCCGCGATTTCTGCATGATGCTTACGCACCAAGTATTTAGGTTCATGTTTTAAACATTCTTGTTGACGCTTGTCGTTGCAACTGCTACTGTACATATGAATATAGGCCCAGTGTCGATGTGGGCCAAATTCCACGGAAGGGGCGCGACATGCGAAGCATTCGGCGACTCGGTCCATACGCGGACGCTCTGGAAGCGCCCTCCCCTGATGATCCAAAAACTGTTGTAAAATTAGGAGTTAGGAGCGAAACTTTCCGGTACTACCAAGAACGCAGGCTCAATTCCGCCATTGCGCAATACTACGGAATTGTGCAAGACGGAATGCCGTCTGCCTGGCACGCGTTTCGGGGTCTCAACCGTCCCCTGATGGACGCGGACGACGTTCATGCAGACCAGCGCGTAGTAGTGTATACTTGGCGTTCTCCGGACGATTACGAGTGGGCTGGCACCCCCCAATGCGGTCACCCCGTGCGGATGGAACCTCCCCCGAGGCGCGTTTTTGTCGTACTGGTACGACAGGAAGATCCGAATGAGTACGGCCTTTTCGGATCGATTGATAGATGGAATTGGGTTCGAGAAGACCCAGGGCTATCTCAGGCTCCCGTAGACTGGTCTAAGCGCTACGGGACGAAACTATGGAGCAGAGCTGAATGAAGACGCTGGAACAAATGGAAGCGCTTATGAAGGAGGCGCTTGCGGCCGATTTGGGAGAGTTCCGTCCGTGCGCGTTCTTCGACGACAGGCTTGATTGCATCCGAATCATCGCACGAGATTGCAGCGTGCTGGAAGAGCGCATCAACGAAGGGATAACGGTCCTTGTGGATAACTATTACCCTGGCCCAGGCAGGAAGAGGCGATATGTCGGCTTCACTATCAAGGGAGCCAGACACTTCTGCCAGGAACATCGCCTGAGCTTAACGTCGCCCATCAAAATGACCGAGTTGCTGGATGCGATCATGGCCAGCTTCCCAGACGAGGTGGTTCAGATGTTCGTCGATTTCGTGGCCAAGCCACTGGTTGCGGAAGAAAAGATCGACGAAGTAGAGATTCCCGACGACGCCATACTTCAGCCAGCATAAAGCCGCCCTCCGTCCCAGGCCCGGCAGGCGGGCGGTGCCGGGGAAGCGGCTGGCGGGATCTTCCCGCCGTGATGCGGCCTGTCGCAGAGCCTCCGACTAGGTAAAGCCAGGTGTTCGCGCCGGCGTCAGTGCCAGCCCGGCCGGCGCGTTCCGCTATTGGCCTGTTTTTCCGAAGTGATCTAGGTAGAATTGTTTGTTGGCCGCCTGGCCGGGCCTCATGAATCCGGCGAGAGGCTCCCCGCCCGCTTCAAACCCAGGGAACCATTCAAATCCAGCCGCTTGCATCACCTTGGCGATTTGGATTTTACCGCCAATCCCTTTGCATTTCTGGTCTATAGCGGCTGCCTGAGGGTCGGACATTAATCTGATGTATGCTTTTACGAATTCCATTGCACTATCCAGCGTCGCGTGTGAGTTAGTGAGGGCCTTTTTGTAACGTGCAAACCTTGGATCGCCATTGATGGACAATTTAGCCACTGCTTCTGATCCCCAGCCCATACTTGAGCCAGCCTGAATTGGGTAGGACTCCACTTCGTGGACGAGCACCTCATTCACTTTGCGGCTGATCCCGATCCTTATAGACTTAAAACACGGCTCTGATTCAAAGTATCCAGCAAACATGATGCGGGAAACCGTTCGTTTCTCTGGTCCAGAAATATGCTCGCGTACCGGGAATGGCTCCAGAAGCCCGGAACGCAAACCATCTATAAGCGTTCCCTTGACGCGCCGCGCAAAGGCGTCTAGGTACTGATAGCTTTCTAATTCATCGGTGGGTATGGATAGTTGGACGGCGCACTCGTCGATCATGCTGAACGTTGCGGCCTCGTTGTATACAAAACCAGTTATGCCGTAAGCTAGCTTAAACAAATCTGACTCGGCATAGAAAATCTTCTGCGCATCATCTGTGGGCGGAAGCACTGGCGATCCGGCAGATGGGGTACCCGTGATGCTTCCCAGTCCATCGGACCCGATCACGAATGCGTTACCAGTATAGGCGATAGCAATAGCCGTCATATCAGAATCAAAGAATAACTGGGACCAGTTAGTATGCAGTTCGCCGAGATCGTCCACTTGCATTCGGGTACACGCTCCGCTTAAAATGATTTTGGGAGCGAAAACCCAAACCGAGATCCAAGGCCCGCTGGCAGGCGGGCCTTCCATTTTTACCTTATCACGCTACGCAAGCACTTCCTTCAAATCCCAGACATGATCCGCTATGCCCGCTTCCATCGCCGGAGTAATGCGGAGCGTTTTGCGCGTCCGGCAAAAGTTGTAGTAGGCGAAATGCAACTAGTACCTCACAGGAACTTCGGGAGTGGCTTTGACCGCCGGGCGTGCCCGCTTCGGTGCCGCGCGGAGGTGAGAGGCATCGGATGGCTGCCCGTGCAGCCGGCGCAATACGGCCAGATGAAGCTACGTGTGGCCTATCGTACCCGTTTGCGGCGCGCGCCTTCATCTTTGCCATGGTGCGGTCATGGTAAGCTCGGAGCCATTCATATTTAGGCCCAATAGATGCATCTTTCGCGAACAGAGTCAACCGCTCATTTATAAATTCGTCGTGCATCTGGAGAACCCAGTCAGGGTCCTCAGATTCTCCGAGCACAACACGCAGATAGTCGATATATGCATTGCCATCTTCATCGCGCGCGAGGAAGCTCTGCGCGACATTCAGTTCATCGTCCCGGTCGTGCATCCACAATAGCGGATTGTGCTCGATTTCCCGCACCACACTCGGATCGACCATGATTCGCGGAGGTCCGGGCTTCTTTTGTTCCCACTCATAGGCCCTAATCACCACTGGCCCGAAGTATTTTCTGTAGTTTTTCGTTGCAGGTCCTACAGCAATGCCGTGCCACGGATTAGCACACCCTCATCTATGAGCAGAATGCTCTGAGCGTGAACAAGGCGCAGAAACTGGTTGAAAACGATTCCTCGATTGCCCCGCTTTCGCAATGGCGTACAAGTCATGGTCAAATCCGAAAAACTGACGTGCTCCTGTCGCGGCAAATCTGGAATGTCGCTTTTGAACTTGGGAGGCGCGGTCGTCTCGTTGAACACACGGAGAATCCGCGAGATCTCTCCGGCTGATTTCGACTTTACCAATTCGCCAAAACCGAGTATGTCCACATAGGACACTAGCATCGGTTCGTACTCAACCTTTCTCTTTCGCATGCCAGGTTCGCGCTCTTGCGATCTCCTTCACCGAGGCTACCATGACGCCCAAGCCTTGGCCAGCAGACGAGCTTCGCGCTGGGCGTAAGGAGCGCCCCTTTTAGTCAGCCTGTCTGAGGCCACCGATCATGGCTCCCCATCGGGGCCGCAACATTGGCGGCCTGTTGGCTTTGGTGGGAGCGCCTTTGGGCACCGGTGGCAACACCCGTTGGGGTGGGTGCCGTCGGAGCGACGTGGGCGAACGTGGCGCTACGGGTGGCGCCTTCTGGGCGAAGCTGTCGCGCCAAGCCGGGCCGCTCCAGTGTCCAAAGCCCAACTTGGCTGCCCAGCGCGTGCGGGTTTTGTAGGTTTTGTAGGTGCCATGTTGGCCGGAAGTCCTAATATTCGTTTGGCCCTGGCCACCAGAATCGCGGGACTGGACTGTGCCCATTTTTGTGCCTACCCCACGCATAGAAGCGTTGCGCGCTGTTGCTA
>OCTA010006252.1_pt1 | contig 10178 bp, 10 predicted proteins | sample 1538991 | NCBI WGS metagenome assembly OCTA01 (sample SAMEA3539302, study PRJEB22396) | soil metagenome | biome: tundra; feature: field; material: soil | place: USA | collected 2010-05 | depth 0.15 m | reverse complement strand
CAACAGAATGGGTGTTATCTTTGATTGAAACTAGGGATCATTCGCAATGGGATCGCTCTATCTCAATGGTTTGACATCAGACCAGCGCAAAGAACTGGAAAAGCAGCTTAATTCCTCGCAAAAGGGCAACTGCTTCATTTGCGGCAGCAAGATCGATATGGTATTGCACGCGAACGCGATTGATATTGACCATGTTGAACCTTTGAAGTTAGGGGGGAAAGATGACCCCAGCAATTTCGCTTTGACGCATGCGTCTTGCAATCGCTCTAAGCAGGCGAGTGATCTACGCGTTGCGCGAGTACTTGCACAGTTCGGCAAAATCCGCGATGATGTTGCACACGAAAATCGAGGCCCAAATCTCAGCGATGTGCTGACCAAGTTTGGAGGGGCAAAACACGAACTATCATTGCGTCTAGATGGAAATTCTCTCAGCTTCTCGCTTCCGCAGATTGGCAGGAACGAAATACAAACGGTTCCGCTCTATCAGGATGAATTGAGCGGCTTGCGGGTACTTCTTTGCGAAACTCCCGATTGCGTATCTCTTTCATGACGATAAGGTCAATCCACGCGCTATCGGAGGGAGCTTGAGCGGCCTGGTTGGGGAGTTCTTCAAGAAACGTCCACAATTGCATGTCGCGTTGGCCTGGGCTGAGCTTTCCGGCAGCTCCGGAACTGCGCGGATTCGAGTCTTCGATGGCCTACATAAGGCAACCGCTCAAGTTCTCCTCGGCGTGCGAGAACTGGCGATCCGGGTTTTTGTCAACCCTGATTTGGACCTTCTACTGACAACGAATACGAATGCAGGCACGACGTTACGCCAAGTCGCATTTGATAAGTCCGTTCAACGTCACTTGGGCAGTGCTTTGTTTCAAGATCGCGTTGAGCGATATCGGAAAGACAGAGGGCTTCAAGCTGATGATGAAAGTCTTTCTGAGAAAGACTTGGTGGGCCATTTCAAAGGCGAGTGGCGGGAGATGCGGCGCTACGTTCTTGATGCGGTGCGGGACTCGGTTACTCACCACCCGGAGAACAAGCTCAAAGACTATATCGATTTCGGGGGGCGCGGGAAGGAGCGCCCGTTCTCGTACAGCACTATCGAGAAGACATTCTACTCGTTTTTCATATACGGAGACCTGCTCGAAACACCAATCAATTACCGGGCCGACGAGGGCGAGAATCCACGCGAACTCGAAAAAGAGCAGATTCTGAGGCTAACGAACCATTGCGGATGTCCTATACATTGGACGGTTTGACCAACAAATTGGAACAGCACGAGTCGAAAATCGCGTGCAAAAGAACGAGGACATTCCTGAAGACCACCTAGCCGCACACCGGATGGCCCGAGAGGAGATCCTGTATGGATGGCTCCGGTTCGTTCGGCAGATAATCCAAAACTACTTCATTACCACCGGCAAGATTTGCCAAGAGGAAAAGCTCTTTCAGTATCGATTCCCTGAGCCGCTCTGGGAGAACATCGAGAATTTTCTGAGGAACCTTCGGAAGCTCCCTGTCTGGGTGAATCTTTCTGCGACGGTCTTCGGTGGAAAGCAGAACTACGAATTCCGGCAGACCGTCTTTGAATCGGGGGAGACACCGCAAGGGCAGAGCGTCATCCCGAGTGGCGGAATCAACTTTATCAAGATGATTCAGGCTAATAATTGAATCGAGGAATTCCAGGTCACGAACCTGCGCCGTGCCGGGGCTTGGTTACTGCTTCCGGCAGCTAATAGAGACTGCCGGCTTTGCCTATTCTGGTCTTCTCTCGTTCGCTGCGGGCATCAATGCCACCCCGGACGGCGGGTTCGAACTCAGAACAGGACCTCAGCAGCGATAATGTCTTCAGCTATGGCGTCCCACTTGGGGCAACCGGCGCTTGCGGCCGCATATCCCCGGTGCGCTGGAATCGCTCGTGGAAGCTGAAGGCGGCTTTCACCGTATGCGCGGTATGTCCCGTTTCGGCTAGCCTCAGATACGCATGCAATTCTTCCCGGTAGTCCGGATGGGCGCAGCAATCGATAATGCGCGCCGCCCGCTTCGGCGGTGACAGACGACGCAGGTCGGCCACTCCCCATTCGGTGGCGATGACGTGGACGGAATGCTCGCTGTGGTCCACGTGCGTGATCATCGGAACGATGGTGCTGATGGAGGATTCCTTGACCACCGAAGGGCAGGTGAAGATGGAGAGGTAGGCGTTGCGCGTGAAGTCGCCCGATCCGCCAATGCCGTTCATCATGTAGCGGCCGAGGACATGCGTGCTGTTGATGTTGCCGAAGATGTCGGCCTCTAGCGCCGTGTTGATAGAGATTACGCCGAGCCGCCGCAACACTTCCGGATGATTGGTGATCTCCTGGGGCCGCAGCAGGATCTTCGTCCGGAAGAACGGCAGGTTGTCATACAGATGACGCAGGCCGGGCGGGCTTAGAGTCAGGGCCGAACAACTGACAAAGCGCACGCGCTCTTCCTCCATCAACTTCACGACCGCATCCTGGGCAACTTCCGTGTACATCTCGAATGGCGGAACGTCGGGATGGCTCCCCATGGCGCCAAGCACTCCGTTTCCGACATCGCCAACGCCCGATTGAATGGGCAGGAAAGCGGCGGGCAATCGGCCGATGGCAACTTCTCGCGCGAGGAATTCCGCCACGTGTTGGCCGATCCTCCGAGTCGCCGAGCCGGGCTCCTTGAAGGTGGGGCCCTTATCCGGAACTTCGCTTTCCACCACCCCGGCAATCTTTGCGGGATCGAGTTGGATGACGGGGCTTCCAATTCGATCGGACACGGCAAAGATGCGAAGTTCGCGGCGATGGGGAGGGTCGGCAGGCTCGTAAATGTCGTGCATGCCGAACAACGACGAGGGGTGAGAACGATTCAGCTCGACCAGCACTTTCTCCGCCGATGCGCAGTAGGTGGGGGCGCCGCCGACGGCAGATGTCAGCAACAGCTTTCCGTCCGGACTTAGCTCGGCGGCTTGCACGATGGCCCAATCCAGACGACCGAGAAAGCCGTACCGGACCGCCTGCGTCAAGTGCGAGATGTGCATATCGACGAAATCGCATGCGCCGGAATTGATACGCGCGCGCAGCCTTGGATCGCACTGGTAGGGAGTACGGAAAGTGGTGGCTTCGGCGAGCGAGGCGTCCATCGCGCCGGTGGCCACGCCGATATTTCCGATGCCGAAGGGCCGTCCGGCCGCGTGCTCCTGAACCGCTCGCGCGCCGATTGCGGCGGCGATGGCCTGCGGCGTCCCAGCCGACGTAAATCCCCCGAAAGCGATCGTCTGACCGTCATGGATCAGGGCCGCCGCTTCGGCGGGTGTCAGGCGCGGAAACGCATGGCTAGTCATCTATTGAATCCGTTCCGGTCGGTTGTCGGCGATGGTCATAAGTAAACACATAGGTAAGGAAGGGTACAGCAGCGCGGCAATGCTGAATTCTGCCGCCGTCTTTATTTGTAGCAGGAGGCCGGATTTGGAAGAATCAATCACGGAGTTTTGATTATTCGGGGAACGCTCCCTTTTGCCGGTGCGGCTGGGAGCAATCTTGACCAGGTTCCGTTTTGTCTCGGCGGAGGGTGACGATGGGCACGCCACAGTGTAATTCGCGTCACATACGCTTTCCATCGAGGGCCACGGTTTAGCGGCCTTGCTCGAAGCCGTCAGCACCCAGCGGCTCGTCAGGATCGTGCAGCCGACCGAGAACGAGGCCAAGTTCAGAGTGCGCGGGGAAGGGGCAAATCCGTACGCCGGCCCCGGCATTTCCGGGATCAAAATCGAGGCGACCAGGCAGTAGATCAGGACCGAAGAAGGCGATAGATCAGCGGGGATGATTTGAGCAGACACCAGCCCTAAGGCTTCGCCTTAGCGTAGATCAGGAACAAAAGCATGGAACCACAAAACGGCTCGTCCGGCTCCCGACCGGAGCCCTACCTCAACTCCATTCTAGCCTGGCAACAAGAGGGGAAGAGCTACCGGGACAGCTAGTCCAAGCAGAGAGAATTCATCCGGGAAGGGACGGACTATGACGCCGACCATTGAACATCAAACCAGAGTTGCAGGCGAACTCGCTCGTCAAGCCGCCGCGCAGGGCGTCGGAATCGACGCGTATGCGGGCCCGGCTGCTCGAAGAAGCCGCGCGCATCTTTCCAGAACAAAGGGACTCAGCCCTGCCGAGCTGGAAAACACGCTCGATGTGGTCGCCAAGCTTCTAACCTTGCCGAAATTTCGGGCTTCGCTATCTAAGGAGCCTATAAGTATGCGTCAATCAATATGTCGCTGCTCTGGCATGTCACGACGGCGACCAACCGGCAGCGGGGGTGCGGTCAAGTCCGTTGAATGTCCGGCGATCGCAAACCCTGCGCTGCCGGACGAGTACCTATTCCTCGGCCAAGTAACGCCCAGGGAACAGATACACCAATTGTTACAGACTCCGTCAGAAAAAAGTGATCTTAGGAACGATAAATTCCGTGCGGGGTCTTTTACGGCCAAGTGATCCGTTTTGTCCCATCGAAATAGGGCTTACACCCAGGGTGAGTGGTGCTCTGCTATTCCCCTTTCCTATCGCCCGTTGTGGCGCGAAACCCGCGTATCCGTCTCCACCGGCTCGCGCCACTCGAGCGTGAGCTTTTCGGCCGCAGTGAGGGCAATGGTGGGGTAGGTCGCATCGGATTTCAGCATCAGCGGAGCGCATGTGGTCTGTTCGCGCTGTGGCCGCGATCAAGCCAGAGAGTTCGATAGCTACTCGCATATCGGGAATCGCCTCGCCGTCATGCAATCCAAGGCCCGCTTGGTGCTGGACAGCCAAGAATTCTTAAACCCCAGCTCGTGAATGGCGAGCGTGATTCGGCAGGTCTGGCAGCGAGCGGATGATCGTTGCGAGTACTGTCATCTCCCCGCTAAATTCTTTCCGCTCACTTTTCACGTGGACCACATAACTCCACGTCAACACGGCGGCCTCACGGAATTGAATGATCTGGCTTTGACTTGTTTGCACTGCAACCGGCACTAATGGCCGAATCTGGCCGGTCTCGATCCCGCCGATGGAGAATTAGCCAGGCTCTTCGACCTGCGGCAAGATTTGTGGTCCGATCACTTCGAGTGGCGCGGGATCGATTTAATCGGAAGGACCGCGATCGGACGGGCCACGGTTTGGGTTCTGGCAATCAACGCCGCGGACTTCCGGTCAGTCCGCGAGTCCCTACAGCGTGAAGGCCGGGCTGGATTTGAGCGAACCTCGTTCACTACGATGAGCACCGGACGATCTCACATGGAGCTGCTGGAGACGTTCGACCATTTGCCGCGGAGCTGGCCGTGCGTTTTCGCTCAGGAGCGCACCTTTTAGCCCTCGCGCCGTCTCAGCCTGAAATAGAAGCCTTGACGTTAGCCTCTACCCCGCAGGCGGTCGATTTCGCGGCGATCGCGTTTCGATGGTTTGCCATCCCGCCAGGCTTCGAAATTTGGCATCGCTTTGCGCTCTTCGGCCGCACTTAGCCGCAGGGTCCGGCCAGCTTCCGTTTCGCGGTAGAGCGTCTGCGCAACCGCCGCCGGGCCGCGCATCTCACTGAGAGCCAGAACCTCAATTTGCCAATCGCCGCCATCGTTTTTCACCCGCAGCGAGTCGCCGACCCGAACCTCGCGGGCGGCTTTGGCGGACTGCCCGTTGGACTCGATCCGGCCGAGATCACAGGCGTGAGAAGCGAGGGAGCGCGTCTTGAAGAAGCGGGCGGCCCAAAGCCACTTGTCCATTCTCACGCCGGGCATAAATCCATTCTCGTACGGCGAACACGGGCCGCGTGCGTTTATAGCGGCGACGTTTTCTAGTCCACCCGTAAGGCAACCATGGGATCGATTCGTGAAGCTTTGCGCGCCGGAAGGTAGCCCGCCAGCACCGCGACGGCGAGCACGACGAGGGTCGCTGCAAGAAACGTAAATGGATCGCCGTAGGTAACGCCAAAGAGCAAGCTGCGCAGGGTTCTGGCTAGTCCGGCCGAAGCCGCCGCGCCGATCGCCAATCCCGTGATCGCGAGCCCCACGGTTTGCATCACAATCCGGCCCTGCACGCCCAAAGCCGATGCGCCGAGAGCCATGCGAATGCCAATCTCCTGTGTCCTGCGGGTGACCGAATACGAGATCACGCCGTAGATTCCGAGCGAAGCCAGGACCAGGGCAAAGGCGGCGAACCCGGCCAGCAGCAGCACGATAAAGCGCCGGGGAGAAACTGCCCGGTCCACTAGATGGGTTAAAGGCTGCATGGCGCCTTTGGGCAAGTCGGGCACAAGCGGACGCAGACTCGCTTCGACGGTTGCGGCGAATACCGCCGGCGGAAGAGTGGAACGGACGACCAAATTCACCGCCTGCCAATCCTGGCATTGGCGCATCGGCAAGTACATTTCAGAGCCGGACCCTTGCTCGAGCGCGACATGCCGCACGTCGCCCACGACCCCGACCACTTGGCGGTCGCCCTTGGCGATGCAATCCCCAGTGATGAACTTGCCGATGGGGTCCTGGCCCGGCCAGAGCGTGCGCGCCATGGTTTCGTTAATCATGATCACGGGCGTAGCCCCAGTCACGGAATCTCGTTCGCTAAGGTCGCGGCCTTTCTTTAACGTCATTCCCAAGGCCCTGATGTAGCCGTCGCTGACGACGCGAACAAACGCCGACGGAAACTCGCCGTCCTTGTAGGTCTGGCCCTTCGCCGGAGATCCCCAGCTGCGGTTGTGCCCCAGCGGCAGAACGTCCGTCAAACCAGCCGCCTGCACTCCCGGTATGGCTCTCACGCGCCGGAGCAGCTCATCGAAGTAAGCGTTCTGTTGCGCTTGCGTCTTGTATTGCGATCTGGGATCGACACGCCAGGCGGCGGCGCTCTGCGGGCGGAACCCGGGGTCCACGTCGAGCACGCGCGCGAAGCTGCGGATCAGCAGGCCAGCGCCTACCAGCAGCACGCAGGCAAAAGCGATTTCCGAGACAACCAGGGCGCTGCGAATCCAGGTGTGCCCTCTGCTTTCCGCCGTGCCTCGTTGCCCGAGCGAAGCAGTCAGCGGGATTGCCGCCGCCTGGAGCGCCGGAGCCATCCCAAGCACCAATCCCGTTGTCACGGCCGCGAGCAGAGTGAAAGCCAGCGCGCTTGCGTCTATGTGGACGCTGCTCAACAAAGGAATGCTAAACGCATCCAAATGCGCCAGGGCGCGCGTGCCAGCTATGGCAAAGGCTAATCCGAGGACAGCTCCGCAGCCCGTTAGCAGAACACTTTCCGTTAGCAGCTGACGAACCAGGCGCTTTCGTCCCGCTCCCAGAGCAGTGCGGATGGCCATTTCGCGCTGCCGTGCGGCGGTGCGCGCGAGCAGCAGATTCGAGAGGTTCGCGCAGACAATCAGCATCACGACTCCCACCGAGCAAGCCAGCACCAACAGCGCCGGTCGCAGCCTCCCGCTGACATGCTGCGCCAGGAATGTCAGCTTGGGATCAAGCCCGTTCTGGTGCGGATTTTCGGCCGTGATGCGCGCTCCCAAGACGTCCGCTTCGGCCTGAGCGCGCCCGATGCCGACCCCGGGCTTCAGACGCCCGATTAGCGCGAGCGTGTTTCCCCAGGCGTCGGTTTCCTTCGAAAGCGCAAATGGGGAGAAGAGATCGATGTGGGCGGCGGGCGCGAATACCGCCGCAAAATCGAAAGAGGCGGGCAACACCCCGACGACCGTAACGTCCGCGTCATCGAGCCTGATCGGCTTGCCCACTACACCGGGATCGGACGCAAAACGCCGCTCCCACAAACCGTGGCTGAGGAGGACCGCCCGGGCGCCGTTAAAGTTGCATTCCTCGGCCCTGAATTGTCTGCCGAGCTGTGGCTGCACGCCCAGCAAAGGGAAGAAGTTTTGCGATACCGGGACGACGCTCAGGCGCTCCGGCTCGCCGTTTCCTGCGAGTTTGCTGTCGCCAACGCCATAAAAAGCGAAGTAGCCGGCGATGTCCGAGAATGAAGTATTGCGCTCGCGCAAAGCGAGCAAGCGCCCCACCTGCACGGTCGCGCCCGATAGATCGCCGTCCACCTTCGTGCGGTTGGCAATCCAGACTAGGCCGCCCGGATCTTTGAACGGCAGCGGCCGCGCGAGCAGGGTGTCGAGCACGCTGAAAACCGTCGAGCTTGCGCCAATGCCGAGTCCGATAATCAAAACTGCAAAGATGGTGAAGCTGGCATCCCGGCGCAGGGTGCGCAAGGCATAGCGCATGTCCTGCAAAACACTTTCGATAGCCGGCAATCCGCGGGCGTCGCGCTGTACTTCTTTCGCCTGTTCGAGTCCGCCCATTTCGATCATCGCTTGCCTGCGCGCTTCCTCCGCCGTCATGCCTTGCCGCCGGTTCTCCGCGGCTGCCAAGTCCAAATGCGATGCCAGCTCGGCGTCCAAATCGAGGTCGAGCCGCTTTTTCGAAAAGAGCGAGGCTAACTTCTCGCGCGCTTCACGCAGCCGGTGATTCATGGCTTTTCCGCCGCCCCCGCCAGGGCCAACACCCGCCCCATAACATCGGACAGTCTTTCCCAATGGGCCACGCCGGCCGCCAACTGTTTGCGCCCTTTCCTGGTAATGGAATAGAACTTGGCTTTGCGGTTGTTTTCGGACGTTCCCCAGTCGGCGGCTATCCAGCCGCGCTGCACAAGCCGCACCAGGGACGCGTAAATGGTGCCTTGATTTAAGAGGATCTGATCTCCGCTCACCTGTTCGATGCGCCGCGCAATGCCGTACCCATGCAGTGGTCCGAGCGCGGCCAGGGTCTGCAGAACCATCATGTCCAGAGTGCCTTGCAGCAGGTCGAGTTTGTTTTCCTGTGGCATGTACACAGTAGTATGGCATGCTTGCTGTGGCATGGCGACAGGAATACTTCGAGGCCATCGCGCCAAGAGGCCGCAACCCGCTACTCGCCGCGCATGTAAGTCAGTGTGTGATGGGTCAGCAGGCGACCGGTGCTGTCCACGCACTCGGCGACTCCATAAATCAGGCGGCGACCCAGTTTCAGCACTTTAGCGGTGCAGCGAAAGCCCTCGGTCTTGGCGCCGCCCAGGAAGCTTGTTTTCATCTCGGCGGTCATCGACGAATCGGCCAGACCTAACTTCGTCTTGATTGCCAGCCACATGGCGACGTCGGCGGCAGCCATCAGCACTGGGCCGCAGACCACGCCGCCGGGACGCTCGAAGTCCGCTCGAAAGGGCACGTCGATGCTGGCTTGGCCATCGGCAATGTCACGAAGGACGAAGCCGAACATCCGGGTAAAAGGGACGGTGTTTAACAACTGTTCCAACTCGGGTTCGCTGCATGCGAGATTCATCGAACATCCACTGTAGCGAAGTGGGGGGACGTGGGGGTTGCCACGCTCCCTGTGATCGCGGCTCTGCCGGCGGACAAAGGTCAGAAGTCGAGTCGGCCGCTGAATTGTATTCTTCGCATCTGATACTGCGAGGCTAGCCCGGTGATTTGGCCAGCGGCGGGATCGCCGATGTTCGCGTTGGGCATTCCGAGATTGGTGTGGTTGAAGGCGTTCACGGCGTCGGCCCGCAGGGTGAACCGCAGCCGCTCCGTTATGGAGAAACTCTTGCCGAGCGAGATGTCCTGGTTGATGAAGTGCGGACCGTACATGGAATTCACCGGGTAGTTCCCGAAGGTGTTGGCGGCGGGCGCGAGGAAAGCGCCGCCGAGTCCGCCGACGAACCACTGATTGCGGTTCCCTTGCGCGCCGGCGTACGGGCCGGTGGTTCCTATATCCGGACGGTCGTTGGGACCTACGCTGGGCCTGGTGTAACCGGTAAACGTCGGCGTGAAGGGCAGGCCGCTATAGAACGTGGTGACGCCGGAGATGTTCCATCCGCCGAGGGCCATATCCACCAGTCGGCTGCTGTTAGAGCCGAATTTGCGGCCGCGCCCAAAAGGAATATCGAGGTTTTGGGCCAGAGTTAATTGATTGTGCGCGATGTAGTCTTCATTGCCATAACCAAGCGCGCGGTCGTAAAGGAACGTGTACGAGTTCTGATCGCCATAGCCGTCGCCTTTCGCCACTTGGTACGTGTAACTGCCGTTCAGTGTGTAACCGCCCAGGCCCTGCACCTTGACATTGGTCTGGAAGGAATTGTACTGGTTATTCGAACAGTTGCAGTAATAGTCGATGGCCTGGGTCCAGCCGTAACGGCTGTAGTACGGGC
>OCTA010006251.1_pt1 | contig 10179 bp, 10 predicted proteins | sample 1538991 | NCBI WGS metagenome assembly OCTA01 (sample SAMEA3539302, study PRJEB22396) | soil metagenome | biome: tundra; feature: field; material: soil | place: USA | collected 2010-05 | depth 0.15 m | reverse complement strand
ACCGTCGGACGAGCCGGCGCCGGTCGAGCCCGAGCCGGCCGCGCCGCGCGGGGCCACGCCGACCGCCGAGGCGGGACACCCGAAGAGCTATGAGCATCTGGTCGCCGACGCGAACCACGCGCTCGACTATGGCCAGACCGCCAAGGCCCAAAAGCTCTTCGACGAAGCGCTGAAGCTGCAGCCCAACGGGGTCGCCGCAGTCACCGGGGCGGCCTATCTGCTCCTCGATCGACAAAAGCCCCTGGCGGCGATCGACATGTTCAATCGCGCGCTCACCAATGCGCCGTCGTTCGCGCCCGCTCTCTTCGGCGTCGGCGAGGCATATCGGCAGGAAGGGCAGCCCGCCAAGGCGGTGGCCGCCTACAAGAGATACCTCGAGGCTTCCCCGACGGGATCGGATGCGCCCGCGGCGCGCCGTCAGATGCGGGAGCTCGAAAGTCAGGTGGCCGCCGCTCCTCCCCACCAAGACGCACCGCCGCCGGCGCCCGCCGCCGCGACCTCGCCGCCGCCGCAGCTCTGATCCGCGCCTCAGACCGCCGGGGGCTGCGACGCTTCGATGAGGTCGGCCATCGTGTCTATGATGGCGACCAGACTGTCGACGGGGGCCGCCCCCGCGACGGTCCCCGAGAAGGCGGGCGGCGCTTCGGCGATCGACGACGGGTGGACCAGCAGATAGCGGGCGGCGCTCCCGTGCCAGAGAGTGAGCACACCGTCGCCCTGTTGCCGGGCCACCCGGTGCCGCAGATCCACGTCGCCGAGGGGCGCGTCGCCGTGCACGCTGAACTTCTGATCGAAGGCCGCGTCGCCGGTCTTGACGCGAATGAGCTTGAGGCGATGTTCGGGGCTGCGCGCCAGCCAGCGACGGTGCCGCTCGATGCTGGCGCTCGGCAGGTCGTGACCCGCGCGTCCCACCGTCGTGTCGAATTCGACCAGCGTCCCCCGGCGGCGGAGGAGCTTGATGGCGATCGGATGGCCCCGCCGGTGGGTGTGGATCCGACTGACCTCCAGCTCCTCCTCTTCGACCACGATCGCCTCGGGTGGCGTGTCGTCGGGCTCGGTGCCGTCGCCCGCGGCGCCCGCCAGTCGGCCGACGAAATCCTTCCAGTCCCCGGACGAGACCCGCGGCCGGCTGCGGTCGGCGTAGGGCGCGGCGCGCAGCTCGCCGACCGCCAGGGCGACGAGGCCGAGCAGCGAGAGCGACAGCTCGACCGGCGACCCCGCGTCGTAGCCACCCAGCGCCAGCAGACCGAGACCATACCCGGTCAGGCGCATCCCGCCCTTGTCGGCGCAGAGCTCCGTCGTCGCGTAGGTCCATCCGAAAAAGGCGATCACGTAGGCCACGCCCGCCATCGTCCCGGCGGTGGGGAGCTCCATCCGCAGACCGTAGAGCGCGCTCGCCTCCATGAGGTCGAAGCGGAAAATCAGGCCCAGGACGAACAGCGCCGTCAGCGTGGCCGCGATCGCCAGCGGCAGTCGCCAGCGCCGCTCGGCGCGCGGTCGTGGCGAGAGCAAGAACGGCGCGCCGGCCGCGGCGATGATCAGCGCGGCCTCGCCGATCCGCGCCAGCGCGGTCGCCGTCTCCGCGCCCTGTCCCCATCCCGCGCCCAGAATCGCGACGGCGTGCAGGGTGCCGGGCAGCGAGAACAGGACGACGCCGAGCTTGACCCGGGCCAGGGTGCGCGTGCGGATGAAGGCGGCCGCCGTGAGCAGCCCGAGGAACCCGAAGCTGGTCTCGAGATACAGAAAAAAGCGCGGCGCGAGCTGCCCGCGCACGATCGCCTGGGCGGAAAAGACCGTGAAGACCAGCGCGATGATGACGATTGAAAATCGCATCGCCCGCGGGTAGAGCTCGCCGCGCCGGAGGAGCCCGGAGAACGAGGCCACCAAGATCGACAGCGCCAGCACCGCCGTGAGCTGGAACAGAAACGGGCCGCAAGCCGCCAGCGTGGCTGCCGCGTGGGATCCGCCCCCCAGCGAGAGCGTGGCGCGGGGAAAAAATAGCCGGCCGGCCAGCCGGTTCAGGCTGAGCTCGAGAAGGGCGACCGCCACCAGAGCGGCCGTCAGATTCCCAGTACGCGCGCGGGGTCTCGCGGTTTCCATCGGGAATGCGCCAGTATACAGGATGGTCACAGGATGGTCGGGGCGCTCACCTGGCGGCCCCCCCTTGGTCAAGAGCGCCGGGTGATCTGTCGAAGAGGATTTTCGGACCTCCCTGTCGTCCCCCGACTGACAAAAGCTGGTGCGGCGACTTTTCATCGCTGTGGTAGCATTCTAACTAGGGATCCTTTGGTCAGCGTCACTGCCCGAAAAATCCGCGATCATGGCCGGGAGCGCGCCTCTCTGGGCATTGGGCGGACGTATGCGGGCTATCTCATCAGCTACCCGAGCGTGGGGCGTGGGATGGTGATCTTCCGCGATCCGAACGGTCACCGGATGGTCACGACGCCGGTCCGGCGCGTGCTGGGCGACGCGGGCGGTGACCAGATCTACGTCGAGACCGAGAACTCGGTCTATCTGCTGACGTTCCGGGCCGAGCCGCTGCACCAGATGCCCCACGCGCTCGCCGCGGTGACGGGCAGCCGTCACCGCAAGGGCTGAAAGGCTCGCGAAAAGCTGACGCGGCGGGCTCGCCTGCGTAAGGTAGAGACGGTGGATCAGTCCTTGCTCTCACCCGCTACATGATCACCCGCGCTCTCATCCTGGCCGCCGGTAAGGGCGTCTCGATCGGCGAGGACGACGCTGCCAACTGCTTGACGCAGGTCGGGGGCGCCAGCCTCCTCGAGCGGACGCTGACGCTGCTGCTCGGTACCGGTATCCAGCGAATCGGGATCACGATTGGATATGACGGTGCGGCGGTGCGACGGCATGTCGCGACGTCGACGCGCCTGCCGGCCGCGGCCAAGCGGCGGGTGACGTTCTTCGAGAATCCGGACTGGTCGGGACCGAACGGACTGTCGGTGCTGGCGGCCCGATCGTTCGTCACCGAGCGGACGTTGCTGATCATGTCCGATCAGATCGCGGCGCCCGCCCTGCTGCGCGAGCTGTGCGCGCTGCCGGCCGCGTCCGGTCCCACGGTGCTGGCGATCGATCGCGATCTCCCCCGGGTGTTCGACATCGACGATGCCACCAAGGTCCAGCTGGCCGCCGATCGGGTCACCGACATCGGCAAAGGGCTCCGTCCCTACGACGCCGTCGGCGCCGGGATCTATCTGATGGCGCCGTCGCTGTGCGAGACATTGGAGAGGTTGCCGCGGCCGTCGCTCACCGAGGCGGTCGCGGCCGCCGCGCGCGACGGATCGGTGGTCGGATACGATGTCGGCGCCAAGCTCTGGCAGGACGTCGATAGCCCGGAGATGAAGTTGCACGCCGAGTGGCTGCTCCGCGTCTATGGCGACGAGCTGGCCCGCCCGACGATGCAGGCCGATCCGCCCCACGCGGGCAGCGCGGCCGGGACGCTGGCGCTCATCGAGCGCCTGCTGGCCGAGAAAGATCAGCCGGGCTATGTGCTCTTCAGCCCGGGACCGGTGATGACCTCGGCGCGGGTCAAGGCGGCGCTGGTCCACCACGACGTCTGCCATCGGGACACCGACTATGCGGCGGTCGTCGAACGTCTGCAGCAGAAGCTGCGGCCGGCCTTCGGCGCCTCGCCCGCGCACGAGATGCTGCTGTTGACCGGCTCGGGCACCGCGGCGATGGAGATGTCGATCGCCTCGGTCGTGCCGCCCGGCAAGAAGCTGCTGGTCATCGCCAACGGCGCCTTCGGCGACCGGCTGGACGAGATCGCGGCGCTGCACGGGATCCCGCGCGTCATACTGCGCTCCGCCTGGGGCGCGCTGCCGGACCTCCGGGAGGTGGGGCGGGCGCTCGAAGGCGATCCGGAGATCGCCGCCGTCGCGATGATCCAGCACGAGACCTCCGTTGGCCTCTTGAATCCCGTCGGTGAGGTGGGGCGGCTCTGTCGCGCGCGGGGCGTCACCTTGATCGTCGACGCGGTGTCGGCCCTGGGCGCCGAGGATGTCGACGTCGTGCGCGACGGCGTCGACATCTGTTACTCGTCGGCCAACAAGTGCCTGCACTCCGTCTCGGGCGTGTCGTTCCTCTGCGTCGCGCCCGAAGTCTGGCCACGGATCGCCGGCATCGCGCCGCGGGTCTATTACCTCGATCTGGTTCGCCACCGGCGCTATCTGGAAGAGCTGCGGCAGACGCCGTTCACGCCGGCGGTGTCGTCCTTCTTCGCGCTCGAAGCCGCGCTCGACGAGCTCGCCGAACAAGGCGGCGTGCCGGCGCGGCGCGAGCTCTATCGAAAGCGCAGCCTGCGCATCCGCCGGGTGTTCGCCGACCTCGGCTTCGAATCGTTCACCAACACCGGTCGCGAATCGCACACCATCTCGATGCTGCGCCTTCCCGACGGCCTCTCCGTCGACGATCTCTACGACCGGATGAAGGCGCGAGGCTTCATCATCTACCGCGCCAAGGGCGATCTGGCCGCGCGCTACATCCAGATCGCGAACATGGGCGAGCTGCCGGACGCCACCATCGACGCCTTTCTGGGCGCGGTCGCGGCGGTCGTCGGCGAAGCCCGCCGCGCGGGCGCGGGAGCCGCGCGACCGGCGCTCAAGTTGGTTTGATCAGCCCGTCGACCCGTCGACCCGTCAACCCCTCAACCCACTTTTCGGGTCGGCCGATCGGTCCGCGCGGCGGCGGCGCGTTTTTCCGTCCCAGGGCACGACGTCCTTCTTGACCTTGCCGGGTGGGGTTTCGAGCATCTCCTGACAGGCCTGGCCGTTGCTGCCGTCGTAGAGCGCGCAGCGCGATTCGAAGAAGCCGGAGGTCGCGAAGTCCGACGGGCTGGTCGACGCGTCGTTCGCCTTGAGGTTGACGTCGAGGACGTCGCCCGATGCCGCGCGGAAGCAGCGTGAAACGAACTGCGAGCAAAACAGGCTGTCCGGCGTCGCGTGCGCATCCTTCGGGTTGAGCGTGCGGCCCAGCAAGATCCGGAGGCCCAGCGCGAGCAGGTTCAGGTATCCATATTTGACGCCCAGCATGGTCAGCGCGGCGTTCAAGAAGTCGTCTTCCTTGAAAACCCCGCCCTCGCGCAGGTGGGGCTTGAGCGACCACCAGTCGACCTTGCCCTGGTACCGGCAGACCATCTTGCTGGCGGGGAGGATCGCGACGCCGCCCTCGTCCGCCTGAAAGGCGATGACCCGGCTCTGCCACCGCGCCAGGATCGCGACGTGCGAGTAGGGCGAGTCGGAGAGCCGCTCGATCGCGTTCGACAGGAGGCGGTTCCCCCGAAACAACAACAGGTCGCCGGTGCGGATCTGCTCCCGGAGGTCCTGATAGGTCTTCTGCTCGGGATGGGCAGGGGCCCGGTGCACTTTCCAGCGCTTGCTGGCCTTGGGCGGGGTGGGTCCGTTCACGGGCGGGTCCGCGGCGCTCACGAAAAGGAAACTTAGCGCAGTCCGGATATTCCCGTCAGCCGGCGGGTGCTAACCTCGTCGTCGATGCGCGCCGCTCTTTTTCGCCGACACGGCGGGCCAGAGGTCATGGAGATCGGCGAGGTCCCGACGCCGGCACCCGGGCCGGGTCAGGTGCAGGTTCGGGTCACGGCGGCCGCGCTGAACCACATCGATCTCTGGCTGCGGCAAGGTCTACCGGCCCTGCACGTTCCGCTGCCCCACGTTTCGGGAGGCGATGTTTGTGGCGTCGTGTCGGCGCTGGGCGCCGGGGTGCGGTCGATGGCCGGGGCCGCGGAGGGCGATCGGGTGCTCCTCAACCCGGGAATTTCGTGCGGGCGGTGCGTCGCCTGCCTCGACGGCCGCGACAATTTTTGTCCCGACTACCAGATGCTGGGCGAGCAGACCTGGGGCGGTCTGGCGGAATACGTGGTCGTCCCGGCCGCGAATTTGGTTCCGGCGCCGCGCGGACGCATCGCGCTCGACGACGCGCAGCTCGCGTCGATTCCGATCGCGTTCATCACCGCCTGGCAGATGTTGGTCGACCGGGCGCGCATCCAGCAGGGCGAGACGGTGCTGGTTCTCGCCGCCGGCTCGGGCGTCGGCACGGCGTCGATCCAGATCGCCAAGCTGTACGGCGCGCGGGTGATCGCCACCGCGTCGACGGACGAGAAGCTGGCGGCGGCCCGGGCGCTCGGCGCGGACGAGACCATCAACCACGCCTCGGCGGACATCGTGGCCGAGGTGAAGCGCCTGACGGCCAGACGCGGCGCGGACATCGTCGTCGACCACGTGGGCGCCACAACCTTCGGCAAGTCCGTCGTCGCCTGCGCCAAGGGGGGCCGGATAGTGGTCTGCGGCGCCACCGCCGGCTACGAACCGGTCCTGAACCTCCGCCACGTTTTTTGGCGGCAGCTCAGCATTCTCGGCTCGACGTTGGCCAGCAAGGCGCGCCTCCCCGCGCTGCTGGAGCTTTTCGCGGCCGGACGCCTGAGGTCGGTGGTCGATCGGGTTCAACCGCTCGAGGACATCGGCGAAGCCCATCGGCGGCTCGAGTCCCGGGCCACCTTTGGCAAGCTGGTATTGTCGGTATAACTCGCTGGAATTACGGCGAACCTACATCGGCAAACACCTTGACAGAGACGGGCCTGGCCCATAATCTAACCTTTACGTAAGGGTTAGGTTCATGGAGGTCCTGGTCAACAATCTCTCGCTGCTCAAGGTGGGCGAGCTGGCGAAGCGGACGGGCAAAACCGTCCGGGCGATTCACCTCTATGAAGAGCTGGGTCTCATCGCGCCGGCGGTCCGGTCGAAGGGGGGCTTCCGGCTCTACCACGACAAGGCGGCCAAGCGGATCGACTGGATCCAGAAGCTGCAAGAGCTCGGCTTTTCGCTGACCGAGATCAAGGCGTTCCTGCGCGACTGGGAGCAGTCCAACGCGGCGCCCAAGGCGATGGATCGCGTGCGCGAGATCTTCTCCGACAAGCTGCGCGAGACCAAAGAGAACGTGGCGCGCCTCCAGAGACTGGTCGGCGATCTGACCGAGACGCTCGCATACATGGACAGCTGCCGCTCCTGCGAGCCGACCCACAACCAAACCGAATGCGGGACCTGCGGGATCCACGGCCATGCCGGCCAGGCCCCGCTGCTGGTCGGAGGAATTTCACGATGACGCTCAAGCTCCCCATCTACATGGACAACCACGCCACCACGCCGGTCGATCCGCGCGTGGTCGAGGCGATGTTGCCGTACTTCACCGAGATCTTCGGCAACGCCGCCAGCCGTTCGCACAGCTTCGGCTGGACCGCGGAAAAGGCGGTCGAGCTGGCGCGGGATCAAGTCGGCGCGCTGATCGGGGCGTCGGGCAAGGAGATCGTCTGGACCTCGGGCGCGACCGAGTCCGACAACCTGGCGATCAAAGGTGCCGCCGAGTTCCACAAGGATCGCGGCAACCACATCATCACGGCGCAGACCGAGCACAAGGCGGTGCTCGACACCTGCAAGCGCCTCGAAAAAGAAGGGTTCGACGTCACCTACCTGCCGGTCGAGCACGACGGGCGCGTCAACCCGGCGACGGTCCGGGCCGCCATGACCGACAAGACCATCCTGGTGTCGATCATGCTCGCCAACAACGAGATCGGAACGGTCAACCCGATCGAGGAGATCGGCGCCGTGGTCAAGGAGCGGGGCGCCATCTTTCACGTCGACGCCGTCCAGGGTGTCGGCAAGATTCCGTTCGACGTCAACGCCGCCCGGGTCGACCTGGCGTCGCTGTCGGCGCACAAGATGTACGGACCCAAGGGGATTGGCGCCCTGTACGTCCGGCGCAAGCCGCGTGTGCGCATCACCGCGCAGATCGACGGCGGGGGGCACGAGCGCGGCATGCGCTCGGGGACGCTCAACGTTCCGTCGATCGTCGGTTTCGGCAAGGCGGCGGAGCTCTCTCGCACGGAGATGGCCAGCGAGGCGAAGCGATTGTTCGCGCTCCGCGAGCGCCTGCGCGAGGGGATCCAGTCGCGGGTCACCGACACGTACATCAACGGATCGATGGAGCACAGGCTGCCCGGCAACCTCAACATCAGCTTCGCGTACGTCGAGGGCGAAGGGATGCTGATGGGGCTCAAGGACGTGGCGGTGTCGTCGGGATCGGCCTGCACCTCGGCCTCGCTCGAGCCGTCGTACGTGCTGCGCGCCGTCGGCGTCGAGGAGGAGATGGCGCACACCTCCATCCGATTCGGCCTCGGACGTTTCAATACCGAGGAAGAGGTCGACTACGTGATTGACCTGGTGGTCGGCAAGGTGAACAAGCTGCGCGAGATCTCACCCCTGTACGAGATGGCGCAGCAGGGAATCGATCTGAAGAGCATCCAATGGGCCGCGCATTGATTTTATTCGGGACCCGGAGAGGGTCCCGAACCCCCGAACCAACGAAAGCGAGAAGCGTATGGCGTATAGCGACAAGGTCATTGAGCACTACGAGAACCCGCGCAACGTCGGGAGCTTCGACAAGGACGATCCGAACGTCGGGACCGGCCTGGTCGGCGCGCCCGCCTGCGGCGACGTGATGAAGCTTCAGCTCAAGATCAACGACCAGGGAATCATCGAGGACGCGAAGTTCAAGACCTTCGGCTGCGGGTCGGCCATCGCGTCGTCGTCGCTGGCGACGGAGTGGGTCAAGGGGATGTCGATCGATCAGGCGATGGGGATCAAGAACACCCAGATCGTCGAGGAGCTGAACCTGCCGCCGGTCAAGATTCACTGCTCGGTCCTGGCCGAGGACGCCATCAAGGGCGCCATCGCCGACTACAAGGCCAAGCGACAGAACGCGGCGGCCCAAGTCGCCGCCCCGAGCGCCCCGCAGAAGGCCGCCGGCGGCGCGACCCAGAAGGCGACCACCTAGGGGACGTCCATGGCTATTGGAGTCACAGACAGAGCGATCGCTGAGATCAAGAAGGCGGCCGCACAACGCACGCCCGTCCCCAAGGGACTGCGCGTCGGCATCCGCGGGGGCGGCTGCACCGGCTTTTCCTACCTCTTCGAGTGGTCGGACACCGAGCCGCGCGGCGAGGACAAGATCCTGTCCTTCGAGGACGGACGCGTGCGCGTGTTCGTGGACCCGAAGAGCTTGATCTACCTCGACGGTTCGACGCTCGAATACCAGACCACGATGATGGGGCGCGGGTTCAAGTTCATCAACCCGAACGCCAAGGGAACCTGCGGCTGCGGCGAGAGCGTCCAGTTCTAGGACGCCGAAGGGGCCGGACGTGATCTGCTGGTCGTGTGAAAAGGACGGGGGCGCAGGACCGTTTTGCGGCGCCTGCAAGGCCCTTTTGCCGCCGGACGACCGGGCCGATCACTTCGCGGTGTTGGGTCTGCCACGCGGGTACGCCCTGGATTTCCCGGCGGCGGAGGTGGCCTACCAGAAGCTCTCGCGCCAGCTCCATCCGGATCGGTTTGCCACCGCGGATCCGCGTGCCCGGCGCGCCTCCCTGGGGCACACCGTGCAGCTCAACGAGGCCTGGCGCACCTTGAAGGACCCGGTGCGGCGGGCCGAGTACCTGCTGGAGCTGGCGGGCGTCGATGTCGCCTCGGACGATCAGAAGCCGGGTCCGGGCGGGGATCGCGGCACCCGAAAGGTGGCCGTACCGCCGGCGTTCCTGCTCGAGATCCTCGAGACGCACGATGACCTCGGGAATGCGCGACGTGCGGGCGACGCCGTCAAGGTGGCGTTCCTGACCGAAGAGATGCGCGGGCGCGCCGGCGAGGCGATGAAGATCATCGCGGCGGCGCTCGACACGGGGTCCACCCAGGTTCCCGATCAGAGCCGTCTCGAGGAGGCGGCGCGCGCGCTGATCGCGCTCCGGTACTACCGACGCTTTCTGGATGAAGCCGATGCGCATGAAGAACGTGCGACGGATCGGTCCGGGGGGGACTGATGGCTGAAGCGCTCTTCCAGATCTCCGAGCCCGGTGCGTCGCGCGTCAAGCACGCCTGCCGCACCCGCGCGATCGGCATCGATCTGGGGACCACCAATTCGCTGGTGGCGATCGTCGACGGCGGGCGGCCGGTCTGTTTGCCGGACGACCGCGACGAGGTTCTGGCTCCCTCGGTGGTCCACTACGCCGCCGACGGAACGGTGGTGGTGGGGGCCGAGGCGCGGGCTCTGGCAGATCGGAAGAGCACACGACTGAACTCCAGTCACTGCCCAATCTCGTATGCCGTC
>OCTA010006247.1_pt1 | contig 10183 bp, 16 predicted proteins | sample 1538991 | NCBI WGS metagenome assembly OCTA01 (sample SAMEA3539302, study PRJEB22396) | soil metagenome | biome: tundra; feature: field; material: soil | place: USA | collected 2010-05 | depth 0.15 m | reverse complement strand
AGGACACCTGGTATTGACGACAGAATGGCAAGTACGGCACAATCCAGACGCCCATTTCTTGCTCGTATCTATCAGTCACTGCACCCAAATGAGACATGGCTTCCAAGCCAGATTCGTCTTGCATCCCCTCTCTACGTCTATCTTGCCTAAGATAAGAAGCAAATGCCTTCGCCGCGCGACCCAGAGACGCCCAGCACTACCGCGGGCACAGCTACCAGCATTCCCTCGCTTCTTCAAACTCTTCGACACGGCAAGCCCGTAATGCCTGGACCTGCCCGGTCACCCAGGGTAGCCTGATGCGGCTGCTCATCCGCGAGGGCCAGCCGGCCGCCGCGGCACGAGCGATCCTCAACGAGACCACCGCGCACGCACGGCACGAATTCTGGCCTGATGACGTCCCGTACACCGATGTTCCCGTTCCGGGAATCGCCCGACGTGGCGGACCTTGTCCCGGACCGCTGAGGAGGGACAGAACATGGTCGAGCTCTACCCTCCGGTCGAGCCTTACGATCAGGGGCTGCTCGATGTCGGCGACGGCAACCTGGTGTACTGGGAGACCTGCGGGAATCCCGATGGCAAGCCTGCTGTGATGGTGCACGGCGGGCCCGGGCAGGGCATCGCGCCGAGAATGCGGCAGATGTTCGATCCAGACCGCTACCGAGCCGTTCTCTTCGACCAGCGCGGCTGCGGGCGCAGCACTCCGCACGCCGGCGATCCCGCCACGGACCTGCGCCATAACACCACGGATCATCTGGTCAGCGATATGGAACGGCTCCGCGAGCACCTGGGCATTGACCGCTGGCTGCTGACGGGTGGCTCGTGGGGGACCACCCTGGCCCTGGTCTACGCCGAGCGCTACCCGCGCCGGGTGTCGCAGATCATGCTCAGCGCGATCACCACGACGCGGCGCTCGGAGATCGACTGGCTCTACCGCGGCGTCGCCCGGTTCTTCCCCGAGGAGTGGGAACGGTTCCGGGACGGAGCCGGGGGAACCGACCAGGACGGCGATCTTGTCGCCGCGTACGCGCGCCTGATGGAAGCCCCCGACCCGCAGGTCAGGAACCAGGCGGCGAGCAGCTGGAGCACCTGGGAAGACGTGGTCCTTTCCCTGGAGCCGAACGCCACGCCGTTCTTCCCCGGTGATCAGCCGGACCGTGATGTGCTGGCGTTCGTCCGGCTCTGCGCGCACTACTTTTCTCACGCCGCCTGGCTGGAAGACAACGCGGTGATCCGTGACGCCCCGCGCCTGGCCGGCATCCCCGGGGTCCTGATCCACGGCCGCCTCGACCTGAGCTGCCCCGCCGCCACCGCATGGGAACTCGCCCATGCCTGGCCTGGCGCGGAACTGCTCATCGATGACCACTCAGGTCACATGGGCAGCGATACCAAACGCGCCTGGATGCTCAGCACCCTGGCCAAGTTCGCCAGCGACTGAACCGCCTGACCTCATGGCGCGGCGCTGCAGGCCACGCCGCTCCTGGCTCTTGGCTTGCTCCGCCGGGTGGGACATGATGGGTGTCTGCTTGGCGACCGCGTGGCGACGTCAAGACAGCCTGGGGTAACGAGCATGGCGAGGTTCGATCTCGCTCCGGTTGACCCGGACATCGAGCCGTTCGTGCGGAAATCGGCGGCGGAAGCTGGTACTCCTCCAAGGGGAACATGCTGTGGACGGAGCACACCTCCGACCAGGCGCAGGGAGAGGCGATCCTCAGCCACGAGCTCAGCCATTTCTTCGTGCACGTCGGCACGCCCTACGGCATGCTCATCGAATCGCTGGGCCAACTGCAGGAACGCCTCGTGCTGCAGTACTGCGCCGCGCTCGCCGCCCAGGGCCGGGGTGTACAGCAGCTTCCTGCTGCACGCCGAGCGCGCCGCCGAACGCTATGGCGTCCCCGCCCACGAAATCCTGCAACGGGCCGGCGAGCTCGGCTACGTCGGCGGCCAGGAGGACATGATCATCGACATCGCCCTGAGCCTCGCCCAGGCGCGCGACCTGGCCGCGACGGGTGCGCGATGAACGTCATCCCCCACATCATCGACGGCCAGGAAACCAAGTCGGCCTCCGGCCTGCGGTTCGCCTCGGTAGACCCGTGGACCCGCGAGCCCTGGGGCGAGATCGCGCTGGGTGGCTCAGAAGACGCCGACCGCGCCGTACGCGCCGCCCGCCGGGCCTTCGACGAGGGTCCGTGGCCGCGGATGGGATTCGCCGAGCGCGGCACGCTGCTGCACCGCGCCGCGGCGAACTACCGGTTCTTCGCCGACCATGCACGCCTGGCCACCGGCGAAGCGCTCCCGATGGACACCGGCCACCACGCCTGCACCCGTTTCGAGCCCGCAGGCGTGGTCGTCGCGATCGCCCCTGGAACCTTCCGCTGATGCTCGAGTCCTGGAAGGTCGCCCTGGCCCTGGCCTGGGGCAACACGGTCGTGCTCAAGCCCGCGGAGGACAGCCCCGCGTCCGCCACGCTGATGGCCCGGCTGGCACTGGAAGCGGGCCTGCCGCCGGGGGTGCTCAACGTGCTGCACGGCTACGGCCCCGGTTCGGCGGGCGCCGCGCTGACCGAGCATCCCGGCGTGGACCGGATCACCTTCACCGGCGAGTCGGCCACCGGCCGGGTGATCGCCCGGGCCGCCGCGGCCAACCTGGTGCCGGTCAGCCTGGAGCTGGGCGGCAAGGGCGCAAACATCGTCTTCGACGACGCCGGGCTCGGCAACGCGATCGACTGGTCGATCCGCGCCATCTTCAGCAACGCCGGCCAGGTCTGCCTGGCCGGCTCGAGGCTGTATGTCCAGCGCGGCAGCTACGCCGAGTTCACCGACCGGTTCGTGGCCGCCGCGCAGGCCCTGGTGGCGGGCGACCCGAAGCAGGAGCCGACCCAGCTCGGCCCGCTGGCGTCGGAGGAGCACTACAAGAAGGTCCGCTCCTACCTGGACGGCATCGAGGCCGACGGCGGCATCATCCGCACCGGCGGTCTCGGCGAAGGCTGGGTGGTGCTGCCCACCGTGGTGGAGAACGCCCCGCCGACCGCCCGCATCTGCCGCGAGGAGGTCTTCGGCCCGGTCGTCACCATCACCCCCTTCGACACCGACGACGAAGCCATCGCCCTGGCCAACGACACCCGCTACGGCCTGAACGCGATGGTCTTCACCGAGAACCTGTCCCGCGCCCACCGCGCCGCCGCCGCTCTGAAGGCCGGCACCGTCTGGGTCAACTGCTTCTTCATCAGGGACTTGCGCGCCCCCTTCGGTGGCGCAGGCGATTCCGGCATCGGCCGCGAAGGCGGCACCTTCAGCCGCGAGTTCTTCACCGAGCCCAAAGCCGTCGTCATGCAAGTCTGACTGAGCGTTTGATAAATACTCCAGGCTCCGGAGGTCCGGTATCGCGCTCTGCGCGCTGGTCTGGTCCCGCGGTGATGCCGGTGTGCGTCGTGGTACGCCAGCGCCCTATGGTTGCGCGGGCCCATGGAAGATCAGGGAGTATCCGGCCTTTGCGGAAGATCCGGTACCCGATAGAGTAACTTTTTCTCTACTAAAGCCGAATCTTTCACGAAGACATTCATTCTCATCGTACTGGTGATCGAGTTGTGATTCTGGTGGGGCGAGGTGGCCTGGTGAGGCAGCATGGAGGCCGGGCCCGGAGATCAGTCCAGTAGCTTGAGGAATTCAGCGGGGGTCAGGTCGGCCTGCCGGAGGATCGAACCCAGGGTGCCGCGCTTTATGGTGCCGTGCTCGGGGATGACCACCACCCGCCCGTTGGGGCCACGGTAGACAGCATGGCTGCCCTTCGTGCGCACGTAACTAAAACCGATGGATTCCAGGACACGAGTCACCTTACGGACCGGCAGGTCCGACAGGGCTGGGCTCACGCAGCGCCTGGCAGCTGGAATGAGGTCACAAGGGGTGTGCTTGAGACGTAGCTCGCCGGATCGTCCAGCTCCTCTAGGTAGAGCTCGACGGCCTCAGCGAGATTGGCTAGTGCCTCATCGATGGTGTGGCCCTGGCTCGCGACGTCAACCTCCAGGCACTGGGCGACGTACCAGTCCTCTTCCCGGTGCACGGCCGCGGTGAACGTTCGGGACGCTGACATAGCACTAGAGTACCGGCGGAGTAGGGAATTCGGCATCGGCCGCGAAGGCGGCACCTGGTATCTGCAGTTTCGCGGTGCTGTAGGGATCTGGTGAAGATGTCATCTGGACCGCTTACTTGTCATGCCGGATGTCATTTGTGCAGCGACTTGTCATCTGCGGTACGGCGCTGCCGGGTTCGGCCCGCCTCCTGACATAGCGTGCCGTTCCGCGTAACCCGGCGGCGAGGAGCGATGACGGGTGAGCGAGCTGCCGGCACATCTCACGGGCGATGCCCCGGTTCTCGCCGGTAAAACCAGTCAGGGCGTCGGTCGGTCGTCCGTCGGCCCGTCAGCTGGTGTAGACGCCGGTCGGCTTGTCGTGGTAGCCCTTCGCGCCGATGGCCTGCGCGAGCGGGCTGCGCGGGTCCTGGCCGGCCTTGAGGGCGTCGAGCACGGCGCGGAAGTCGTACCGGGGCGACCAGCCCAGGTCGGCGCGGGCGCGGGCGTTGATGTAGACGCGGCCGATGGACGGGAACATCCGCCAGTCCCGGCGGGCGTACTCCGCCTCGTAGTCGGGAAACAGCCGCCGGACCACCGCGGGCGCGTCGTCGCGCAGCCCGGCCAGGTCAGCGGGAGTGAGCGGCGTCGTCGCGCTGATGATGTACTTCCCGAACCCGATCTGCGCCGCCCGCTCCATCGCCAGCAGGTGCGCGTCCGCCACGTCCGCCACGTCGACCCGCCGGTACAGGTACTCGTTGGCCTTCACGTTCGCGTCGGCGTAGGCGGAGCGTACCTCGCCGCTGTCGTCGCTCTCGGGAAAGAACCGCGAGGTCCGCAGGACGATGACGGGCAGGCCGTGCTCGGCGTGGACGAGCTCGCACAGGTCCTCGGCGGCCGTCTTGGTGACGCCGTAGATGTTCCGCGGCCGCGGCACCACGTCCTCGGTGATCCACGCGGCCGGCTCGCCCGCCGCCGGAGTCAGCGCCCGTCCGAATGCGCTTGTCGTGCTCGTGAACACGAAGCTGCCGACGCCGGCCGCGACGGCCTCCTCCAGCAGCGTCAGCGTGCCGGTGACGTTGGCGTCCACGAACGCCTGCTTGCCGTGCGAGCCGACATGCGGCTTGTGCAGCGTCGCCGCGTGCAAGACTGCGTCCACGCCTACCAGGCACTCGCGCACGACGGCCCGGTCCGCGACCGACCCGGCCACCGTCGTGAACGGCGACTGCCTGACGTCGATCCCGGTCACGTCGTACCCGCCGTCACGCAGTACCCGGACCAGCGCCTCGCCCAGATGACCCGCGCTGCCCGTCACCAGTACCCTCGCCGCACTCACGCCGTCAGCGTACTCGCCGTGCGGGCAGGCCCGCCGCAGCGGCGATTTGGCTTTGGGGCCTGGTAGTCACGCCGGCCCCGTCCCGGCACAGCCCCGCCGCCAGGTGAGGGAAATGATACCTTCCCGCACCAGAGAGCGGACCTTCAGGCTCTCCAGATGACAACAATGCTGCACAGAAATGACATCTTTACTGACTCCCTACAGGTGCTGGTACCGAGGCGACAAGAGGCCGACTGGGACGCGTTTGGTGAGGTGTTGGCGGAATTGATAGCGATCTTCCGGTGGTCGGCACTCGTACGCTACGCATCAACGCATCATGATGATGTGAAGTCCTATGATCGCATGCGCACTACGATAGACATCCCTGATGATCTTCACGCTCAGGCGGTCGCGATCGCCAGGGATACCCATCAGTCGCTGAGCCAGGCCGTCGCCGGGCTTATCCGCCGTGGACTCAGCTCGGGTGACCCGGGCGAGGTAGCCATAAACCCCCGGACCGGCCTGCCGGTCGCGCACCTCGGCCGGACCATCACCAGCGAGGATGTGCGGCGGCTGGAGGACGACGACCAGTGACCGTTCTCCCCGATGCGAACGTGCTCATTGCCCTGCTCGTCGATGATCACGTTCACCATGCAGCCGCCGAGACCTGGTTCGTCAGCCTGAGCGGGAACTTCGCGACCTGCCCGGTCACCCAGGGCAGCCTGATGCGGCTGCTCATCCGCGAGGGCCAGCCGGCCGCCGCGGCACGAGCGATCCTCAACGAGACCACCGCGCACGCACGGCACGAATTCTGGCCTGATGACGTCCCGTACACCGATGTTCCCGTTCCGGGGATCGTCGGCCATCGCCAGGTCACCGACGCCTACCTGGCCCAGCTCGCGCGAGCTCGTGGATCCCGGCTTGCCACCTTCGACCAGGCCATGGTCAAGCTGCACCACGACGTGGCGGACCTTGTCCCGGACCGCTGAGGAGGGACAGAACATGGTCGAGCTCTACCCTCCGGTCGAGCCTTACGATCAGGGGCTGCTCGATGTCGGCGACGGCAACCTGGTGTACTGGGAGACCTGCGGGAATCCCGATGGCAAGCCTGCTGTGATGGTGCACGGCGGGCCCGGGCAGGGCATCGCGCCGAGAATGGTCGGTCTGGCGGCGGCTGGCCGATCGGCAGGAGATGAAGTCGCGGCCGCTGACGTGGGGCATGACCGTGTTCGGGAACGGCCTGGGCGGGTCTTGTGAGCTGAAGGCGTCGGCGGAGGCCTCGTTCACCGCCGCGGCCGGCCAGACCAAGGTCGTTTTCCAGCCGCTGAAGCTGATGCTGCAGCGGGTGGTCGTGTTGCTGGACGGCCGTCAGGTCGGCGGCGGGGTGCAGGTGGACATCGGAAGCGTCCGCACCGATTCCAGCCCCGGCCTGCGGCTCCTGTCCGCCGAGGCCAGACCCCCGGCCGGGCCGTCGGTGAAGCGGTTCCCGCTGGCGGACGACACCACCGGCGCGCTCGCCACGTACAAGTGGACGTACGAGCGGACGTCCAAGCGGAACCTATCCCTGGGCGTGGACGCGTTCCACACCAAGCTGTCGCTGACCGTTGGCACCGAGCTCACCACGCAGGTCAAGCTGCGGTACGAACTGCGCGGTGGACATGACTACACCCTGCTCAGGGCCGCCGAAGGCGACGGCCTGCTTTGGGCACCGGTCGAACGGCCCCCCTCTCTGCCCAGCGTGAACCCCGGCCCGGAATACGGATATCGTTCCGCACCAAGGAACACCCTGGTTGCCAGCGCGAAACGGCAGTGAAACCTTCTGGACATCGGAGCCCCGACGATGCCTAGGAGTCGCTATGGCCACGGTCATCCCCGTTGATGAGTTCATCAGCGACGAGTGGTACCCGGGGTTCAAGCCCGGTTATACCCACGCGCCGTGGTACGTCGACCCGGTCCAGACGTTCCGCAAGGAAGACGAGGAGAACTTCTGGTTCCTGGACTTCCACTGGCCGCGCGGCCTGACCCCGATGGGGCTGATCTGGAACGAGGATGGCTATAACTGGGCCTCGCAGCTGGCCGCCGAGCAGATCCCGCTGCCGCCCGGCCGCGGGATCACCTGCCGGCTCGGCGGCACGCATACCTATGGTCCGACCCTCTGGGGGCGGATGCGCGAGGAGGTCAACGAGAGCTGGGACTACTTCCGCGGCGTGGACACCTCCAGCCTGTCGCTGGCGGAGGGCGCTCACTTCTTCTGCTCCTGACTGGTCAGCTCGTCGGCTGAGTCCACCTGGTCTGTGGGTCTGGCCGCACGTCCTTTGTGCGCCCGCGCTCAAGCACGGGCCCGGCGCGTATGACCATGGTGTCACTGCTGAACCGGGGGACTTTGACCAGGTCGGGGCAGGCGAGGAGCACCCTCGTGGCGCCGGGTGTCCCTACTCGGCATCGACCAGAAACCAGCCCAAGCTCAGGGCCGACCACCGTCACCCGCCAGCTGCTTTCCGGTTTTCCATGGCCTTGATGTGCAGCTTCTTCAGCGCGTCCGCGATCCCGGAGCCGTGATGTTACAGGTATGGGCATCCGGCGAGTTCGCCCTGGATGGGCGCTTGCCGCGACTGTCCCGCCGGGGGCGGGACTCAGTCAGTCGCTTCTTCCTGACCGGCGGCGTGCACTAGCGAATCGTATGTCTCGCCAGTACGAGCGGTTGCGACGCGCAGTGCATGGCCTCGCGGTCAGCGATCTCTGTTTCATACTCCAGGCAGGCCTGGGGGTTGTCTGCGGGCTGCTTGAGCGCGAAGTAGTGGCGACCGCCGACGGTACGCAGGCGCAGGAACGAGACGCCGAGCTTGCTGTCTCCGAACTGCCAGCCGACCGGTGCGTACGCCTGGTCATCCTGAAAAACGGGCTCACTCAGCTCGATGCCCAGGGACTTGAGCGCGACCAGCAACGCTTCCAGGTCGCCGACACGGTACTTGACCTCGATCTCACGCACCTGCTGCCTCCATGCTCACCAGTCCGCAAGCCTCGCAGAGCTGTGAGCCTTCTTGCAACGCGACCAGCCGGCTGCGGGACTCAGTTACGGGATCGTTCGGCCCGTCAGGCCATCATCACCGCCTGGCACCTGTTCGCCTGCCCAGATCACCGCCCGCCATCCTGCCGGCGCCGTACCTGGGCAACGCTGAGACACAGGCCAGCGCATGCTAGAAGAGAGTCGGTGGCGCGGTGGCGGTGACCGGATCGGATGTGGCCAGCGTCTCCGGCGGGATGAGGGTGAGGCGCACCGTGAGCGCGGAATGGTCGGAGAGCTTTTCCTCGCGCGGCTGGTGCAGGTACCTGCAGGCAGTGATCAGGTCACGGAGGGAGCGGGAGCAGAAGGCGTGGTCGTATCGGTAGCCGTCACCGGTCCGGCCGACCCAGCTGTACTCGCCGTCATGTGGCTGAAGGTGCCGGAACGCGTCGGTGAGCCCGTGTGTTTCGGCTAGGGCGCCGCCCTGAGCCGGACCTGCACCGGGGCTGGTTTCCCTGATGATGCCGAACGACACCGCCGCGGAACGGTCCGGAGTACATGTCCGGCGGGAAGTAGTGCACCGCACCCGGCGCGAAGTAGGCCGCCACCGCGTCCGCGTCGCCGGTGTTGCAGGCGTCGAAGTAACCGCGGATGGCCTTCTCCATGCGCCGGGCCTTGGCCTGCCGGTCGCTGGTCAGCACGTCTGTCACAGCTCCGAGCCTAGGTGCTGGCGGCCCGCCCGGGCGCTCCCGTGTTCCGCATGCAGAAACATGCGACCGCCCCGGCTGTGAAAGCCCTTCTTTTTTCCGAACGGACACCGCCGCGTGCCCAGCGCCCCTGCGCGCCCGTCCGGGCGATACCGCGCGGCCCCGGGGCGGAGAAATTCGCGCGCGTTCGGAGGCCCGGCCGCGATACCGTCCGGCCATGGACGATGCGGACGGCTATTTCGGCGAACGGGTCGCGGCGACCTACGACGACCCGTCGTCTGAGGAGTTCGATCCCGCCGTCATCGAGCGGACGGCCGACGTGCTGGCCGGGCTGGCCGGCCCCAGGCTTGGTAGCTCCGGCCGGGCCCTGGAGCTGGGCATCGGGACGGGACGCATCGCGCTCCCGCTGGCCCGCCGCGGCGTCCCGGTGCACGGCATCGACATGTCCCGGGCGATGGTGGCCCGGCTGCGCGCCAAGCCGGGCGGCGACGCGATCGGCGTGACCATCGGCGACTTCGCCACGGCCCGGGTGCAGGGGACGTTCTCGGTCGCGTACCTGGTCTTCAACACGATCATGAACCTGACCACGCAGGCGGCGCAGGTGGCCTGCTTCGCCAACGCCGCGGCGCACCTGGAGCCGGGCGGCTGCTTCGTTATCGAGGTCCACCTCCCCGATCTGCGCAGGCTCCCGCCCGGGCAGAACGCCGTGCCCTTCCACGTCAGCCCGAACCGCTGGGCGTTCGACCTCTACGACGTGGCCACCCAGGCGATGAGCTCGAACTACGTCACGGTCGACGGCGGCCAGGGGGAGTACCGCTCGATCCCGTTCCGCTACGTGTGGCCGTCCGAGCTCGACCTGATGGCCCAGCTGGCCGGCCTCCGCCTGCGCCACCGCTGGGACGGCTGGACCGGCGAGCAGTTCACCAGCGAGAGCACCCGGCACGTCTCGGTCTGGGAGAAGCCCGAGCCGCCCGCCCGATGACCGATTTGTCTACGGTTTCGGGCGCTATAGCCCCCGAAACCGTAGACAAATCGGCGGTTTACCCTTGTCCGGCCCGCTGCGCGGCCAGCAGCGGTATCGCCGCGATCTTCTCC
>OCTA010006246.1_pt1 | contig 10186 bp, 10 predicted proteins | sample 1538991 | NCBI WGS metagenome assembly OCTA01 (sample SAMEA3539302, study PRJEB22396) | soil metagenome | biome: tundra; feature: field; material: soil | place: USA | collected 2010-05 | depth 0.15 m | reverse complement strand
ACGACACCAGACCTTCGATCTAACGGGCGGCCCGCTTCCGCTATGAGCGCAAAGCTGCCACGATCCGTGGACCCGCCGCCCGACTGCCTTTGGTGCCGCGCGATCATCTCGTCGGCTTCGTCCACGCGGCCGCTTTGGGGTCAGCTGGGCACGTCGAGAGGTATGCCGTGGTGGCCGCACCCGCGCTTGAGCTGCTCGTCATGCGTAAGAACGGATGCGATCGTCGCGGTGCGATGAAGCTCGATCACGGCGTCGAGATGGATTGCGTCCAGGGTCCGCACGTCAACCGGCTCGAGTCGTGAGGTGCGTTCAATCGTCGCGTCGGTTATCGGTGTGAATCGAACGGACGCGAGGATCTGGTCGGCGGCGGCTTCGAGATCTTCTCGTCGCGCGAGGCGGCGGAGCTCGATGATGAGGATCGCGCTTGACCACCACGCGTCGTACCGTCCGAGGACGTCGCGGATCTGCGTGGCGTCGGGTTCGACGAGAAGCACCCGCCCGAGCGAGGAGGTGTCGAGGTACAGCCCGGCCATCAGTACGGGCGCAGCCGGTCGGCCTCGAGCAGCCGATCGGTCGACCCGGCGGGGTGAGGCGCGGCGGTCGCGAGATGCTGGTCGATCACGGCCAGCAGCCCGTTGGGCTCAACCGCGTCGTTGCTGGTGCGGCGCAGGAGGATCTCGTCGCTATTGAGATCGTCCCGGTCGACCTCGACGCCGAGCTCTTCGCCGTTGGCCAATCTCAGTGTTGCGCGTTCTCGCATGAGCAAAGTGTCCCACGTTCGGTCAATGTCAACCGGCCGTCTGACCGTGGGAGTGTTGGCCTCCATGCAAGCGTCCGGGCCGCTGGCGCCGTCGCGGCCAGGGACAGACCAATGTTGGAGGGACGATATGTCCGAGTCACGGCTGTTGGACACCACAGGCCGCAAGCGATCGCCTGCCGCGACGCCCGGCCATCGTGCGGGGTGCTCGCCGGCTAACAAGGGGATGCGATACCCGGCAGACCCGCCGAGGATTGAGGAGATCGTCGCGGTGATGCGCCAAGCCGGGAGCGACACGCACGCCGACCGGGTCCGCGGTCTGATCGCGATCCTGTGGCGAGCGGGGCTGCGGATCAGCGAAGCGCTCGCGCTGACCGAGTCCGATCTCGATCCCAAGAACGGGTCCGTGCTCATCCGTGCTGGAAAAGGAGGCAAGCGCCGGATGGTCGGAATGGACGACTGGGCATGGGAGCACGTCAACACATGGACCAGTCGACGCGTCCAGCTGCGCGTCGGGCCGCTGTTCTGCATTCTCGACGGCCCGACCCGCGGGGGCGCGTGGTCAGCGACGGGCGCCCGAGCCGAGCTGCGGCAACTCGCCGCCCAAGCCGGCGTTCGCCGACGGTTCGCGCCACATCAGCTCAGGCACGCCCACGCCGTTGAGATGGCCCACGAAGGGATCCCGCTGCCAGTAATCCAGCGGCAACTCGGACATGCCCATCTCGGGATCACCTCGATCTACCTCCAAGGCATAGACACCAGCGAAATCATCAACACCGTTCACGACCGACGCCCACCAGTCATCCCAGCTAGCGCCGGCCTGAACCTCTAACCGGCGACCGGCGCTGCCCCGGCGTCGGCGCATGCCGGGCCCGCGCCCTGTTACCCACACCGGCTTGAGCTGCCAGGCACCACACCAGCGCAGGCCGCCCGGATCACGACCAGCGCTTCCGCAATATCGCTGCGCACCAGGAGCGACGGTGTCGTCTTTTCGGCGACCGTGGTTGCTCTGCGCTGGAAGCAGTAGCGACGCGCCCGTCGGATTGGTCGGCTCGCGTGCCCGCAGAAGAAGGACGCGCGTGTCGCGGACTCGCTCGAACCCGGCTCGTTTCATGGGCTCCAGCTGACGGGCACCGCGCGCGCCCGCGGCTCCTGGGGAGTTACCCCCTGTCGCCACCGGTATTTTGCGCGGATGTCGCGCGCCTGATCGCGCTGGATGATCATCGGGTCCGTTTGAGTTGAGGATCGCGATGATTGGTTTCTTGCCGGCGACCCGCGATGGCCGTCAGTCGCGTGAGGAGCTGTACCTGCAGATGGCGCGTATGCGCCGCATGGAGGTGGAGCTCGGCGAGCTCTGGCAGCGAGGCTTGATCTCTGGGGAGCTGCATTTGGGGATCGGTGAGGAAGCGGTGGTCGCGGGGGTTCTGGCGCACGTGCACGATGGTGATGCGCTGGCTGTTGATCACCGGTCCACACCGCCGTTCGTCGCGCGGGGCTCGAGCCTCGCGGCGATCGTGGCTGAGATGCTCGGTTGCGAGGCTGGCCTGTGCCGCGGGCGTGGCGGTCACATGCACCTGTTCGACAAGGAGCGTCTCGCCGCCTCGTCGGGCATCGTCGGCTCGGCCGGCCCGTTGGGTTGTGGCTTTGCCCTCGCTGCCCAGGGCCTGCGCCCCGGCGGCGTGGCGGTCGCATTCTTCGGTGAGGGAGCGATCAACCAGGGAATGTTGCTTGAGTCGCTGAACCTCGCGGCCGTCTGGAGGCTTCCGGTCCTGTTCGTGTGCAAGGACAGCGGCTTTGCGATCACGACACGTTCAAAGGCTGTCACCGCCGGCTCGGTCACGAACCGTGCTCGCTCATTCGGGATGCCCGTCTCGCGTGTGGATGGCAGCGATGTGGAGGCAATTCGGAGGGCGGCCGGTGCCGGAATTGGACGGGCACGCGCGGGCGGCGGCCCGAGCTTCATCCTCGCGCGCTGCCATCGTGCCGGGGGCCACTTCCTCGGAGATCCGCTGCTGCGTCTCCTGCAGCACCCGATGGACGAAGGCAGGAGCATCGTGCCAGCACTGACCGCTGCCGCCGTGCGACGGTCTGGAGCGCGCGGCAGTCAGCGGATGGCGGGCCTCGCCCGAATCACGAGCGTGCTCGCGAGTTTCGCCGGTGAGCATTGGTTGCTGGCGCGTGATCCGCTGCAACGTCAGCGGCGCAGGCTCGCGCCGGACACGGCTCGTGCGCTCGAGAGGCGTGCGCACGACGAAGTCGAGCACGCCGTGCGTGATGCGCTCGCTGCTGCGGGGGTCTCGCCGTGACTTCGTTCTCGGAGGCGATCGAGCTTGCGCTCGCCGAGGCGATGGCGGCAGACGACCGCGTCGTGGTATTCGGTGAGGACGTGCCGCTGCTGCGCCGAAACCTGCTGGTGCGCTTCGGTCCGCAACGTGTACGGGGTGCTCCGATCAGTGAGGCGGCATTCATGGGCGCCGCGGTCGGCGCCGCAATGGCCGGCCTGCGCCCCGTCGTCGAGCTGATGCTGGTCGACTTCGTCGGCGTGGCGCTCGACTCGCTGCTCAACCACGCAGCGAAGCTCCACGACTTCTCAGGCGGCCGCTGGAACGCCCCGCTCGTGGTGCGCACGGCGTGCGGCGGTGGCTACGGCGACGGGGGCCAGCACGAGCAATGCCTTTGGGGGCTGCTCGGCGGCATTCCGGGCCTGGCGGTGGTGGTGCCCTCCTGTCCGGCGGACGCAGCGGGGCTGATGCTCTCCGCGATCGCGTACGAGGGACCCGTTGTCTATCTCGAGCACAAGCTCCTCAGCGATTACTGGCTCGACTATCTCGGTGGCGCAAGCCGCCAGACCGTGAGCTTCGACGTACCGCCGGCTGGCGTTCACGGAGCCATCACCGATCCGATCGCTCGGGTGCCGTTGGGCTCCGCAGCGGTCAGAACAGAAGGCCGCGACCTCGCAATGCTCAGCCTCGGCGTCAGCGTCCACCGCTGCCTTCAGGCGGCCGACGCGCTCGAAGCCGATGGCATCCACGCGACCGTCGTCGACCTCCGCAGCGTCACGCCCATCGATCGACAGGCGATCACGCAGGTCGCGCACGCCACGGGCCGCGTACTTGTGGTCGACGAGGACTACGTCGCCTTCGGCCTGTCAGGCGAGATCGCCGCCGTGCTTGCCGACGAAGCCCCGCACGTGCGCTTCGCGCGCGTCGCCACCGAGGGAACGATCCCCTTCGCGCGTTCCCTCGAGGACCAGGCGCTTCCCAACGTCCAGCGCATCCGCGCCGCCGCCCGCCAACTCGCAGCTCAGGCAGTCCTCGCTCCCGCGCCCGGCCACGGCCCGGTTTCGGCCGAGCTCATCGGTAGACCCTAGGTTCGAATCCCACGCGCCCTCCACGGCCGCGGTGCCGCGGGGCGCTCAGCGCGGCTCGCTGAGGGCGCTTGCCGGCTCGGAAGCATGGGCGCCGCGTGCGCGGCGAGCCACGCCGCTGGTCACGGCGGCGTCGGCGACCGCTTCGGCGACTGCTTGAGCGACATGGCGGTTGAAGACGCTGGGGATGATGTAGTCGGTGTCTAACTCATCCTCGGGGATCACCCGCGCGATCGCGTGTGCGGCGGCGAGCTTCATTTCCTCGTTGATCGCGCGGGCGCGCACCTCGAGCGCGCCCTTGAAGACGCCGGGGAACGCAAGCACGTTGTTGATCTGGTTGGGATAGTCAGAGCGCCCGGTGGCGATGATCGCGACGTCGTCGCGGACCTCTTCGGGCGGGACCTCGGGCACCGGGTTGGCCATCGCGAACACGATCGCGCCAGGAGCCATCCGGCGCACCGCGTCGGCTGACACCGCGCCTGGCCCGGAAACGCCGACCAGCACATCGGCGCCCCGAAGCACGTCGTCGGCCATGCCCCGGAGCCCGCGCTTGTTCGTGCGCCGTGCCAAGGCCGCCCGGTCGGCGTCAAGCTGCTCAGCGCCGGCGTACAGCGCGCCGCGGCGGTTGCACACGATCACCTCGCCGACGCCGTGGGCGAGCATCATGTCGGCGCACGCCAGCCCGGCCGCGCCCGCGCCGACGACCACCACGGTGATGTCCTCGGCGCGCTTATCGACGACCTTCAGCGCGTTCAGCAGCGCCGCGAGCACGACGATCGCCGTGCCGTGCTGGTCGTCGTGCAAGACCGGGATGTCGAGCTCGGAGCGCAGGCGCCGCTCGATCTCAAAACAGCGCGGCGCGGAGATGTCCTCGAGGTTGACCCCGCCGAAGGTGGGTGCTGCCGCCTTCACGAACGCCACGATCTCCTCAACGTCCTTGGTGTCAATGCACAGCGGGAAGGCGTCGACGCCGGCGAATTCCTTGAACAGCATCGCCTTGCCCTCCATCACCGGCATCGCCGCCTCGGGGCCGATGTCCCCGAGCCCGAGGACCGCGGTGCCGTCGGAGACGATCGCGACCGTGTTGCCCTTGATCGTCAGCGCCCACGCCTTGGCCCGATCTCGTGGATCGCCATCGAGACGCGCGCCACCCCGGGCGTGTAGGCCATCGAAAGATCGTCGCGGGTCTTGATCGAGACTTTTGGGTTGACCTCGATCTTGCCCCCCTTGTGCATCAGGAACGTGCGGTCAGAGACACTGTCGACACGGACGCCGTCCAAGTCGCGCACCGCCTGCACGACTGCCTCAGCGTGAGCGGAGTCAACGCACGCGACCGTGACATCGCGGACGACCTCCTGGAATTGCACCCGCACGAGATCGATCGCTCCCAGCATCGCCTCGGCATCCGCGATCGCGCGGGCGATCCGGGCGAACGCGCCGCCGTGTTGCGGCATGTGCAAGCGCATCGTGAAGCTGTAGGAGGCTGAGGGCTGCAGCCGCGGGACAGGTAGGTTCGACAGTTCCTCAGACATCGCAGCTCCGTCGCTCGTCGTGCCGTCCGCCGCTCGCCGAGCCGGGAGGGAAATGATCGGGGCGTGCGCTCGTCAGGTCGATCCGGAGTTCAACTATCCCGCCGTCGGACGGCCCGATCTTCGTTGGTCCCAGCCGGCTCAGCAGCCGGATCACAGTGTGGTTGCTAGTGTAGTGTCTCTGAAATAGCTTGACAGTGGGTGAGGGTTGATGTAGCGTCCAGGGCATGGTCGTGGCTGTCCGTGCTGAGGTCTCTGAAGGGCAGCGAGCGCTGCTGGAGCGGTGGGCAAGAGCGCACGGCACCCCGCAGAGCGTCGCCACGCGCGCGCGGATTGTGTTGATGGCTGCTGATGGTCAGTCCAACAGTGCGATCGCGAGGACACTGGATGTGAGTCGTCCGACGGTGATCTTGTGGCGGGAGCGGTTTGCTGCGGGTGGCCCGCAGGCGCTGTGTGAGGTGAAGGAGGGTCGCGGGCGTAAGCGGTCGATCTCAGCGGCGAAGGTGACGGAGATCGTGGTCGCGACCACGCAGACCACGCCGCCTGGTGAGACGCATTGGAGCTGCCGGTCGATGGCCAAGGCCCAGGGCGTCAGTCCGGCGACGGTGCAGCGGATCTGGGATGCGCACGGGCTCAAGGCCCACCGGGTAAGGGCGTTCAAGATCTCCAACGATCCGCGGTTCACCGAGAAGCTGACCGACGTCGTCGGCCTGTACTTGAACCCGCCGGAGAAGGCGCTGGTGCTGTGCGTGGATGAGAAGAGTCAGATCCAAGCCCTGGATCCCACTCAGCCGAGCCTGCCGATGAAGCCCGGGCGCGCCGGCACGATGACCCACGACTACAAGCGCAACGGCACGACCACCCTGTTCGCCGCGTTGAACACGCTTGACGGCAGCGTGATCGGCCAATGCCTGCCCCGCCACCGCCACCAGGAGTTCTTGAAGTTCCTGCGCACGCTCGACCGCGAGTTCCCCAGCGATATGGAGCTGCACCTGATCGTTGATAACTACCGCACCCACAAGCACGCCAACGTCAACGCCTGGCTGCAGAAACACCCTCGCTTTCACCTGCACTTCACTCCGACTTCGAGCTCGTGGCTGAACCTCGTCGAGCGATGGCTCCGCGAGCTCACCGACAAGGCGCTGCGCCGCGGGGTGTTCCACAGCGTCTCTGACCTAACCAACGCGATCGAGGAATACCTCAACGCTCACAACAACGACGCCAAACCATTCGTCTGGACCGCCTCGATCGACTCGATCCTCGAAAAGGTCGGACGCTGTAAAGCCGTTTTAGAGACGGTGCACTAGCAAGACAGATCGCGATGAATTGCTCGATGCCGGCGGACCGCGCCCTGACGGTGACCCGTTCGAGCAGCATGCTCGCGATGCCCCGTCCCCGCCACTCATCGGCCATCGCAACCGCGACCTCGGCCCCGCTCGGCTTGATGCGGATGTAGCGAGCGATTCCGACTGTCGTTCCGTCAGGCGCGATCGCCGCGATCGCCTCGCGGTCGACGTGGTCCACACGCGCCAGCTCGGACAGCATCCGGCGATCGAGCCGGTCGAGCGACCCGAGGAAGCGCGCGTGGCGGGTCTCGACGCCGAGCCCAGCGAACCAGCTCGCGATCGCAGCTTCATCACCCGAAGCCAGCGGCCGGATCACAACGCTCGAGCCGTCTCGCACGGCCACCTGCTGGATGTCCGGCCGCGATCCGGCACCGCCGACACCGGAGATCGACCCGAACTCGGTCTTAAGACGCGTCAACAGCAACTAGCACTCATCTCAGCAACGCGAAGGTACGCGCCACCGCACCGACGAGCATCCGTACACACCCGCGATATCGGTCGGCGGTTTACTCGTTTTAGCGGGCGCTCGAACTCGAGCGCCCCGGGGCACTTGGCCATGGTCATCGTCAGGCGGCTCCCGGTGGCGCCGGGAAACTCGTAGCGGCCGTCCTGAGCAGAAACCCCGGTCTTGATCACGGGAAATCACCGATGAGCCGCAGTCAACGCCGTGCGACGCTTTGTCGGTGGAGGACGGAGGGTCTACCTCGCGGAAGCGTGCTGGGTCGTGACCGAGCGCTCGATCACCCGTCGGCAGTTGATCGGCGGCGCGACGGCGGTCGGCGTGGCTGGCACGCTCCCCGCTGCGCGAGCTGCCGCGGCTGGGCGCGGCTCCGTGCGGACCGACGTGGCGATCGTCGGCGCGGGACTGGCCGGCCTCACCGCGGCTCATGCGCTGACGCGCGCCGGCCGTTCCGTCGTCGTGATGGAGTCCGACGATCGGGTGGGCGGCAGAACCGAGAACCATTCCCTCGGCGGCGGCAAGATCAGCGAGTTGATGGGCGAGTACGTCGGCCCGACCCAGGACCGGGTCGTGCGGCTCGGTCGGGAACTGCGAATCGGGACCTTCAGGACGTACAACCGCGGCGAGAACGTCCTGTTCCTCGACGGGAAGCGGACCACGTACCCAGCTTCGGTGGGCCTGCCCACCCAGCATCCGCTGTTCGACGAGACCCTTGCGGTGCTGAGCGCCATCGACAGCCTCGTGTCACAGGTTCCCGTTGACGCACCGTGGAAGGCGTCCCGCGCACTTGAATGGGACCAGCAGACGCTCGAGACCTGGATGCAGGCCAACATCTCCTCCACCGAGGTCTACATGCTGTTCAAAGCCGCCATCAACGCGATCTGGGGCGGCGAGCCGCGCGACCTGTCGCTGCTGTACGCGCTCTGGTACGCGCGCGTGGCCGGCAACGAGCGCACTCCCGGCAGCTTCGTGCGCCTGATCAGCACCGGCGGCGGCGCCCAAGAGAGCCGCTTTGTCGGCGGGTCACAGCTGCTCTCGATCCGCATGGCGGCGAAGCTCGGCAAGCGCGTGCTGGTCGGCTCGCCGGTCCGGACGATCGCGCAGGACCAGCACGGCGTGACGGTGGAGTCCGAGCGCATGACTGTGCGAGCGAGCAGAGCGATCGTCACGATCCTCCCGGCGCTGACCGCGGCGATCGACTTCGCCCCACCCTTGCCAGGTCTGCGCGCACAACTCATTCAGCGGATGCCGCACGGCACGCTGGCCAAGGCTGAGGCCGTCTACGAACGGCCGTTCTGGCGCGACGCCGGGCTAAGCGGACAGGCCGTCTCTGACAGCGGCCCGGCGCGGACGACCTTTGACAACTCCCCGCCCGATGGACGACCCGGCGTTCTGTTCGGCTTCATCGGCGGCCATGACGCACGCCAATGGATGCAAAGATCTCCAGCCGCGCGCCGGGCCGCGGTGCTTGAGAATTTCGTCACTTACTTCGGCGACCGGGCGCGGCACCCGCACTCATACATCGAAGACAACTCCGCCGCCGACGAGCGGTGGATCCGCGGCTGCCCGACCGTGACGCTGCCGCCCGGCGTCCTCTCTGATTTCGGACCGGCGATCCGCGCGCCGATCGGGCGCGTGCACTGGGCAGGCAGCGAGACCTCGACCTTCTGGGCGGGCTACATGGACGGCGCGGTCCGCTCGGGCGAACGCGTCGCCACAGAGGTCCTGGCACGGCTCTGACCAGACCCAGCATTGCCCAAAGTGCGAAGTCACCTGAGCTAGACGTGGGCTAGACGCAATACCGTTTCCTTAGGCTGCTAGGACGGTGATGGCGTCGCCGGGTGGCGTGGTCGGCTTGGGCGGGTTGCGGTGCTCGGGCCGCTTGACCGGCCAGTTGGACATCTTGCGCTTGATGACGCGCGGGTTGGACCGCAGCCGACGCGGGCCGAGCGTGTCGGCGAGGATCTCGACGATCGCGTGCTCATGCGCGGTGGCGATCGTGAGGGGGGGAAAATCCCGGCTGGGTGCGGGCGCTGCGGCGGGCGGCCCGCAGGCTTCGGGTGAACGATAAGCGGTCGGGATCGAGGTTGCTGTTCAGGGCGGCGTCGTGCATCAGCCGGCGGATCGCGTAGTGCGTGCACAGGTAGCCGTAGGCTTCCTGGTAGACGCCGTCGGGTGCCTTGGAGCGCAGCACCACGCGCGGTCCTCGCTGGTGGACCTTGAGCTCGTCGAGCGCGTTCTCGATCTCCCAGCGCTCGTGGTAGAGCATGCCGAGCTCAGCGGCTGGCGCCTGCTCTGGCCCGAGGATCGTTGTCAGCAGCCGGTAGCGCTGCTCAGCGTCGCTGAGGCCGTCATCGAGCTGATATTCGACGACGCGTACCTGCTCACCGCCGCGGTGGGCGCGCTGATCGGGCTGGTCGGCGTAGATCCGCGTCAAATACGAGCCGTCGGAGAGCTGCTGCTCGCGTGGTAGGACCATGTTCGCCTTCACCCGCCACAGCAGCTGCGCCCCGGTCTGGCGGGCGTTCTGCCAGCGCCCGAAGCTGTAGAACCCGCGATCGGCGAGGCACAACATCCCCACGCTCAGCCGACCGAGCAGCTCGTCAGCAAGCGCGTTCTCAGAGCTGCTCAACGGTCCCATCGCCGCCGCGCAGATCGCGTGCGTACCCGTCTCTGAGAGCGCGACCAGCCGCAACTGCGGAAACGCGCCCCCACCCTCACGCCGCG
>OCTA010006244.1_pt1 | contig 10188 bp, 3 predicted proteins | sample 1538991 | NCBI WGS metagenome assembly OCTA01 (sample SAMEA3539302, study PRJEB22396) | soil metagenome | biome: tundra; feature: field; material: soil | place: USA | collected 2010-05 | depth 0.15 m | reverse complement strand
CGCGGGGAGGCTGATTCTGACGAATGGCGGCCTGATGGTGTTGCATCAGAACTGCATCTTCAGCTCGGTGATCATCCAAGGCACAGCTTTGAGTGCAGGCACGCATTATTACGCGGAGTTGGCGGCCAGCTTTCCGAACAATTTTGCCGCCGGCGGTTCCGGCAGTCTCACCGTCCAGCCGTATGGTCCGCCGCCGCAGTTCCCCCCGCAGATCACCACTCAGCCCTTGTCGGCGAGCCTTTACGCGAGCAGCCCGACGCAGTTTGTGGCGACCGCTTCAGGCGCTTCGCCGCTCCACTACCAGTGGCAGAAGGGGACCAATGCCGTTTATGCCAATCTGACCGATGCCGGCGACGTCTCCGGCTCGAAAACCAACATCCTGGTCTTCAACGGGGTGGTGCTGGGCGATGCGGCCGACTACCGGCTCATTGTCACCAACGCCCTGGGCGCCGCCACCAGCCAGGTCGCGACGCTCACCGTGCTGTTCACCGACACCAACCGCCCGGCGATAACTACGCTCAATCCCCCCGCCGGGGCCACCGTCAGTACGCTCACCCAAATCCAGGTGACCTTCAGCAAGAATGTCATCGGCGTGGACGCCGAGGACCTGCAAATCGACGGGGCGCCAGCCGGGTTTCTTTCAGGTTCCGGCTCGAATTATCTCTTTGGCTTCAGCCAGCCCCCGGCGGGCACGGTCCAGATCACCTGGGACGTGGACAGCGGGATTAGTGACTTGTCAGGCAATTCGTTCAACCCCTCGGTCACTTGGACCTATCAGCTCCTGGACAACATCCCGCCGGTGCTGGTTTCCACCGCCCCGGCGGCGGCGGCGACGGTGGACCGTCTGACGCAGGCCCAGGTCTTCTTTAGCAAAGCGGTGTCCGGCGTGGATGCGGCTGATTTTCTGGTCAACGGCCTGCCGGCCACGAATGTCACCGGCAGTGGCTTTGGCCCGTACAGTTTTCAGTTTGCCCAACCTGCCCAAGGCGTCGTGGGGTTCTCCTGGGCCGCCGGCCACAACATCCACGATAGCGCCTCCAACCTCTTCGGCGGCAGCGGCTGGAGCGTGACGCTTGACCCTGCCTTCGCCTCGGCCCTGACCAACCTGGTCATCAACGAGTTCCTCGCCGCGAATGTCAGCACCAACGGGCTGGTTGACGAGGACGGCCAACTGAGCGACTGGCTCGAGCTCTACAACCGCGGCACCGCACCCGTCAACCTTTGCGGCTGGTCGTTGACCGACTCCGCCGACCAGCCGGCGCAATGGACGTTTCCGGCAACCAATATCGCCCCCGGCCAGTACCTAGTCGTGTTCGCCTCCGGCAAAGATCGCCGAACCCCCGGTGCCAACCTGCACACCAATTTCAAGCTCAGTGCCGCCGGCGCGTATCTCGGCCTGTACGGCTCCGATTTTCCGCCACAGGTGGTCTATGAATACGCGCCGGGGTATCCCGAGCAGCGCAACGACATCTCCTATGGCCTCGACAGCGCAAACAGCCAGAAGTATTTCGCCGTGCAGACCCCGGGCGGTCCGAACAGCTCAAACACCCTGGCCGGCCTGGTGGCCCCGGTTCACCTGAGCACGCAGCATGGCTTCTTCAACCAGCCGTTCAATCTGGTCCTGACCACCGAAACTCCGGGCGCCACCATTCTTTACACCACCGACGGCAGCGAGCCGGGCATCAGCGGCGGGATTACCAATGGCACCCTCTATACCGGCCCGATCAATATCAGCCGGACCACGGCCATTCGGGCGGCGGCGTTTGTACCGGGGCTGCTGCCGACGCTCGTCGCCTCGCAGACTTACCTGTTCGTGGAAGACATCGTCCGACAGCCGAACAATCCGGCCGGCTACCCGACCGGCTATGTCTGGACTCCGACGCCGGGCGAGGTGGCCACCGGCACGCTCGCCGATTACCAGATGGACCGGGCGATAGTTAATGATGTTCAATACTCCAACGCCGTCCGTACGGGGTTGGTTGCGATTCCGACGATGTCGGTCATGACTCCGGTTGACAACCTGTTCGGCCCGGTTAACGGCCTTTACACCCATTCGGTCGATCACACGCTCGAGGTGCCTGCTTCGATGGAGCTGATTTACCCCGATGGCACTCCTGGGCTGCAAGCGGATTGTGGCCTCCAGATGCAAGGCGGGGCCTCGCGCATGCCCGAAAGGACTCCGAAGCACTCGTTCCGCGTGGATTTCAAGAGCGGCTACGGGCCGAGCAGCCTGAGCTACCAGGTCTTTGGCGATTCACCGGTCACGAGCTTCAAAACGCTGGTAATGGATGCCGGCTACAATTTCTGGTGGCACTATGGCGGCGCGGTCAACCCGGACGATCAACGCTACCGCGCCCAATGCGTCCGCGACCAGTTCATCAGCGATTTGATGCTCGCCTTGGGCCATCCCTCCTTTCACGGCCAGTTCTATCATCTCTATCTCAACGGTCTCTATTGGGGGCTGCACTATATTCACGAGCGGCCCGATGACGACTTCGCCGCCAGCTATTTCGGAGGGGATAATTCCGATTACGATGTCATCAAGAACACCAGCGATAACCTCCAGGTGGTCGCTGGGGACCTGACTGCCTGGAACGCGATGCTGGCGCTGGCCAACAGCAGCCTGACCAACAACGCCCAATACCTCCAGTTGCAGCAGTACGTGGACGTGGACAACCTGATTGAATACATGATCGTCAATCACTGGGGCGGCAACGATGATTGGCCGCAACACAACTGGTATGCCCTTCGCAACCGCACGACGGGCGGGACGTTCAAGTTCATGATATGGGATGCCGAGCAGGTGTTGAAGAGCGTGACGGAGAACGTAACCACGGTGAATGCGGCGAGCAGTCCGGCCCAGATCTATAACGCGCTGTGCAACAATGCCGAATTCCGCCTCCTTTACGCGGATCACCTCCAGAAACTGTTCTTCAATGGCGGTTTGTTCTATACTGACCCTAACCCTGCCAACGCACTTTGGGATCCGGCCCATCCGGAGCGCAATGTCCCGGCGTCCTTCTACATGAAGCGCATCAACGAGATTACCAACGCCATCGTCGATGAGTCGGCGCGCTGGGGCACCTATTTCCTCACTAACTACACCCGCAACAATCAGTGGCTGATCGAGCTCAACAACCTGCTCGGCTTCACCAATACCGCCGCCAACACCGCCAACTATTTCCCCCAACGCTCGGCCAATGTGCTGAATCAGTACAAGGCCATTGGCCTGTTCCCGAGCGTTAGCGCCCCGCTCTTCAGCCAACTGGGCGGCAATGTCCCGTTCGGCTATGCCTTGACGATGACCAACCCCAATTCGGGCGGCAGGATCTATTACACCACCAATAACACCGACCCGCGGGCCTTTGGCTCAGGGGCGGTGGCCCTCGGGGCGCTGGTCTATTCCAACACCCCTCTGGTGCTCAACGCCGGCACCGTCGTCAAAGCGCGCGTGCTCAACGGAAGCTGGAGCGCCCTCGTCGAGGGCGACTTTACTGTGGCCTCACTGGGCATTCCCATTCGCATCACCGAATTGATGTATGACCCAGTCGGCGGCAGTTCCTACGAGTTCATCGAGTTGGAAAACATTGGGGACGTCACCGTGGATATGAGCGGGTACAGCTTTTCCGGGGTGACTTATGTCTTCCCCAGCGGCACGACGCTGGCGCCGGGCGGGGTCATGGTCATCGCCAATAACGGCAACCCGTCCGCGTTCGCCAGCCGCTATCCCGGCGTGGTCGTGGCTGGTTTCTACGGCGGTAACCTTTCCAATAGCGGCGAACGCATCGCGTTGCTGGACCAAAACGGCGACACGATCATCGCGGTCAATTACAACAATGCCGCCGGCTGGCCGGTGTCTGCGGCGGGCGGCGGCTATTCTTTGCAGATCATCAATCCAAACGGCGATCCCGACGACCCCGCCAACTGGCAGGCCAGCCCCACCCTCAACGGTTCGCCGGGCATCGTGACCCCGGTGGTTTTCACCAACACCGTGCGGCTGAACGAAGTCATGGCCGAGAACAACGGCCTGATCAACAACGGCGGAACCTATCCCGCTTGGGTCGAGTTGGCCAATACGGGGACCAACAGTGTCAGCGTGGCCAATTGGAGTTTTAGCAACAGCGGCAACGCCAGAAAATTTGTCTTTCCCAATGGCACGACGATCTCCGCCGGCGGTTTTCTCGTCGTGTGGTGCGATACCAACATGGCCGCGCCGGGCCTGCACAGCGGCTTCATTCTCAGCCGCAATGGCGAAAACCTCTTCCTTTACGACGCCTCGACCAACCGCGTGGATGCCTTCAGCTTCGGATTGCAGTTGAGCAATTACAGCATGGGGCGGGTGGGCATCGACGCAAGTTGGCAACTCAACCAGCCCACGCCGGGCGCGCCCAACATCGCCACCAATCTCGGATCGGCGACCAACCTGGTGATCAACGAATGGCTGGCCAATTCCGTGCCGGGCGGGTCGGATTGGATTGAACTCTACAACAAATCGTCCAGCAAGCCGGTTATGCTCACTGGTTTGTATCTCGGCACGAGTAACGAGCTGTTTGAGATTCGCTCCGCCTCCTTCATCGCCCCGCTCGGCTATGTCCAGTTGTTCGCCGATAAGAACCCGGGGCCCGACCATCTGGATTTTAAACTCACCGCAGCCGGGGACGCGATCACGCTATTCGACTATTCAGGAGCGCCAATGGATTCGGTGAGCTTTGTCAATCAGATCCAAGGGGTATCGGAGGGCCGGTTGCCCGACGGTTCGCCCAATATTGTCAGTTTCCCTGGGACGGTCAGCCCGGACGCCAGCAATTACATCAGCAGTAATGCCGGCCCGATTCTGAACGAGGTGATGGCCCGCAACACTTCGGCCGTGTACGACGGGCGGGGCAACACTCCCGATTGGATCGAGATTTACAATCCGACCTCCTCCAGTTTTAGCCTGGCCGGGATGAGCTTGGGCAACAACCCTTATGGCACAGGTCAATGGACGTTTCCGGTTGGTTCCACCATCGCCTCCAATGGTTACGTGGTGGTGTGGCACGATTCCTCGCGTCCTGCTTCCACCAATGCGTCGTCCGACCTCAACACGGGCTATAATATCAGCGGGGAGGGGGACGCCGTCTGCCTGTTCAGCGCCACCGGCCAATTGGTCGATTCGGTCGCCTTTGGAGCGCAGATCGGAAACTTGTCCATCGGCCGCATTGGCGGATCGTGGAACCTGTTGTCCAACCCGACGCCGGGCGCGCCCAACGCCACGACCGCGGCTTTGGGCAACGTCATGAATCTTCGCGTCAACGAATGGATGGCCGATCCTGTCTCCGGAGGTGACTGGTTCGAACTTTACAACACGGACAGTCTGCCGGTCTGCCTCAGTGGCTTGTTCCTGACGGACGACCCGTCCATCGCGGGCATGACCAACACGCAGATTGCCTCCTTGACTTTCGTGGCCGCCAAAGGCTGGGTGGAATACCAGGCCGATGCTCGGTTGAGTGGCGGGCCAAACCATGTCAACTTCAGCTTGAATAAGGATGGTGAAACCATCCGCATTTATACCACCAACCTCGCGCTCATCGACGCCATCGATTTTGGCCTGCAGAGCAAGAGCGTCTCGCAAGGACGCCTGCCGGACGGCGGCAGCAATATCGTGAGCTTCTCCGCCACGCCGACGCCAGAGACGAGCAACTATCTTCCGCTCCAGAACGTGGTCGTCAACGAAGTCCTGAGCCACGCCGATCCGCCGCTGGAAGATGCGATTGAATTATACAACCCGGGCAACACCAACGTCGCGATTGGCGGCTGGTTCATCAGCAACTCGGAAACTAACTTCAAGAAATATCGAATACCTGATGGGACGGTCCTGCCGGCCGGCGGCTATCAGGTCTTTTATGAATACGAGTTCGATGGCACCAACGCCGCGCCCTTCACGTTCGATTCGGCGCATAGCGACCGGGTGCTGCTCTCGGAAGCCGATGGCTTGGGCAATCTGACCGGCTACCGGGCACAAGTTTCCTTCGGGGCGGCCGAGAACGGAGTTTCCTTTGGCCGGTTTGTCACGAGCGCGGGTGTGGATTTCGTTTCCCTGGCCGGCCGCAGCTTCGGTGTGGATAATCCCTCAACCGTCGCGCAGTTCCGGACCGGAACCGGTTTGACCAATTCCTATCCCAAGGTCGGCCCGGTAGTGATCAATGAAATCATGTACGACCCCCCCGCCGTCGGTAGCATCGAAAACACCACCAACGAATACATCGAACTTTTCAACATGACTGCTGCCGCCGTTCCGTTATATGACCCGGCGGCGACAACAAATCATTGGATGCTGAAGGGCGATGTTAATTATGTCTTTCCCGACGGGGTGATCTTGCCTGCCGGAGGCTTTCTGGTTGTAGTCGGTTTTGATCCCGTCGCCAATCCCGCCGCGCTGGTGGGCTTCAGAGCCGCCTACAACCTTGTCACCAATACTCCCATTTACGGGCCTTACACCGGCGGCCCGCTGGACGATGGTGGCGCCACGGTCCAATTGTCCAAGCCCATTACGCCCGAAATTGCGCCGGCGGTGGACGCTGGTTTTGTCCCCTACATTTTGGTGGACAGCGTCACCTACAGCAATGCATCTCCGTGGCCCGCGGCCGCCGCGGGCGGCGGTATGTCGCTCCAACGCAACTTCCTGGGCAACTATGGGAATGAACCGCTCAACTGGGTTGCTTGCGCTCCCAATCCGGGGTCGAGAAATTGTCTTAGTGACACCGACGGCGACGGCTTGCCGGATGACTGGGAACTGGCCAACGGATTGAATCCTTACTCGGCGGCCGGCCCTGACGGGGCCAACGGCGACCCCGACGGAGACGGCTCTACCAATCTCCAGGAGTACCTTGCCGGCACTGACCCGCACGATTCACGGAGCTTCCTGAAGATCGACTCTGTTAGTTTGCTGTCAGGGGCAGCGGCGATTCGTTTCACCCGTGTTGCCGGTCGTAGCTATTCCGTCCAGTACCGCAACAGTCTGGCCACAGGCTCCTGGCAAAAACTTGCCGATGTTCCAGCCGCTTCCACCACGGCGACGGTCCAGGTCAGTGATCCCTCCGCCGGCGGCGCTACCAGCCGGTTTTATCGCCTGGTAACACCCAAGCTGCCGTAGAGTGGCGGCAGCTAATGGCCCTTTTCCGGGCCTGCGATTTCGACCTTGCACGGCTCCCCTAAAGCCTGTATTCGTCCGGCATGGAGCCCCATGAAGCCCTGGTGGCGCTGAATCTGATCGAGCACGTCGGCCCTGTTCGCGTGCGGCAACTGCTCGAACACTTCGGCGATGCGCCCGCCATCCTGCGAGCCTCCAAATCCCAGTTGCTCCAGGTCCGGGGCATCGGCGAGGACACGGCTGAGGCTATCGCCGGTTGGGAAACGACTGCCGGCCTCAGTGCCGAGCTCAAGCGCATCGCGGATTCCGGCTGCCGCATTGTGACGCAAGCCGACCCCGAGTATCCGGAACTGCTGCGGCAGATCTACGACCCACCCATCGTGCTCTACGTCAAAGGCCAGTTGAGCACAAAAGACAAGAACTCCGTCGCCATGGTCGGCTCGCGCATGACCACGCACTACGGGATTGAGGCCGCCCGCAAGCTGGCTTATCAACTCGCCTACCTGGGCGTCACCGTCGTCAGCGGCGGTGCGCGCGGCATTGATACCGCCTCCCACCAGGGCGCGCTGGCTGCAAAGGGCCGCACCATCGCTGTTCTCGGGACGGGGATAAATCTGGTAACCCCGCCGGAGAATGCGAAGCTGTTCGAGCAGATCGCCGCCAACGGCGCGCTGATCACCCAGTTCCCTTTCAACCGACCCGCCGATAAGCAATCCTTCCCCATCCGCAACCGCATTGTCGCCGGCATGACGCTCGGCACGGTGGTTGTCGAGGCCAACCTCACCAGCGGCGCGCTCATCACTTCCAACTTCGCCAACGAATACGGCCGCCAGGTTTTCGCCGTGCCCGGGCGCATCGACTCGCCCCGCAGCAAAGGCTGCCACGACCTGATCAAGAAGGGCGCCAAGCTCTGCGAGAGCGTGGAAGACATCCTGAGCGAGTTCGAATACCTCTTCCCTCCCAGCAACCGCCCGCCCTCCGCCGGCGAGACGGGCGTCCTGCCGGCGCTCGAACTGGGTCCGAATGAGCAGAAGGTCTATGACGCGCTCGACCATGAAGAGATCAGCATCGACGATGTGATCCGCAAGAGCGGCCTGCCGAGTTCGGCCGTCTCCGTCGCACTGCTCAGCCTGGAGATGAAGCGCCTGATCCGGCAGTTGCCGGGGAAGATGTTTGTGAAGAACCAGTAAAAAGTGAGAGCTTTTATTAGGTGCTGGCAATTCGGGCGCATGACGACTACCTTTACCGTAATATGCAAGCCGCCGTGGAACACAAAGAGTGGACGGACGAAGCGCTCATGGCGCTGCCGCGCAATGGCCAAAAGCATGAACTGCTCGGGGGAGAATTGGTCGTGAGCCCGACCGGCGTTCAGCACGGGTATATTGCATCACGCCTGCTCGCGGCGCTGCTGGAATTTGCGCTTAAGCACCGCCTGGGGCTGGTGGTAGATTCGAGCACCGGTTTTCGGTTAAAGCACGGCGACTGCCTGTCTCCCGACGCCTCCTTCGTGCGCCGGGAAAGGCTTGGGAAGGAACTCACCCAAAAGTTCTTCCCCGGCGCGCCCGACCTGGCAGTTGAGGTCTTGTCGCCGGGAGAAAGCCTGGTGGCGATTGATAAGAAGCTGGCGGCATACTTCGCGGACGAGACTCGGCTTGCCTGGGTGATAAACCCTGCGGACCAGACGGTGCGCGTCCACCACTCACCTAAGCGCTGCAAAACGCTGAGTGCGGGCGATTGCCTGGATGGGGAAGCTTTGCTGCCTGGTTTCACTTTTCCAGTCGCCGCTCTCTTCGAGCTCCCGGACTTTGGCTCCTAAAGCGTCGGACGCAGATATCAGTGCATCCCGTCGTTACGCCTCAGATATAGTACATCTTTTCCTTTTCGGCGCCTTCTTCGAGCAGTTGCTGGAAGGTGACCGAGCGGGCGGCGGATTCCAGCGAGTGCCGCAATCTCTCCCAGGCGCGCCGCAGTTCCGGCGGGCAATCCTTTGTGCGCAGCGCCGGCGCATCGAACAACGGCCCATCGACCGCCTCCAGCACATCTCCCAGGGTGATTTCTGCCGGCGGGCGCGCGAGCAAATAGCCCCCGGCCACACCCCGGACACTGCGGACGATGCCCTGGGCCTTCAACTCCACCAGTATCTGGATGAGAAACTTCCCCGGGGCGCCTTGCGCCGCCGCCAGCGTCTCGGCCGGCAATGCGATGCCGACAGGGTAATGCCGCGCCAACCCCAGCACCGCCCGGGTCGCATAATCGGTTTTGACCGAAAGCTTCACGCCCGGAAGCTAGGCAGAAAACCCGCATTCCGCAATCATATCGGGCTGGGCAACGCGCCTTAACCGGGAGGGCCGCCGTCATTGACAAGTCGCCTGCGCGGTACATGTTGTCTTAAGCGCATAGACAGGCAGCCTTATGAGAGCTAAAAACTATAGATTCGCCAGCGCGGCCCAGCCCGTGCCCGTTTCCTCGGACCCGGAACCGGTCATGTCCTCCGCCGCATCACCCCCGGCTGGCGATGATGCCCTCTTCGACGCCTACTCCCGGGCGGTCATCCGTGCGGCCGATGAAGTCGGGCCGTCGGTGGTGAACATCGAGGTCCGGCGGCGAACGGGCGAGCGCGCGGGCAGCGGCTCCGGATTCATCATCACACCCGACGGGTTCGTGCTCACCAACAGCCATGTGGTGCATGACGCCGACCGGATCGAGGTCACCCTGGCGGATGGCCGCCACCCGGACGCGCAAGTGGTCGGAGACGATCCGCACACGGATCTGGCGGTCGTGCGGATTTACGCGCCGCAACTTCGCCCCGTGCGCCTCGGGGATTCCCGGGGCGTTCGCGTCGGCCAGGTGGCCATCGCAATCGGCAATCCCTACGGCTTCCAGTGCACCGTCACTGCGGGCGTCGTCAGCGCCCTGGGCCGCTCCTTCCGGGCAAACACCGGCCGGCTCATCGACGATATCATTCAAACGGACGCCGCCTTGAATCCAGGCAATTCCGGCGGGCCGCTGGTCAATTCGCGCGGCGAGGTGATTGGCGTCAACACCGCCGTGATCCTGCC
>OCTA010006240.1_pt1 | contig 10192 bp, 8 predicted proteins | sample 1538991 | NCBI WGS metagenome assembly OCTA01 (sample SAMEA3539302, study PRJEB22396) | soil metagenome | biome: tundra; feature: field; material: soil | place: USA | collected 2010-05 | depth 0.15 m | reverse complement strand
GCACATTGACCAGACGGTTCTCCACAAACGCGTCTTGTGTCAGTTTACGGTCGTCAGGATCATCGTCCGCGAGTAGAATTGTTATCATTTTTCCTTCGATTTTCATGGTTGGTTTTTTCTATTTATGGTGGTTTCCTTGTTTTCGTCTTGTGCTTTTTTGGGGTGAGCCATCGGTATCGTCAAGATAAAAGTGGAACCCTGCCCGGGTTTGCTTTTGGCGGTGATGTCGCCGCCGTGATATAATGCAATTTTGCGAACAATGGCCAGCCCCATGCCGGTGCCTTCGTATTCATTGCGGGTGTGCAACCGCTGGAAGACATTGAATATCCGATCCAGATATTTTTCGTCAAAGCCAATACAATTGTCACTGACCGTCAACCGGCAAAGTTTATTCGCGGGCGTGCCGGGGGCGGAGATAATCTGCGCTTCGACTTTCACCACCGGCGGCTCTTCCGGGCGGCGGAATTTAAGCGCGTTGCCAATCAGGTTTTGCAACAACTGGCGCATTTGCAGCGCCTCCGCGTCAATGACCGGTAGCGCTCCCAGTTCGACGCGCCCTTTGACCAGTTCGATCCGTCCCTCCAAATCTTCCAACACTCCGCTGGCCACTTCCGCCAGATTGACTGACGTGAAAGGCTGTGCCTTGGTCGTAACCCGCGAAAAAGTCAACAGATCGTTGATCAGAATCTGCATCCGCGCGGCCGCTCGCTGCATCCGATCCAGATAATCAAGCGCTTCCGGCCCCAAGGCTTCACTGTTCTTTTCCCTGAGCCGTTCGCCGAAAACCACGATTTTTCGCAAGGGTTCCTGCAAGTCGTGCGAGGCCACATAAGCAAAATCCTGCAGCTCACGATTGCTGCGCTCCAGCTGCACGGTGAACTGGCGCAACTTTTCCTCGCTGCTGCGCAGATCGTCTTCCGCCTGCTTGCGTTCCGTGATGTCCCGGCCGATACCCACCAGACCGACAATCTTTCCGGTTTGATCGCGCAACGGCAGCTTGCTGGTCAACAGCCAGCGTTTCTTGCCCTCGTCGTTCAAGAAATACTCTTCCCGGTCAATGACCGGCTGGCCCTGAATCACCTTCTGGTCGTCGGCCCAGAACTTTTCGGCGATGTCCTTCGGAAAGAGATCGAAATCGGTCTTGCCGATGGCCTCGGCTTCGGTCTGGCACTTGAGATTTTTCAGGTCGCCGGGATTGGCCATCGTCTTTCGCCCGGTGGCGTCCTTGGCGTAGATGCAATCCGGCAGGCTGTCAATTAGCGTGCGCAGAAGGGAGCGTTCACGGGCCAGTGACTCTTCCGCCTGCTTGCGTCCCGTGATGTTCCGGCTGATGCCCACCAACCCGACAATCTTTCCGTTTTGATCGCGCAGCGGCAACTTGCTGGTCAACAGCCAGTGTCTCTCGCCCGCGTCGTTCAAAAAATACTCTTCCCGATCAATGACCGGCTCGCCCTGAATCACCTTCTGGTCGTCGGCCCAGAATTTTTCGGCAATCTCCTTCGGAAAGAAATCGAAATCGGTCTTGCCAATGGCCTCGGCCTCGGTCTGGCAGTGGAGATTCGCCAGGTCGGCGGGATTGGCCATGGTCTTCCGACCGGCAGTGTCCTTGGCGTAAATACAATCCGGCAGATTGTCAATCAGCATGCGCAACACCAGGCGTTCCTGCGAAAGTTCAACGGTGCGTTCGGCAACCCGTTTCTCCAGTTCGTCACACGATTGGCGCAACGCCAGTTGCGCGTTGATCCCCGTGCCTCTTGAACTTTCCAAGCTGCCCGTCGATTGCCCGTTCTGTGACGGAGGGACAACTTCGTTTGACAGCATTATAGCTTGATGATTGCTTGTTGTATTCATGGGTTAAATCTTAGTCCGAGGAAAAGCAGTTTGAGTGCCCTTGCCCTCCAATAACGCCAGTTATTAGTTTAATTGCCATCCAGTCCGCCAGTCCAATTCTTTGTCCCCAAATGGGACAACCTGAGCACGGAAACGGTACATCTCCCCGGCCAACCGGCATGGAATCGATCGTGTCACCGCCGCATTTTCATCCAACGCCAGCGGAAATTGGACGTATTCGGTGAAAGAATTGGCTGCACGGATTTTCCGGCCGATGATCACCCGGCACAGCGACGAACACGGTTCTTGTCGTCATCGTCTCCCCGCCTGAATGGCAAGTGGAACGGGAAAATTGACAGGAAAAAATCAATCCGCTTTTGCCTCCAAAAGCTTTTGAAACACTTCTGCCGGGGCGAAGCCGTGGAGTTTGACCACCTTGTGCCGCGACTTGTGACCGCGCACCAATTCGACACGGCCGCGGGCGCAATCCAGTTTCCCAGCCAGCAATTTAATCAGCGCTTCGTTGGCGGCGGCGTTCATGGGGGGCGCGGTGACTTTGATTCGCAGTTCATCGCCAAGCGGTTCATCAATCTCATTGGCGGAGGCGCGCGGCTGTAGTTTTACCGACAGCAATGTCCCATCCGGTTGCGCGCGGAGAAAGCCGGGAAGCGGCAGGCCGCCGCCATGAGCCACATTTTGATTTGCCTTCAGAACGGGTTGGAATCTCACGGATAAATCAATTGATAGCTGACGAAGGCCACCTTCAGGCTGTCCGGCGACCACGACGGGACGTTAATCGTGCCCTGGCCGCCAAATAATTTTGTGAGCACCTGGATTTTTTTGTCCGGGAGCGACATGAGCCGGATCATCACATCTTTGTTTGCCGGATGACCCTTCACGTCCTTTGCGTAAGAGAGAAAAACCATCCACCGGCCATTGGGCGAAGGATGCGCGAACCAGTTGCAGCAGTCGTCGGATGTGATTTGCTCCTGCTCCGAGCCGTCCGGCTTCATCCGCCAGATCTGCATCCGGCCGGTTCGGTCGGAATTGAAATAAATATATTCCCCGCCCGGCGAATAATCGGGGCCGTCGTGCGAACCGGGTGCGGTGGTCAGGCGGGTTTCTTCGCCACCGTCAACGGGCATTGTATAAATGTCAAACTGGCCGTTCCGCTCCGCACAATACGCGAGCGTTTTGCCGTCGGGCGACCAGCCGTGCCAATACGACGGCGCCAGCGGCGTGACCAGCCGGGGTGTGCCGCCGGATACCGGCAAAATGTAAATGCGCGATTTGCCGTCCTGTGTCTGGTCGCTGATGGCCAGTTGCATTCCGTCAGGCGAGACGCCGTGATCGTTGTTGCAATGAATTTGATCCCCGGTGTTCAACAGTTCCGGTGTGCCGCCCTTCACCGGGAGTCTGTAAATCCGCCCATTACCGTTAAAAAGAAGGGATTTCCCGTCACGCGACCAGTTAGGCGCCTCAATGTGATCGCGCGTGCGGTAAACCACGCTCCGGTCGCTGGAGGCGACGGCGACCGTTTCGAGCGTGCTTTCGAGGACCGGATGGGCGTTGGTGGGCGTGGAAACCGGCGTAAGTTCGACATTCGAGAAAACCGCCTTCTCGATGGCCTTGTTGTCGTGCGCGCAAACACCGAGGCCGGCGTAAAATTTCCCCTGGAACGGAATCCGCAGATAACCCCCGGCAGGTTTGAGATCTTCACCCGCGGCAGCCAGCCACATTGAAATGTAATCGCCGCGTTTTTCGATTCGCATCCGCGCGGGGGCTGAAATGTCCGATTGAATTTCATGCGTCGGACCGTCCGGCGTGTCGCGGTATTGAAGCGCCGTCAGGCCGCTGCCATGAAGGGCGACATCCGCGTAAACCGAGCCCGGCTGGAGCGACTGGCGGACGATCAGGCACGCTTTGCGATGCGGATTGCCGCCGGTGCCGGTGAATTTAACGTCCGCCGTCAGCGTGAAATCGCCCGACACCTCCTGCCAAACAAAATGGAAGGCGTCGTTGGTGAACCACATGTTTTCGCCGCCGCCGGCGATGAGATACTCGCCCTTGGCTGGATCAAAATTCACCAATCCGGGCCTGGCGACATTGCCGATGTCGCTTTGATGCGAAAAGATTCCGAGTTCGGTTGAATTGGCGTATGCTAGTTTTGCGCTCATAAACAAGACGGCGATGGCAAGAAGGTGCCGGGAATTGGATGTCATACGGCCTATTAAATCATACGGCGCAAAAACAAAAAAGCCTTTTTGGGCTTTCGGGCGCTGCCAATCATTTGTCCTCGGGGTTAATGAGTTTGAAGGCAACGGCTGCGAGTGCGCCGGCGGCAAAATTGGCGGCCAGGTAAATCCACAGGTTCGACACTTTGGCAAGGTGCATGACGGTGACACCGACGGCGACAGCGGGATTGAAGGCGCCGCCGGAAATTCTGCTGAGCGCAAACGCCATTGTCATTACCGTGAAACCGATGGCGAGGCCATAATACGAATTGCCGGATGTGGCTTTGGCCGTGGCTACGTTGAGCACAACGTAAGCGAGCGCGAAGGTTCCGACGAATTCCGCAATCAGCGCGGGGAAAACCGCAATGGTCATGGCCGATACGCTGGGATCGCCCTTGAGACCAAGCACCACGAACGCAGCTACTATCGCGGCGGCGATTTGCGAACCGATGTAACCCGGCACTTCCGCCTGGGCACAACGTCCGCGCAACCATACGGCAATTGTATCCGCCGGGTTGTAGTGGCCGCCCGACACGTGGCCGCCGGCATAGACCATGATCATCAACGCCGAGCCGATGGCCAGCGGGGCCAGGTCGCCGGCGGCACCAGGCTCAATGAGTGTCATGCCAACGGTGAGCACCAGAAAGAATGTGCCGATGAATTCAACAAGATATTTTTTCATAAGCGGCATTAGTATACGTGAACGGGGGATCGTTTCAATTATTTCCTGCCGGCGTAACGGGCGGTTGCCGTTTCAGGATTTGCAGTTCGAAAAAGGGTTTCTCCTGGGATGCGGATTTCCCGGCCGGCTCTGGCGCCGGATAAACTCGGTCGTAATGACCCTCAATCCATCGCATCAGTTCCATCCCATACCGCGGGTCGTAGCCGAATAAACTCACCCCGAATTCGGAGGCACTCCGGGCAATGATCAGGACATAGTCGGGACTGTTTTTCTCAAAGGCGGTGGTCATGTTGGTTTGACCGAACACCGCCATCAACGGCGGGACCCAGACGAGGTGGCGGGTCGGATTCACCCGCCGGCTCAGATAATTAATCATGGCCCCTTCGGGCAGAACCGCCACCGTCGCGTCCGGGGGGGCGTTTTTTTCAATCCAGGACAGCGCAATTTCGACAGTGCCATGAAAAGGATCCACCGTGGGATTGTAGGCCACAATTTTATCTCCACCGCTTCCCACGGGAAAATTCTTCCGGAGATAATATGATTCCGAGAGCAGAAACAGACGGACAAACCCGGCGGTGAGCACCAGACAGGCGGTCACACGAAACCAATGGGAGCGGACGCGGTAATTTTGTTCCAGCCGCAACGGCAGCAGCCAGACGAACAAGTACACCGCTCCCGCAAATGCCGGCATCGCCAGCGCAAATCCGTACTGCCAAATCCGTGCGAAAAGCCCCAGCTTGGCCAGCAACGCCAGGCCAAACACATTCCAAAGCAACGGAAAGATGGCCGCTGGTTCGGCCGCGATTTTCCTGCAGCTCAAACCCAGCAACACACAGGCGGACAAACCCAGGAGGGGCAATGACCGGCCGCAATCAACCCAATTCCAGACAACGGCCAAAATCAAAAGTGGCGCCATCAACAACAGCCAGACCATCCAAGGCGGTCTCATCCATTTGAACCTTGATTCCATCACGTACCGGAAGACCAGTGCGTAAATCGTGATTATCATCACGATGAAAATAAAATGCGTCACCATCGTTTCGAGATCGAGAAATGGCAGGTCCAATCCCATGCACCATTGGTAAAACGGGTCCTGCGTAATGGACGTATGCCACAACGGCACCCACGCCGAAACCACCGAGCGCGCACTGGTCCGCCAGTCTTCCACCCGGAGGAACAGCGCAAAAAAGGCGAGCAAGGGAACCAGCCCGGAAAGCGAGAATGCCACCAGCGATTTGGCCGCGAAGCTGGTCCGCCGGTGAAAAAAAACAACGACAAAAAAGGCCGCCACCACGCAGACAATCAACGCCACGAAAACGTCCGGTTTGGTCAGAAATACCAAACCGGAGCCAAACCCGGCCGCCACGGCAAATCGAATTCGCTCCTTTTCAACCCAGTCCGACAACCACATCACCACCACGAGGGAAAGCACGAGCCCGTGAAATATCTCGTGGCAATAGGGCGTGACATAGTTGTAGTTGCCGACCGGCACGTAATGTTGGAAGGCAAATACCAGCACAATCGCCAGACAAATCATGGTTGCCGTCAGCCGGTCCGCCGCCGCCAGAAAACGGCGGTAAACCAAAACCACCATCCCCGCCGTGATGGCCAGATTGGCAAAAATCAGCGTCCGAAACGAAACGCCAAAAATTTTGAAGAGCAGCGCGTTGAAATACTGGGACAGCGGCCCGCCCGACAGATACATCACGTCGCGGTAAAGAACATCCCCTTCGGAAATCCGCCACGGCAGATAAAGCTGCATCCCGAAGTCAACCAGGACGTCCGGCCACCTGCGCCAGGAAAGCGCAGCGGCAAGCACAAACACACAGCCGGCAAGCACCAACCCCGCCCAACGTGAGCGGCCCCATCCGGGAATTTGCTTCCGCCAGCCCGTCAAATTCTCCATTCCGAAATCTTCCGCAGCGGGAACGTCCCGGTCAATCTTCAAACATTTGCCCCCAGTTGCAGCCGGGGATCTGATTCCAGGATGCTTTTGAGATTCGCCCAGTTTGCCTCGTTCATGTCGTTGAACGCATTCAGATAAACCGCCACGGCTTCGGGCGGATATTTCGCGAGCAGCGTTTCAATCGCGGATTTCAATTTCACGTCGTCCATGCTCTCCGGCAAATTTTCAACCACGCCCTCCTCGTTTTTAATCCCCAGCGCGTTCAAAAAATCCACGAGCATGGCCTTGTGCTTTTTCAGCAACCAGGTGCGAATCAGGCTGCCCGCGACCAAATCCAGCGCGGGCCTGGCCAGGGTGGCGATCATGGCCGCGTGCCGCTGGGTTTTGGGCTGGCGCTCAAGGAAAACCGGGCGCAAGTGCCGCGCTTCGGCAACGGCGTTGAGCGTGGCGCGGTAAATCGGTTTGTCCGATTCAAAGGTGAACGTGATGATTTCGCCGGCCAGGTTCGGCGACATGAAGCCAAAGAGTTCGTGGGAAGTGAGCATGGAAATCAGAAGTTGGGAGTTGGGAGATAAAAGTCGGGGAATTTAATCAATGGTTGTCACGGAGATTATATTTTTTTTTGCCAGTTGCCCGCAAGCTGCCCGTTCCAGCAGCAAAGTTTTTCCAGCTTCCAGTGCCAGCACGGAAATTCCGGCGTGGGTGCAGGTTTCCAGTGTCTGCAAGCCGATGCAAGGGATGTCGAACCGCATGTCATGATTGACCTTTGCCACTTTGACCGCCACTGCGCCGCCGTCCTTGCCGGCGAGTTCCCCGCCGCGCGCAAGACATTTGTCCGTGCCTTCAAACCCTTCGACCGCAAGCACCGCGCCTTTTTTTACGACGACGGTCTGCCCGATTTCCAAACGGGAAACCTCCCGGGCGATGCGAAAACCAAATTCCACGTCCGCGCGTTGTTCATCCGACAATTCCGGACCGAGATGAAAACCGGCTTGCGGCATGAGCGGTTTCAGCCACGGCGTCGCGTCAATCAATTCAACGCCGTCTTTTTTCAATTCATCCGCAATCGCGCCAAAAATCGTGTGGGCGTTTTTCTCTTTCAGCCGCAACAACAGCGACATCGCGCGCAAATCGGGTCGCAAATCATAAAGATTTTTCGGCGCGATTTGGCCGACCATGACACACCGCTTCACACCGCGGTCGGCAAACGCGGAAATCATTTTTGAAAGCTGGCCGACTTTGAGCCAGACGATTTCATCCACCAGTCCGGCCAGCGCGGGATCGGTTTCATTTTCAAACGCAACGGCGATGAGCCGTTTGACTCCGGCGGCGCGCGCCTGCCGGGCAAATTCCAGCGGCAAGGAGCGGTTGCCGGCAATGAGGCCGAGAGATGCGGGCGCGGTATTCATCCGTGATTCCGGGCTCAGGATAACGAATCGACGAAAAGAAGCCAGCCTGCGATTTATATACGCAAAAGTTTCTGTCCTGCTTCGGAACAGCATGTCTCATTCAATAAAAAACTTAAGATGGCGTGATGAAATTGGGCTGGCGCAGCGCCGGGAAAATTGAGTTTTTCCGCGTCTAAAAATCTGGCGCGCAAGGTGCTATGCGTGACAGCGATGTCATCACTGGAAAATATCTACAAAAAAATGGCGGAGGCGGCGGATGGCGCGGATGCCCTGCACGAAACCACCCAGAAATTTGATTCGACACCGCACGTCTCACCTGTGGTCGCGCACGAACTGAACAATATCATTGCAATTATTCGAGGCTACGCCGACCGTTTGCTGTTCAAGCACGGTGAAAATCCCGCGCTGGAACCGCACCTCAAGCTCATCTCCGAAGCGGCCAAACGCGCGGCAACCGTCATTCGCGATGCCCTGCCGCCAAATCCAAGCCCGGCAGTCCGGCAAAATCCGCCGCCGTCGCAACAGCCCGCCGCGTAACAGCGGTTTCTTCCTGACGCTGAAATATCGGCGATTCGTTTTGACGCTTTGCGTTTCATCGCGTAGCGTTTTGCTTCTATTTTCAACTGACTATTTGGGTTTACTGTGAACTTTTTGAAATGGATTATTCCGTCGAGGAACGAACGCGAAGTCAAAAAACTTCGCCCGGTTGTCGCCCAGATCAATGAGATCGAGGCCGGACTCCAAAAACTTTCCGACGACGAGTTGCGCCAGAAAACCGCCGATTGGAAGGCGCGACTTTCGCAAATTCAGGACAAAACGGAGTTGGCCAAGGCGCTCAATGAGATCCTGCCCGAAGCGTTCGCCGTCGTCAAAAACGCCTGCCGCCGTCTCACCGAACGCAAGACGGAAATCATCGTGCGCGAGCATCCCTTGCTCTGGGAGATGATTCCGTTCGATGTGCAGCTCATCGGCGGCTACGCCCTGCACAGCGGGCGCATCGCCGAAATGGCCACCGGCGAAGGCAAAACACTCGTCGCCACCCTGCCCATTTATCTCAACGCGCTCACCGGACGCGGCGTCCATCTCGTGACGGTCAACGACTACCTCGCCGCGCGCGACTCCGAATGGATGGGCGCGATTTACAAATTTCTTGGCCTGACCGTCGGCTGCATTTTGCACGACCAGCCGCCACGCGTCCGTCGCGAGCAATACAATTGTGACATCACCTACGGCACGAACGCCGAGTTCGGTTTTGATTATCTCCGCGACAACGGCATGGCGGCGCGCAAAGAAGAACAGGTCCAGCGCGGGCATTACTTCGCCATCGTGGACGAAGTGGACTCCATCCTGATTGATGAAGCCCGCACGCCGCTCATCATCAGCGGCCCGTCCGTTCACACTTACGACGAGCAATACGGCCAGTGGAAGCCGCTCGTCGAATCGCTCGTCCGCGCGCAGGAGCGTTTGTGCGCCCGGTTTTTGTCCGAAGCCGAGGCGCTGATTAAAAAGCTGAATCCGACCGATGGTTCAAACCCTCAAAATTCCGAAGCCCTCGAACATGAAATCGGTCTGCTCTTGTTCCGCGTCAAAACGGGCCAGCCGAAATCCGAAGGCTTGATGAAACTTCTGGAAGACCCGGAAAACCTCAAGTTGATGAACCGGGCCGAACTGGATTTGCACAAGGACCAAAAGAAAGTTGACCTGTACCGGGAGAAGGAGGAATTGCTTTTTGCCATTGACGAGAAAAGTTTCGAGGCCGATTTGACCGAAAAGGGCCGTAATTTTGTCAGCCCGAAAGACCCGGAGGCCTTTGTGCTGCCCGAACTCACCACGGTGCTGCATGAAATTGACACCGGGCCGGAACCCGACGCGCGCAAGCGCATGGAAGCGAAGACCAAGGTGCAGCAGGACTTCGAGACCAAGGCGCAAAAGATTCACGCCATCTCGCAATTGCTCAAGGCTTACAGCCTTTACCAGCTCGACGTGGAATATGTCATTCAGGAGAACAAGGTCATCATCGTTGACCAGCACACGGGCCGTCTCATGCCCGGCCGCCGCTGGAGCGACGGTTTGCACCAGGCCGTTGAAGCCAAGGAAGGCGTCGAGATCGAGCGCGAAACGCAGACGCTCG